>Ga0302319_10006598_pt1 | contig 22978 bp, 15 predicted proteins | sample Bog_T0_2_FD_203319 | JGI IMG/M metagenome (GOLD analysis project Ga0302319, IMG submission 203319) | Peat permafrost microbial communities from Stordalen Mire near Abisko, Sweden - Bog_T0_2 | ecosystem: Environmental > Terrestrial > Soil > Wetlands > Peat | place: Sweden: Abisko, Stordalen Mire...
AATTACTACGGCATCATCTGGGCACCGTATCTTTGCGAGTATCAGGGCCACTTCTATATCTACTTTCCCGCCGGCGGCGTTCTGAAGGTGGTTCACGCGCCGCATCCCGAAGGCCCGTGGAGCGATCCCATCGATTTGGGAATTAAAGCCATCGACCCGGCGCACATCGCTGAGAACGGAAAGCGCTATCTCTACATGGCCGGCGGCATGATGGCCGAGCTGACGCCCGATGGTCTCGGCATCGCCGCGCCGCCGCGCAAGGTCGTCGAGCCGTGGCCCATGCCCACATTCATCCGCATGGAATGTACCTGCATGGAAGGCCCCAAGCTCATCGAGCACAACGGCTACTTTTACCTGAACGTCGCCGAGGGCGGCACAGGCGGCCCGGCCACCAGCCACGCCGTCATCTCCGCGCGCAGCCGCCATGCCGAAGGGCCGTGGGAGTTCTCGCCTTACAATCCCGTCGTGCACACCGCATCGCGCGACGACCGCTGGCTGTCTGAGGGCCATGGCCGCCTCGTCGACACCCCCGACGACCGCTGGTACATCACCGTGCATGCCTACGAAAATGGCTATCGCGCCCTAGGCCGCCAGCTGCTTCTCTTGCCCGTCGAGTGGACCGCCGACGGATGGTGGCGCATCCCTGAATTTGCAAAGGCCGACGGCGCGCTGCCGATGCCAATCGCGGGCGCTACACAGGAACCGTTCCTCGATCCATCGGATGATTTCACAACACCGGAACTCGGACTGCAATGGGCCTTCTGGCAGGAACTCGACAAGTCTCGCTTTCAAACCGGCAATGGAGCATTGGTTCTCGATGCTCGTGGGAAAGCCGTAGAAGATTCTCCTGCGCTTACAACTCCAGTCGGCGGCCATTCTTATACCGTCGAAATCGACATCGAAGTAACACCAAACTGCGAAGCCGGTCTACTGCTCTTCTACAATCCGCAGCACTACACAGGCATACACATCGGCCCGGATGGAATCGCCGGCAAGATCGCCAACGGATCGAATCGTTCCACAAGCGTTAAAAACATTACTCGCGCGACTCTTCGCATCGTCAATGATCGCCAGGAGGTGGACTTCTACTACCGCCTTCCGGGGCAGGCGTGGAAGAGGACAGAGTTCTCGGCGGAGATTTCCGGCATGCATCACAATGTGCTCGGCGGATTCCTCGACGTGCGCCCCGCTGTTTATTCTTCCGGTGCAGGGCAGGCCACGTTGCGCCGCTTCCGCTACTGGCCGGACGCGACCGTGCCGCTCTAACTCTCAATCCCGGAAGATTCGCCACAAATCTCTTGCCAGCGAATAGCGAGCGTCCGCCCCACCGCAGGTGGCGCGTGCCGCCGGGAAACGCTACACTTCTTCAAGCATGGCTATTGTCCGCGACGACACTCCGGAACGGCTCGTCAGCGCCGCGCGCGCCGACGAAGAGCAGAACTTCGAGCTCAAACTCCGCCCGCGCTGGCTGCGCGAATTTATCGGCCAATCGAAGGCCAAGGAACAGCTTGCCATCGCCCTTGAAGCCGCCAAATCGCGCGGCGAAGCGCTTGATCACGTGCTGCTCTTCGGTCCTCCCGGCCTAGGCAAGACGACACTCGCCACGATCATTGCGAATGAACTCGATGTCGGCTTCCAACAAACCTCCGGCCCTGCCCTCCAGATTCAGGGCGACCTCACCGCGATACTCACCAACCTGCGCGAGCGGCAAGTGCTGTTTCTCGACGAAATTCATCGTATGCAGCCAGTCCTCGAAGAAAAACTCTACACCGCGCTTGAGGACTACAAGCTGGACATCATCATCGGCCAGGGCCCCGCGGCGCGCACGCATGTCATGGAGATTCGCCCTTTCACTTTTATCGGTGCAACAACGCGTCCGGGCTTGCTGAGTTCGCCGCTGCGCTCGCGCTTCGGCATTTTGCTGCGCCTGGAGTTTTACACGGAAGAAGAGTTGCGCTTCATCGTCGAACGCTCCGCCGAAGTGATGGGCGTCCCCATCGACACTGACGGCGCAGCCGAGATCGCGCTCCGCTCCCGCGGTACACCAAGAATTGCCAACCGCCTGCTGCGCCGCGTGCGCGACTACGCGCAGGTGCGCGGCTCAGGCTCCATCGACCGCGCAACAGCCAACGCAGCGCTCACGATGCTCGAAGTCGACGCGCACGGTTTCGACGAGATCGACCGCCGTCTTCTGCTTGCCATCATGCAAAAGTACGATGGCGGACCTGTCGGACTTAGCACGCTGGCTGCAACACTGGCCGAAGAAGAAGACGCGCTCGAAGAGGTCTATGAGCCATTCCTGATCCAGATCGGATTTCTGGATCGCACACCACGCGGTCGCGTTGCCACCCGCCTGGCTTATGAGCACTTTGGCCTGACAATGCCCAGCCGCCAACCCGGCCTGTTTTAGACTTCCGCAATACCGATCGGGTGCCCCCGGTCTCGATTTTGAGACCGGGGAGACCACAAATCCAAACAATTAATTGAATGAGGAGAAAGTTATGGCCCGCACCGAATCCACAATGCTCGCGCTCGGCACCACCGCCCCCGACTTCGCTCTTCCCGACGTTATCACTGGTAAAACTGTCAGCCGCGATGACTTCCGCGGCAAACACGCGCTGCTCGTCCTGTTTATCTGCGCCCACTGCCCTTACGTAAAACACATCGAGCAATCTTTAGGACAAATGGGCAAAGATTACGCCGGCAAGCCACTCGCCATCGTCGCCATCAGCGCCAACAGCATCCTCGAAAGCCCCGGCGACAACCCTGCAGGCCTCAAGCAGCAGGCCGAGACCTTCGGCTTCACCTTCCCTTATCTTTACGATGAAAGCCAATCCGTCGCCAAAGCCTATCAAGCCGCTTGCACGCCCGATCTCTATCTGTTCGACAGCGATTTCAAGCTCGTCTATCGCGGTCAATATGATTCCAGTCGCCCCAACAGCGGAATCCCCGTTACCGGCGAAGACCTTCGCGCTGCAATAGATGCCGTGCTGGCTGGCAACCCGGTCTCAGACAATCAGCTCCCATCTCTCGGTTGCAACATCAAGTGGATGGAATAACAAGGCCAGGGTGCCCCCGGTCTCGATTTTGAGACCGGAGAAAGCCCAAACCTCAACCCAGCGCGTTTCTGATCCCAGACCTCTGAAACCTGATCGCTTCCCTTACAGCGCAAGCCCTTTCAAATACGCCCGAAACTTCTCCCCAAACTCCGGACGCTTCAGCGCGTACTCTACCGTGGCCTGCAACATCCCGAATTTGTCGCCCGCATCGAAGCGCTTGCCTTCGAAGGTGTAGCCAAAGACTTTTTCTTCCTTGAGCAGTGCCAGAATTCCATCCGTCAATTGAATCTCCCCGCCCGCGCCCGGCTTGGTCTGCTCCAGCAACTCGAAGACGCGTGGCGTGAGAATGTAGCGCCCAATGATCGCCTGGGTCGATGGCGCATCTTCAAATTTCGGCTTCTCCACCATGCCCGTGCAGTTACAAATGCGCGGATTCGCCGCATCCTGCGAGCCGGCCAGCACGCCGTAGGCGCTGATCGCCGGGCCATCGATGGTCATCGTCGCCAGCACCGAACCACCTTTCTCGTTGTATACATCCGTCATCTGTTTCAAGCAGGGCGTCTTCGCATCGATTACATCGTCGGGCAGAATCACCGCGAACGGCTCATCGCCCACCAGTTCCTTCGCGCACAGTACGGCATGGCCCAGGCCCAGCGGCTCTTTCTGGCGAACGTAACTCACTCGCGCCATCGAAGAGACGCCGCGCGAAATTTCCAGCAGCTCCTTCTTGCCCTTCTTTTCGAGCGTCGCCTCCAGTTCGAACGAGATGTCGAAGTGGTCTTCCATCGCGCCTTTACCGCGTCCGGTTACAAAGATAATGTGCTCGATGCCCGAAGCCAAGGCCTCTTCCACGCCATACTGAATGATGGGCTTGTCCACAAGGGCCAACATCTCTTTTGGGATAACCTTTGTAGCGGGCAAAAAACGCGTCCCCAGCCCACCCGCCGGAAAAACCGCCTTACGTACTCGCTTGCTCATTGCATCTCCTGTGTTTCAAAGTTCCATTTGTAAAGTGTGTGAGTGTCAAAGTGTGAGTGTGTGGTGGGGAAACATGCCTTGTTGGGAGGATCGCACATGCCCACGCCACGCTCACACACACTCACTGACACTCACACTCACACTCACACTCACACTCACACTCACACTCACAAAAGCCTAAATCGCCACCGTCTCCGGTGCCAGCAACTCCAGCACCTCGTGAATCTCCAGCAGCACCTCGTCCGGCTTCGTCGCCTCCAGCGGATACTTCAGCACGCCCTGCGGCGTAAACTGCGCTCCTCGCTTGGCGTTCTTCGCCACCAGCCGCATCAACTGCTGCGGGTCAACCGCCGCGTTCTCCATAAACTTGATTTGCAACTCCCCGCGTCTGCGATCCACCTGCGCAATGCCCAGCCGTTCGCATTCCAGGCGCACCAGCGATGCCTCAAGCAGATACACCGTCGCATCCGGCAGCGGTCCGTAGCGGTCTTCCATCTCCGCGCGCACTTCGCTGATCGCCGCTTCGCTCGTCGTTCCAGCAATTTTCTTATACAGCCGCAGCCGCTGGTTCTCCTCGGCAATGTAGCTTTCGTCGATGCGCAGTGCGATGCCAAGATTCAGTTGCGTCACCGGCCGCTCCTCGCTGCTCTCGCCCTTCATCTCCTTCACCGCCGCTTCAAGCATCGACGTGTACATCTCGAATCCGACCGCTTCAATGTGTCCGCTCTGCTCGCCGCCCAGCATATTTCCGGCACCGCGCAACTCCAGATCAAGTGCCGCAATCTTGAAACCCGCGCCCAGATCGCTGAACTCCTTGAGCGCCGCCAGCCGCCGCCGCGCAATCTCCGTCAGCTCAGTCTCCGCCGGGATGAGCAGATACGCATACGCTCGCCGGTTCGATCTGCCCACACGGCCGCGCAGTTGATACAACTCGCTCAACCCATGCCGATCCGCGCGATTGATGAGCATGGTATTCGCCAGCGGAATATCAAGTCCGTTTTCAATAATCGTCGTCGCCACCAGCACGTCGTACTCGTGGTTCATGAAGGCCAGCATCACGCGCTCAAGTTCGGTTTCGCCCATCTGCCCGTGGCCGACCACAACCCGCGCCGATGGCACCAGTTCCTGAATCTTCATGGCGATCTCGTAAATCGACTCCACGCGGTTGTGAACAAAATACACCTGGCCGCCGCGTTCGAGTTCCACCTCAACCGCCGAACGAATAATTTTCTCGTCGTACTTGGCCACCACCGTTTGAATCGCCATCCGGTCCTTGGGCGGCGTCTCTATCACGCTCATATCACGCAATCCGACCAGCGACATGTGCAGCGTGCGCGGAATCGGCGTGGCACTCATGGCCAGCACATCGATTTCTTTCCGCATTTGTTTGAGCCGCTCTTTGTGCCGCACTCCAAAGCGCTGCTCTTCGTCGACAATCAGCAGCCCGAGATCCTGGAATTTAACGTCTTTCGAGAGCAGCCGGTGCGTGCCGATCAAAATATCCACCCGCCCAGTCTCGACGCGCTCCACTATATCTTTCTGTTCTTTCGGAGTGCGAAAGCGCGAAATCATCTCGATGTGAATCGGAAACTGCGAGAACCGCTTTTTGAAGGTCTCGAAATGCTGAAAGCTCAGAATCGTCGTCGGTGTCAGCACGGCCACCTGCTTGCCGTCCTGAACCGCCTTGAATGCCGCGCGCATCGCGACTTCCGTCTTGCCATAGCCCACGTCGCCACATAGGAGCCGGTCCATGGGCATGGTCGATTCCATGTCGTACTTGATGGCTCGAATCGCCGACAACTGATCGTCGGTCTCGGTGTAATCGAATGCGTCTTCAAACTCGCGTTGAAACTCGTTGTCCTTGCTGAAAGCCGTTCCCTGCGCGGAGTGCCGCTCCGCATAGAGCTTGAGCAGCTCGCCGGACATATCCTGCATGGCCTTCTTGACGCGAGCTTTTGTCTTGCTCCACTGTTGCGTGCCCAGTCTGTTCAGCACCGGCGCAGGCCCCGCATCCGTCGAGCGATACTTCTGAATCAGATCGAGGCGCGTGAGCGGAACATAGAGCTTGGCCTGCTCGGCAAACTCCAGAATCATGAACTCGACCGCGAGCCCATCCTGCTCAATCTCCCTCAGGCCCTGATATTGTGCGATGCCGTGCTCAATGTGAACGACATAATCGCCGACCGTTAAGTCGCGAAAGTCGGAGACAAACGCCGCCGTCTTCGATCGCTTCGGCGCGGGCCGCGCCGCAACGTCCGCGTCGTCTGAAAAATCGTTGGCCCCAAAAACAATCAGGTTCGCATCCGCAAAACTCACGCCCGCGGAAAATGCTGTTCGCACAATCACCGGCACGCGCAGGTCGCCGGCCATATAACTGGCCTCTTCCAGCACCGTCTCGTTCGAAGCATGTGTCAAGCGGCTGCCGAGCCGGTACGGAATCTGATACTCGCGCAACACCGTGGCCAGCCGCTCCACGTCCCCTTGATTCGCAGCCGCCAATACAATCCGCGTCTCGGTTTGCATGAGGGAGCGCAACTGCTCGGTCAGCGCCGGAATCGACCCATGGAACTTGAGCGTAGGCCGCGAGGGAATTTCAATCTCGCCCAGCGTCGAATCCACATCGAGTACATCCACCGCGCCTAGCTGATCCAGGTCCAGCCCCATCCACGTATCGAGAACCGCGCGAAGCGCCTCAGGCCGCAGATAAATATCCTCAGGCCGAATCAGCGACCCGATGCCCGACCGCTCATGCCGCTGCTCTACCTTGTTCCACCAGCGCTCAATCTGGTTGCGCACCATCGCCGGCTCTTCCACAAGCAGCGCGCACTTGGGCAGCAGCGTCAGCAACGACTTCTCCGCTCCGGCCACGGCAGAGAAAAACTCCCAACCGGGAAAGACGCTCACCCCGCCGGCCGCCGCTGCTTCTACTGCAAACTCCTCGTCGTCCGCGTCATACTCTGCTGTGCTTACGCGTTCCTTGCTCAGCCGCGCATTCACGGCGGCCAACAGCCGCTCGGTCACCGGCGTCTCCGTCAACGGCAGCAGCAGCGCTTCATCCAGTCCGCTCTGCGACCGCTGTGTCTCCGGGTCAAACTTGCGAATCGTCTCAATCTCATCGCCGAAGAACTCAATGCGCACCGGCCTGTCCGCCTCCGCCGAATACACATCCAGGATTCCCCCGCGCCGCGTGAACTGCCCCGGCATCTCCACCAGATCGACTTGCGAATAACCCACGCTGGCCAGATGCGCGGTCAACACCTCAAGGTCAACTTCTTCCCCGCGCCGCACCGTCACCGCAAGTCCCGAATAATATTCGCGGTCAAACAGCCGCAGCGCCACAGCCTCTACCGGCGCAATCAGAATGTCCACCGCGCCCGTGGCAAGCTTCCACAGCGCGGCCGCTCGTTGCTCCAGCACATCGGGATGCGGAGAAAGATTTTCGAAGGGAAGCACGTCGTGGGCTGGCAGCCTCACTAAGCGAGCGACATCGACAGCGCCGGTCAGCTCGCATCCGGCGCGCACCATCGGCTCCAGCGCCTCGGCGGCCTTATTGTCGGCCACCACCACAACCACCGGTTGCCGCGCCGCCCGCGCAATCAGAGGAATGTAGAGAGCGCGAGCAGTCGACGTCAGTCCGGACACACGACGACGACCCGCACCAAGGCTCAAGTGCCTTCGCACGCGTTCAAATCCGGGCGTATGCTCCAGCTCCGCAAATACTTCGCGGACGAACGGGAGAATCATCCACTCAATTTTAGCAGTGAAAGCATTTTGTAAATGGGACGCATAAACTCCACCACGACCCAATCCCGCCAGATTCCCAGCGCAGCCGCTCTGTACCATTGCGGGCGTTTCCCGGTATCCTGATAACAGACCGCGCTGCCCAAAATGGCACACGGCCAGTCATATCAAGGGGAGGTACCTGCCATGCACATACCGCTGATGTTTCCCGCCGTTGCATCCGTCGTCGGGCTGGTGGTCATCATGGCATGGCGCATTCAGGAAGGCCGCCGCCCCGTCACCCTCCGCAAGCTGCTTGCGCCGCCCCTGGGCATGGCCACCGGCTTCTCCATGTTCCTCTTTCCCATCTTCGGCATTCCCATCAGCTTCCGCGTTCCGTGGAGTTGGGCCATCGCCGCGTTCCTCATCGGAGCCGTCTTGCTCGCCTGGCCCTTGCTGCGCACCTCGCGGCTCGAACGGGTTGGCGACGTGATCTGGATGAAGCGCTCCGGCGCATTCTTCACCGTCGTCATCGTCCTGGCCGCCGTCCGCTATCTGGCCCGCAACTACTTCGATTCGAGGCTAACGCTCGAGCAGACCGGGGGGCTGTTCTTCATCCTGGCCTTCGGCATGATCCTGCGTTGGCGCTTGACCCTTTACATGCAATACCGCGCGCTCAGCGTGTCTGCCCAGCAAAGCTCCTCACTCCCTCAACTCACAGAGCAGGAGCAGGATCTTCCCGCATAACGCAACTGCCAAAATTGCAGGCACAGAAAATCGCGCTGTACGTTCCAGTTCAAAATCACAGGAACAAACAGCGCGACATCTTTCTTGAACCGGACCAGACCTTGCCTGGCGGAACCCACAAATCTGGGTGCCCCGGATCTCGCTTTTGAGACCTGGGAGAGCACAAATCTACACGGGCAGGGAACTACAGGTGCAGGCCCTACTGCTTGATGACCGTGCCGTCGGGCAGCCTCACTTCGCCCCAGCCGCCGTTCAACGGGCTGGTTGCAAAGGGCGCATTCGCCGCTTCCTTCTCGTTGATCTCGATGCCCCATCCCGGCTTCTCGTTCACCCAAAGATACCCGTCTTTCATCACCGGACATCCCTGAAAGATTGCCTGGGTCCGCTCGCTGAACGGCGAATACTCCTGAATGCCGAAGTTATAGCTCACCAGGTCTAGCGTTACATTCGCCATGTGCCCCACCGGAGAAACATCCCCCGGCCCGTGCCACGCCGTCTTCACGCCGAACTGTTCTGCGAATATCGCGATCTTCCGCGCCGGGCTGAAGCCGCCCGTCTGCGAAATATGCACCCGAATGTAATCGATTAACTGCTCTGAAATTAGCCCTTGCCACTCATGGGGATTGTTGAACAGCTCGCCCATCGCTATCGGCGTAGCGCAGTTCTGCCGGATCTGGCGAAAGTAGCCTGAATCCTCCGGCGAGAGCGGGTCTTCCATGAAGAACATCCGGAACTGCTCCGCCTCTTTGCAAAATTGCACCGCCTCATTTGGCGTGTAACGTTCATGCATATCGTGGAGCAGTCCCACCTCATCGCCCAGTTCCCTGCGGCAGGTATCGAGCAGCTTCAACGACCGCCGCATCGCCACGCCGCGCTCGTATACCGGCCCATCGTGTAGACCTTTCACCGCCGCCGGACCCGCATTTCCGGGCATCGCCACCTGCACCGAGACATTGCGGAATCCCTGCGCGATAAACTTCTTCGCGTTCGCCACCACGTCTTCAAACTCAGCGCCATTCACATGAATGTAGGTGTCGGCAGCCTCGCGGCACTTGCCGCCCGCAAGTTGGTACACCGGCATCCCCGCCTGACGGCCCTTGATGTCCCACAGCGCCTGATCCACGCCGCTGATGGCATTGTTCAGCACCGGGCCATTCTTCCAATACGAACTGTCATAGCAGGATTGCCAAATGTCTTCGATGCGGTCCGTCGTCTTGCCAAGCAGAAACGGCCTCAGATATTTCTCCACCGCCGGGCGCACCAGGTCCGCACGCTGTGTGAACGTGGCGCATCCGTATCCATACAATCCATCCTGATCCGTCGTGATCTTTACCACCGTCAGGCGAACGCCTCCCGGCTGGCATTCAATCACGCTTACGTCTCTGATCTTTGGAGCGGGCATCCCCTTTGTTGCAGCGGCGACCTTCTCCTGCGCGGCCGCATATCGCGGCGCAACAACCAGTGCCCCAGCCGCGGACTTCAAGAAATCACGACGTAAAAAATTACCCGGCTGGATCGTCATCCGGTTCCTTTCCTCGATCTTTCATACAACGCCCGTGTTTTCCGGACAAAGTGAAACGCGCTGCCTGCTCCTGCGGAGGCGCACAGAAACGGGCAGCGCGAAATGTTTCAGGCCTGCTCTAGGCCGGCATCAACTGCTTGACGCTATGGAACGGGAAGCGTGCCCTGGCAATCGGCGTGCCCACCACATCGATGCGGTTCAGGTCGCGCGTCCCCAGACCCAGTTCTTCGGCGTACTTCAACATGCTGTCGGCAGTTTCGAACGGTGGCTGCCCACGTTCGGCCATCGGATCGTAGCCCATCACCGCCGTAGCCACCGAGTCGGTGCACACCGGGTTAAAGCCTGCAATCAGTACGCCCGGATGCAAAGCGTTGGTGGCGCCTTGCGCCGCGTTGCGTGAGGGCAGCTCGCCGCCTTCCATCGAATAAATGCCATCAATAATCGCCAGATGAATGGGCCGCGCCGAAACCAATTCCGGTACAACATGCGGCATCCGGTACCCCGGCTCATGCGACGTAACATCGATCGCCGCCGGCGCGCTCTTGGGCGGAACGCGTTGCCCATTGTGGCACATGGCAGCGCGGTTCCCGGCAAGCACCGTCGGCGAGGGCTCATCCACAGGCGCGTTCATGCCGTAAATTGTCGTCGGCAGCATGCCAAACATATTCTTCATCGAGAGTGTAATTCCGGCAACGCGATGGTCTTTCATCTTGGCCATCGATACCATCACGTCGTTGTCGCGGTACGACGGGTTCAGGTCGTAGCCGGCATACATCTTCGGCGACCCCGGCACCATGAACCGCGCGTACTCTTTATGCCCAGCCAGATAATTCGTGTTTTCAAACTCCACGCCGTGCGCCGCGCGCGTAAAGTCCTGCACCTTCCATCCGGCAGAAGCCATAAACTCTTCCAGCGGCGCTGCGCCCAGTGTGTGGCTTTCCAGCAGCCGAATCCGCTTGGCTCCCGCCTTGCCCATCAAGGCTATCGTCGCGCCGATGACCGTCGGATTGGTCCAGTGCGTCATCTCCACCGGCATGTCATTTAACTTCTGCGTAGGTCCGCCGGTCATATTGATCTTGATGGCGACGGTCTTGTTGTTCACAAGCTTATGCAGGCCGCCCATCTGGTCAAACATCTTCGCCAACGTATCCATCACCTGGCTGTTGTACTCCGGACACATGCCAATGGCCACGCGACTTGTCGGAGTTGTCAGCGCGTTCAACGCGCGGGGGCCGGCCAGGAACGCGCCTGCCGTCATACCGGCAGCGCCTAAAAACTCTCTACGTGAGCTATGCATATTCATACCCCAACCACTCCTTCCCCCTTTGCCGCCGGGGATCACACAAACAGAACCAGTAAATTGCCATGACCAAATCAAAGCCCGGATCGAAGTAGCACCTTCCGAATCCAGATTTACAATTCACAGAAATTGTACTCCCGGTCAGGAGGAGTCGTCATAAAATTGACGGCCTCCCACCCTTGCGCAAGTTACGCGGAAGGTCGGGAGGCCATGGAATCGCCAACTACTATAGCGATCAGCCAATCCAGATTCAACCCATCAAGATTCAACAAATCAAGGGCAAGCCTGCCCCGTTCCCGGAACGGTAGCTCCGGTAAACGCATTCTCCACGAGCCCGATAATGTCATTGCCGCCCTGGTAGGGTGCTGGCAGCGGAGAGTTCACCACCACAACCACTGGCACATTGCACTTGAGCACGCCCGCATAGGTCCACACCGCAATGCCGCCGCCGTTGTTCAGATCGCCGTTTTTGCACACGTAGGGACTCGGGCAGTCGGACCTTACGGCGCAATCCCAACCCAGGCAGTCAGCGAACATCTGCTTCTTTTCGGCGGCGGTCAAGAGCGTACTGCCGGTGGCCAGGTCGTTGACGACTTTGAAAATATCGTTCGCGCTCAGCACCCAGCCGCCGCTGCCGCACTGCAACGACCAATCCTGCCAGTCGTCGCCGGGAGTCGATCCTGCGGGATTGGTATAAGACAAAACGCCGCCATTGTTCGGAGGAGGCGTACACGAAGCGTCCGTTACGCCCACCGGTTGAAACACATGAGCAGTCATGTAGCTGATGTACATGGCCGAGCTCTGCGCTGCGCGCGCCGAGCCGTTGGCATAATTCGTGAGCTTCTGCCCCTGCAAGGCCGGCATCAGCTCGCGCAGCAGAGCAAAGTTGCAGTTGCCGTATTGCGGCTTGCCGATGTTCGATGCCGCAACTCCTCCGGCGACAACGGTCTCAAGCGCCGAGTAAGTAATATTGTTGCCGCATTCATTATTCGGCAGTTGCCCAAAGCCCGAGGAGTGGGTCAGCAGCTCCTTGAACGTAAGCTGGCTTAGGTTCGGACCCTGCGGCCAGTCGGGGTAGATATAGGGCGAAATCTTGGTGTCGATGGTCAGGTTGTCCTTGGCCAGCAACTGCAGTATCGCTGTCGCGGTCATCGTCTTGCTCACGCTGGCAATATCCGTAACCTGGCTCGGAGTCATCCCCGTCGTGGGCGGATTGGTTGCCGTGCGCGAAAGCCCGCCGTAGCCCGGCCGCACTCCTCCCACAAGGCACGAGTAGCCCACCACCTTATTGGCCAGCGTACCGCAGATATTGGCTGAAAGCTTCGCCTCAGAGATGCAACCCTTCGAGTCGCAGGCCGTAATGTCGGCCGGAGTATCGCTCATCATCGTGGCGACAAAACACGGATTCGGGCCGCAATTTTGATACGGGCTCACATTCACAGCCCGCGCCCCGTTATTCTGGGCCTCGGCCAAAACTCCGTTCATATCCTGCCCGTAGTACCACCACCAGGATGGGCAGCCGCTCGAGCAACTCTCCATCACCGCGTTGAAGTTTCCGTTGCCGGCCGGCGTCAGGTCGAGAAGCCGCGCCTTGTTCGTGGTGAGCAGGCTGGTAATGCTAGACGGGCTGTTATTGAAATACCACCACCAGGACTTGGCGTCGCTGCCCGTATTGGCAATCATGATGCAGGAGTAGTAGGTCTGCCCGTTCGAGCTATAGGACTGGAGGGCGGTAAGCCGCGCGTTGTTGGCCTTCAGTTGAGCCGTGACCTGATCCGATGTTTGGCCGAAGTAGTACCACCATTTCTTGGCGTTGGCGCCGGTGTTCGAGATCATCGCCACCGCAAAGCGGATGTTGCCGCCGCCGGTATCGTAAGCCTTCAACGAAATCAAGCGTGCGTTGTTCGCGGTAAGATTTTTGGCCAGTGTCGGCGCGTCGATGCCCACATACCACCACCACTGCCGCGCATACGACCCGGTGTTCTGCACGTAGGTTACGGTGAACGCGCTTCCAGAGGAGCTGTCAACGTCAATGTCGGTAATCCGCGCATTCTTGGCGGTGAGGGTGCTGCTGATGTCGTTGAGGCTCTGCCCGGTGTAGAACCACCAGGCCGTAGGCGTGGAGTTTTCGTTGTCTTCCACCTGAGCAAAAGTGGAGCTCGCCAGCAGGCAGACGCACGCACACAGCAGAGCCGCGCGCAGACACGCGAGCACACGCACTTGAGATTTTGCAGTCCGGGAAAATTTGCCAAAGCCATTGAATTTCATGTCTTGTACTCCCTTTCACTTGACGATCAAACGCGCTTGCAATGGAACCAGCCACGCGCCCGCACGGCGATACGACCGATTGTTGAAGCAAATTCGAAATTGACTTACTTACTTCGGAGGACTGACTTCCACCGTTACGGGTATCCGTGATACGGAAATCTGCCGTGGCAGCAAGTCTCCCCTAATCCCAACTCCGTGTCAAGAATTTTTATCGGAGAGCTTCGAGATACGGACTCGGTGCCCCGGGTCCAGCCTTTGGGGCCTGGGAGAGCACAAATCTATGTAGCCGCATTTCTAAAACGCGGTTCCGGCCTTGAAATCCGCCGTGATGGCGGTATGGACGGCGGCCATCGATGCAAGGTCTGAGAAGATAAGCCCCAGCTCGCGGTTCTTGTCGAGCGAATCGGTGGAGATATTCTCCGAGCCGAGGAAGAGTTTTGCCTTAGCCGTGCCGTAGTCCGCAAGAACCGTCTTGGCGTGGATGTAGTGTCCCTTGGACGAAGTGTAGACCACAATCTTCGCCCCGGCATTTTTGAGCGTAGTAAGTTCGCTGGCATAGTCGCTGTTGATGTTTTCCTGGACCATTGCGACGGTGACACCACTCTTGAGTGCGGCCTGAATGGCAGACACCATGCCGGGGTCCGAGAATTCTTCCTGAGATAACATCAGCGTCTTGGTTGCGCCGGCGATGAGGGCGGTGATTGCGGCGCGGGAGTTGGTGGGGCTCCAGACCAGGTTGTCGCCCGTGGGAGGGGTGATAGCCGCGTTGGTGAAGTCGGCGTTGAAGGTGGCTTCAATGGCCGCGACATCGGCCGCATCGTTGGTGATAACGGCGAAGTCGCGCGATGTCGAGTAGTACTCCGGGGTAAGGTTGAGGGTCATGATCGCGGAGGTGGCCGAGTCGATGGTGATGGTTTTCTGATGGGTCACGGCGTAGGCCGGATTCGCCCAGTGCACCGATACCTTTTTCGCCGCAAGGGAATTGTAGGCGGGCGTGTTGCTCGTCTTCTCGCTGTTCTGGTCCAGGATCACGCGGACTTTGACTCCGGCAGCCGCGGATTTGGCAAGCGAATCGATAACGGTCGCGTCCGTCAGCTCGTACATGGTCATGTCAATGGTTTTCTTGGCCGAGGAGAGCAGAGCATAGATCGCGGAGAGCCCTTGGTCGGGTTCGGTAATCAGTGTATAGGTGTTGGCGGATGCGCTCGGGTGCGCGGGCGGTTTGGCGGAATGAGTGATTACCGTGTGCTTTTCCGCGTCAGGGCCCGGGTGGTGAGTGGTTTTCTGTTCCACGGTTTTTTCTCCTTTGAGGGATTCCGATGGGGGTTCAGGTTCTCTCCTGACCGGGGGACAAAGTCCGGCGCGGAGAAACCAGACGGGCGGAGTGAATCGTCCGGTGATGGCGATTGTAGCCGCCTGAGGTCTACACACGATGGAAATTGCGTGAAATAGAGGATGAATGCGGCAGTATAACCCATCCGGATCGTTTGCGATTCAATCCCACTCCGCATCTCGCGCCGCACAAGCTGCGATTGTCGCAACTTGCCGCTGCTACGAAATCACTTTTGCGGCTAGGCTGGCCCCGACTGTCACAGCCTGCGTGATGCCGTCGATGACTTTGCTGATGTTTCCCATCTGCTGCACGAGAGTTTTCAGTTGAGTGTTGGCGCTGTCGAGTTGCGCGGTCAAAGACACTACCTGAGGGTCGTCGTCGTGAAAGGCCTTGTTTACGCAGTTCCAATAGTTCGACCGCGCGGCAACATATTCAGCAATCAGGTCGCTCCGCTGCTGGTCCGTAGTGCAGGCTGCCGTCAACATGCCGATCTGCCCCTGAAGCGTGAAGTAGGTTGTTTCCAGTTCCTGAAGTGCGCTTTGCATCCTTTGTCTCCGTTCTTAATTGGAATTGGCCGGGGATTTGGAAGATGGAGTGGTCGCGGCCGGGGCCTTGGCGGTTGCCGCGGATGAGGCCATGGTTTGGAACTGGGATGACCACTTTTCGACATTGGCAACGGTGATGGGGGCTAAGCGAAATTTCATCGGCTTTTCATCGGCCACCAGACCGATGCGGTCGGCCATCTCTTTCAGGCATTTATCCATGTCCGCGCCGGCGCGTATCTCGGCATCATTCAGGCTATTGGCCTTCTCATCCACCTCCTGCTCCGCCAGCTTTTCGATTCCGCTCCTCAGTTTTGGGTCGCTCACCTGCGGTGTCAATCCGTACGGGTCGAGTGCAATTTTGAATGAGCCGGATGGGTCGGTCTGCCCGTTCTGAAGCATGCTCTTCGCCAGGGAACTGGAGACAGCTACGTAGTCTTTGTTGATCGATTCGTAGGCCGGCTCCTCCTTGACGAAGAAGTCGTGCAGAGCCCCGGTGAATTGGCCGATGCCGCGAGCCGCCTCGCGCTCCTTGTGCTCCTGGATGGCTGCAACCACCAGCATCACGGCGGTGTTCATCCCATTCTGCTCGTCGTCGCTCATCTTGATCTTGGCCAGCTTGAGGGACGCCACTTCGGTTTGAAGATTGGAGGCGGATGCCGATGCATCGGCTGGAGATGTGGAGCCGGTCAGTTTGGCGAAGGACTGCGCCAGATTGGCCAAATCCTTGGCCAGGGCCTCTCGCTTCTCGATTTCGGCTTTGGTATCGGCGATAAGACCCTTGGTCCGTGCGTCGTAGGGAATCCCATACATGACCTCCTGGAGAGCGTTCAGTTGGCCCGTTTCCACCAGAATCGTGTCGAGAGCCGAATAGTAGTTGGTTAGTGCGCTGGCCGTGGCGGTCAACTGGGTTGAGGCAGCAGTAGCATCCTCTAAGGTGCATCCGTTGGCAAAACAGATGCAGCCGAGCGCTACGCCGGAGACGATTGCGCGCCGGCGAGGAATGGCAGCGCCACGGACGAACTGGGATAATGCTCGAACCATCTGGGATTCCTTTCATCGCATATGCAGACCGGTTGTCCCGATCGCAGGAACATAACGGACGCGAGGGAAACGGACTCAACATCCATAGCATATTCCGGAAGGGCGCACAATGGTTTTTTTCCTTGCGCCTCGCGGCGAGGCAAGCAACAGCTCAAAAGCAAATCGGCCCGCTTCTCATGGCGAGAAGCGGGCCGGATCGCTCATGCGGTTGAGTTGGGTTATGCTTTCGCCGAAGTCAGCGCCCCCAGATCCGCCGCCATCTTCTCCGTTGAGAAGGCTTCGAGCACATCGCCTTCCTTCAGCTCGCTGAATCCGGCAACGCCGATGCCGCATTCCATGCCGTTGGTCACTTCGCGCGCATCATCCTTGAAGCGCTTGAGCGACGCAATCTTGCCCTTGAACACCTGCTCGTCCCCGCGCATCACCTTGATCTCCGCATCGCGGCGGATAACGCCGTCCAGCACGCGGCATCCGGCGATGGTGCCCACCTTGGGAATGCGGAAGATATTGAGTACCTCCGCCTTGCCCACGTAGTTCTCTTTGAACGTAGGATCGAGCAGCCCAAGCATGGCCAGGCGCATCTCGTCCTGCAACTCGTAGATGATCGAGTGCAGCCGGATTTGTACATTCTCCTGCTGCGCCAGCTCGGCTGCCTTGCGCTCCGGCCGCACGTTGAACCCGATGATGATCGTGTTCGACGCGGTTGCCAACAGCACATCGCTTTCAGTGATCGAGCCCACGCCTGAGTGAATCACCTTGATGCGCACCTTCTCCGTCGACATGCGCACCAGTGAGTCGGCCAGCACCTCAACCGATCCAGTCACGTCGCCCTTGATGATCAGCGGCAGGTCTTTCACGCCGGCCGTACGAATCTGTTCGGCCAATCCTTCCAGCGACACGCGCGAACTCTTGGCCAACTGCGCCTCGCGCTCCTTCATCTTGCGGTACTGCGCAATGCCCTTCGCCTTGTCGCGATCGGCAACCACGAGGAACGTGTCGCCCGAGTCGGGAATCGCTTCCAGTCCAAGGACTTCTACGGGCGTTGAAGGTCCGGCCTCTGTCAGCGCGCGCCCGCGATCGTCAAACATGGCGCGAACCTTGCCGAAGGTATTGCCGACGATGTAACTGTCATTGAGGCGAAGCGTACCGTCCTGTATGAGCACAGTTGCAACCGCGCCGCGTCCGCGATCCAGCTTCGCTTCGACCACCGAACCAACAGCCTTCCGCCCCGGCGTTGCCTTGGGCGCCTTGATATCCGACACCAGGCAGATCATTTCAAGCAGCAGGTCGAGGTTGATGCGCTTCTTCGCGCTGACTTCGACAAATACCGTCCCATCCTGCCCCGCGCCCGCCCACTCTTCGGGAATCAGTCCGCGATCGGCAAGCTGCCTCTTCACTCGTTCGGGATTGGCCTCCGGCTTGTCGATCTTGTTCACGGCCACGATAATCGGCACGTTGGCCGCCTTGGCGTGGTCGATCGCTTCAAGCGTCTGCGGCATCACGCCGTCATCGGCGGCCACCACGATGACAACAATATCCGTCACCTTCGCGCCGCGCGCCCTCATGCGTGTAAAGGCCTCGTGGCCCGGTGTATCGAGGAACACAATCTCGCGACCCGAGGCAGGAGAGCCCTCTTTGGAAAACTTCACCTTGTAAGCGCCGATGTGTTGCGTAATGCCGCCGGCCTCGCCGGCCGCAACGTCGGTCTCGCGAATCGCGTCGAGCAGCGACGTCTTGCCGTGATCGACGTGGCCCATCACCGTAACCACAGGAGACCGCGGCACTTCAAGCTCGCCGGTATTTTCGGCTTCGAGAACCTCTTCAATCGCCTGGTTCGCGATCTCTTCTTCGTAGCTGATCACCGTAGCCGCCGCGCCGAACTTGGCCGAAACTTCCTTGACCATCTCAGCATCGAGCGACTGGTTGACGGTCACAAATACGCCGCCCATGAGCAGTGACGCGATCAGGTCCTTGGCACGCACTTCCAGCTTCTCGGCCAGATCCTTTACGCTGATGCCTTCCGTCACCGTAATTTCGCGAGTAATAGGCAACGGCTCCGAGCTGAGCTGCACGCCGCCGTAACGCGGCGGCGGAACAAAGCCCTTCATCGGGCCTTCTTTAGTCTTCGGATACTGCTGCTGTCCTCTGCCGCGGCCTCGCGCTGGTGCGCGTGCCGGGCGCGGAGCCTCACCCGTTGGCGGTGGTGCGCCACCCGCTCCGGGACGTGCGCCAAATCCGGGACGTGCACCTGGTGCGCCAAATCCGGGGCGCGCTCCAAAGCCTGGACGTGCACCGGGAGCTCCCGGCGCGCCGCCCGGCGTATAGCCTGTGCGCGTGGGGTGCTTGGGCCGCGGTCCGCCGGGAAACTGCCCCGGCGCGGATGGTCCGCCCTGCGGCCGGGGTGGGTAGCTCCCCGGTCCGCCGGTTGGACGGCGATCGAAGATCGGCCTGCCGCGCACAAGGCCCGGACCAGTGCCTGTGCCCGGTGCCTGACCGGACATCTGACCCGACGCCTGCATCGGCGGCGGCGAAACAAAGGTCGACTTGTACACAGGACGCGGCCCGGTCTGCGGCATCACGGTTCTGCGCACGGGCGGCTGCTGCGCAAAAGGAACTGCGGGAGTTGGCGCCTCTACATTCACTTCGGTTGCAAGAGGTTCAGCCACCACCGGCGCGGCACTGGCTGCCACTTCCACCACAGTGGAAGACCGTTCGGCAACAGCTATTGGGGGAGCTGCAACGCTCGGCTGCCTCGCGGACGAAATGGGCTGCTTGTCCTGTCTTTGGGAGGGTGCCTGTTCCTCGCGCATCGGCGGTTTTACAACCACAGCTCCCGGCGGCGGAGCTACCACGACGATGGGGCGAGAGGGCATTGCGCCTGCCGGAGCCTTCGCTACCACCGTCTTAACGGGTGGCCGCGAGGCAATGGCCGGAGTTGCTTGCGGCCCCATAATGACGGGCGGGGCGGGACGAGGCTGCGGCACAATTGTGCGTGGCTCAGGCCGCGCCGGAGGTGCGGGCGCAGGCGCTGCCACTGCTGGTGTAGCGCTCACGGCAGGTATGGCGGCAGCGGGCTTAACCGGCATATGCCCCCTGCGTGCTTCCGCTTCCGATTCCTGCTTCTTGGCCAATATGGCCTTCATCACATCGCCGGGCTTGGAGATGTGCGACAGATCGATCTTCGGCGTCACGGCCTGTGCCGCGCTCCGGCCGGATGCGCTGCCGCCGCCATGAGAGGACTTCGCGCTCCCATGAATATGCGCGCGAACCTTCTCCGCCTCGTCCGATTCGAGCGAACTGGAGTGCGTTTTGCCGGCTCCCAGGCCGAGCTCCTTCAATACGTCAAGAATCTGCTTGCTCTTGACTTCCATCTCTCTCGCGAGATCGTTGATACGAACCTTGCTCATCCGCCTCTTTTCAATTCTGTGCCGCCGCTGTGCCGTTACATGCTCATAGCGCCGCTCTCAATTACAATCCGTTCATTTCCGTGGCTTGGAAAAGTCAGGCGCATACTACGCGCCTTCCTCTTCCGCTGCCTTCGCTTCCGCTGCGCCTGCCTCAACCTCTGCCTGCACCGCGTCTTGAGCCGCCTCTTCAACTTCTGCTTCCTTCGCCTCGTACACGCCTTCGGCTTCTTCAAGCACATCAGCCGAGTTTTCCTGCTCCGCCTGCTCTGTCTCCAAATCCGCAACCGGCGTCTCTGATACCGACTCCGGCTCCAGCGAACCTTCCGCGGTTTCAACCGCCGGCGCAGGCTGTTCAAAGTAGTGCCGCACGGCGGCGCTGATCTTCTCCAGCGTCTTTTCGCCGATGCCGGGTATCTCTTCCAGTTGCTCCGGCGTCATGTCCGCCAGGCCTTCCACTGTCGTAATGCCCGCCGCCACCAGCTTCTGGATAATGCCGTCGCCCAACTCCGTCACCTGCTCAATCGGAGTGGCAGGGCCGCCGGTGAGCCCTTGCATCTGCTGCTCGACTTCCTGCCGCTTCTCTTCCTCGCTCTTGATGTCAATCTTCCAGCCCAGCAGCTTGGCCGCGAGGCGCACGTTTTGGCCCTTCTTGCCGATGGCCAGCGAAAGCTGCGTGTCGTCCACGATCACTTCAAGCTGCTTGTCCTCAAGATTGGTAATCGAAACGCGGCTCACCTTGGCCGGCTGCAGAGCCTTCTCCGCAAACGTCGTAATCTCGTCCGAGTACTCGATGATGTCGATCTTCTCGCCGCGCAGTTCGCGAATAATGGATTGCACGCGCATCCCTTTCATGCCCACGCACGCGCCCACCGGGTCCACATCCTTGTCGCGCGACTGAACCGCAATCTTGGTCCGCTCGCCTGCCTCGCGCGCAATGGCGCGGATGGTGACCGTGTTGTCGTAGATCTCCGGAACTTCACTCTGGAATAGATTCGAAACCAGCTCCGGCGCGGCGCGGGAAACAATCACCTGCGGTCCCTTGGCGGCGCGGTCAACCTTCAACAGCACCACGCGCACTCGCTCGCCCACGCTGAACTGCTCCAGCCGCGACTGCTCCCGCTTGGGGCAGCGCGCCTCGGCCTTGCCCAGGTCGTAAATTACGTCCTGGCCCTCGATCCGCTTCACCGTCGCGTTCAGCACTTCCTTCTCGCGGTGCGCGTACTCCTGGAAGACCGTGTCGCGCTCGGCCTCGCGGACCTTCTGAAAAATAATCTGCTTCGCGAGCTGCGCCGCAATGCGGCCCAGGGGGCTGGTGTCGCGATACATGCGAATCTCGCTGCCCACCTCAACGCCGGGAGCAAGCTCGCTCGCCTCGCTCAGCGTGATCTGGTTCACCGGGTCTTCCACCGGTTCCTCATCGGGAACGACGGTCTTGTAGACGTAGGCCGTTATCTCGCCGGTCTCTTTGTTCAGTTCCCCGCGCATGTTCTCTTGCGTCTTGTAGTACTTGCGCGTGGCCAGCGCAATGGCCTCCTCGACCGCGCCGACAACGATGCCGGGGTCGATTCCCTTTTCCTGACTCAGAAGCTCGATACTTTGGTACAACACACTCGATGCCATTTTGCTTGCTCTCTTCTTCTCTGATGTCGGCATTCAGGCCAGCTACACGCTTGCCTCAAACACCTCAAAACTCAACTTACCAAGACAGTCCCTAGTCCCTTAGTCCCTGGTCCCTGCTCTTCAAATCTCCGGCACCAACTGTGCCTTCTCAATATTCCTCAGCGCCAACTCCACCAAACTCACCCCGGTCTTGCGGCTCTTGCTGTTCTGCTGCACGGCTGCAAGATCCAGCGTGATCGTTCGTTCCCCCGCTGAAATGGGTACTGAAGTGGGTGCCCCCGGCGTGATCGTTCGTTCCCCCGCTGAAATGGGTGCCCCCGGTCCCTCGCCTTTGGGGACCGGGGAAATTTCCACAAGCCGTCCCTGCCAGTGCCGGTTATTCTTTACCGCTTCGAAGGTCTGGATTTTCACCAGGCACCCTTGAAACCGCTCAAAATCTTCGGCTGAATGCAGCTTACGATCCAACCCGGGCGAACTTGCCTCGAGCGTGTACTCCGCCCCCGGCACCAGATCTTCCACATCCAGCAAAACCCCAAAATCCCGGCTGAAGGCGGAACAATCTTCGTGAGTCAGCCCGGAAAGCTGTTCCAGCTTGAGCTTGCCCTCAACCAATCGTTCGGGCAGCGGCGCTTCCGGGCTCTCCGCCCCGGCAGCCAATGCAGCCTCAACCTCAGCTTTGAGCTTTGCCCGGCCCGCCCGATCCTTCTCCAGAAAAATCCGAAGAATTCGGTCTTTCGCCGAGCCGGTAAATTCCATTTCCACAACGGCCAGCCCATGCGAAGCCGCCACCCGCTCCGCCGCCGCCCGAATTTCGCCCAGCTTCACTGCCATTCGCTCTTAAGCCTTGCCACTTCACGGACTTTGAAGGGGCACGACTTCAGTCGTGCCAATAACCATCAAAATGAGAACGGGCTTTAGCCCCTGAGGGAAAAACCCCTTTAAAACCAATACCCGACCCAATACCGAGACCCCGTTCACCACGCCAAATTTGCCGCAAATAAAAAGTGGGCTGTCAGCCCACTCATCTCTCCGCCAGCCGGTGCGCACACGGGTTTAACTGGCGAACAAATTAGTCGCAGTCTTATGGTATCGCGTTTCTCCCTGAATTTCAACCAGCACCTGCGGTGCGGCAGCCGGGAAGCGTCTCGAAATTGAAGGGTACCGCTCTAAAAAACTCCTGCACCTAAGCACTTTCTGTCACCATACAATTCATGAAAATTAAAGCCATCGTCACCGGAGCAACCGGCATGGTCGGGGAGGGCGTCCTCCTCGAATGCCTGAACCACCCTGATGTCGAACAGGCCCTGGTCGTCAATCGAAAACCCGGCGGAATTTCGCACCCAAAACTGCGCGAAATCATTCATCCCGATTTTTTCAATCTCGCGCCGATCGAAGCGCAATTGATTGGATACAACGCCTGCTATTTCTGCCTGGGCGT
>Ga0302319_10006600_pt1 | contig 22971 bp, 19 predicted proteins | sample Bog_T0_2_FD_203319 | JGI IMG/M metagenome (GOLD analysis project Ga0302319, IMG submission 203319) | Peat permafrost microbial communities from Stordalen Mire near Abisko, Sweden - Bog_T0_2 | ecosystem: Environmental > Terrestrial > Soil > Wetlands > Peat | place: Sweden: Abisko, Stordalen Mire...
GGGATCGTTCGCTCCGACTTCCACAAAAATGCCGTCGCGCTTCCGGCCGAAAAATTTCCAGACCAGTTCTTTTTCCTCGGCCTCCGGATTGGCGTTTGCATTCACGAATTGTCAGATTCTATTTCAACTTCCCCCGGATTTCAAAACGGATTGCGTGGCGGCAATCAAGTCATCCGTGGAAATGTTTCCGAGATGCGAAGCGTCAGGTTCGTTGGCGCCGACGATGACGCGATATTGTTCACCCGCCGGCACCCATTCGCGCAGGCCGGGGTTCGGCCAGAACCACGCGACGACCGGCGTCTGCGTCATCACCGCGAGGTGGAGCGTGCCGGTGTCGCCGCAATAATGGAGCGCGCTGTGCCGGATGACGGCGGCAATTTGCATGAGATTCAAATCCCCGGCAAAGACCCGCCACGGTTTCTGCGGCAGCAACGCGAGCAGCTCCGCCATTTTTTTCCGCTCGCGTTCCGTCGGCGCGCAGGACAAGACCAGTTTCTTTTCGGGAAAATATTTCCCGAGCGCGCCGATGAACTCCGCGAGTTGCCCCGGCGGGAGTTCCTTGTAATCGGCGGTTGTGAACGGGCTGACGTGAAAATAGGTTCCGGCATCAGCGGTGGAAATGTCCGCAGCCCGCAGATTTTCAGCCGGGATTTCGACGTGAAATTCCGGCGCTGTGAAAGGGAAACCGGCCTTCGTCAGGCAGCGGCATTTTTGAAGATAAACCGGCTCCTGCGTGCGCGGACATTCGATGTGCGCGGTGAACATCCGCCGCCAGAACGGCGGGCCGCCGTCGTCGGGAATCCGTCCCAGCCGTTCGGGCGCGCCGCTGAAAAAGGTCAGCCAGCTTGAGCGGTCGGAGCCGTTCAGGTTGATCAGCACGTCGAATTTTTCGCGCCGCAGCCGCGAGATCATCTGCCAGTTTTCCCGGAGCGTGGCGTGGCGCGGATACCTCATGTAACCCCAGACGCGGTTCACCCACGGCACGCAGTCCATGAACGACGTGATATGCGCCGCAACGGCAACGTGCAGTTCCGCCTGCGGATACGTCCGCCGCACCATCCACAGCGCAGGCAGCAAATGAATCGTGTCGCCCAGAAAGCCGAGGTCGAGAACCATGACTTTCTTTGCATCGCGCGTGCGCTGGAAAAAATCCGCCGGGCCGGAGTCCGCCATTGGAAAAAGTTTAGTGCAAACGGCGGGGCGAACAAGTTTGAACCGCCGTTTTCCGATAGGAACGGTGCCCGCGCAACGTCAAGGACAGGCGCGGCGTCAAAGCCAAATTCCTGTCATTTTTTCCGTGAAACCCTAATCAACTTCAGCGATGAGGAGGGTATCAACGCGGACGCCTCCATCGGTCGGCTTGTAGATGTCGAAGCGGTAACCGAGATTCCAGCTTTCGATGATCGGTTTAAGCTCAAAAAAGTCGTGCCAGTTGTGATAGATGCTCATGAGCAGGGCTGGCTTTTGGGTGCAAATGGTCTTTTTTGCTCCTTTTAAGAACTCCGGTTCGGCTCCTTCGATGTCAACTTTGATGAGTCCCACATTCAACCCGTGCTCTGCGACATAGGCATCGAGCGTCTGTTCCTCCATGCCGTCGTGGATTTGGCACTGAGAGCCAAGCGCTAGATTTGCGATTTTGCAGTTGGAAATATGATTCATTTGAAGTGTTTTTTCGATCAGCGCACAGTTCTCTTTGATCGGCTCAAAAGTATAAACGGTGCGTGTGGTGTGTGGGGCTAATACCAAGACCGAGTCTCCATGATAACCTCCAACATCGACAATATCGCGCTGTGCGATGCGCTCAAAATGGCGAAGCTGATCGAGCCCATGCTTATAATACAAAACACTCACTTCAAGGCTTGTCTGCGCGAGTAAATAGGAGCCGTTGTAATAGCAAACTTCATCGGAAACCTGGAAAACGCATTGACGAAAATCAAACATAACGTTTTGGATTTCCTGCTGTTCTTGCGGGCTGTAGCAGCAAGCCTCGGGGTGTGTTATCCGGTTGAGAATACGTGCGACCGTCCTGCGGCCACGGGGTGGAAGCCCACGGACCAAAGCATCAAACTTTAGTGGAAAATCGGGGCGTCGCCGGTAAGCAAGCAACGCACGCCGAAGCCCCTTACGCTCCGTGCTTGAGGCGATGCATTGTTCTATCCAAGATTTGCGGGAATAACAAATCCCAAAGAGGGAACGCTTGATGCCATCTTGGGCGAGTCCTTTTCTATAGATGGGGACTCCGAAGAGATAACCAGTTCCTAGACCAAGAAATTTTTCACGCCGCCAGCAAAAGCGGCCCAGTTTTTTGAGAAGCGATAGAGTTTTCATTTTTTGGGTTGAATGGGAAGCGGTTTCATGCCGCAGATGGAATACGCTGTTTGTGCCGCCGGAGCGACATTCTGATCTTCCGAAAAGGCAGTCCCAGAAACATTTTACGAAACAACTTCAATCGTTCCGTCCGGGTGGTCATGTGAAACGGTTGCCCTTTTGGAACATACCAGTTGTTGACCCCCGTTCGTTTTACCACGCGATAGCCGTGCCGCACGAGGTGGCGATGAACTAAAAGATTTTCCAAGTGGTCTTCGATCAAGAGCACTGCCGGCCGATGCCGCATGAGGTCAAATCCACGCAAAACTTGAAGTTCGAAACCTTCGACGTCAATGGACATGAAATCGAGTTTTGGGTTGTCCGCCTCGGCGAGCACTTCATCCAAAGTCCGCACTTCCACCTCTTCCGTGCGTTCGACGATGACGTCGTCATCAACAACCAGACCGGACAAGACATCATCTCCGCCCGCCACATTGATTCGCGCGTGGCCGCGCTGTTCTGGCGCGCCGAGCGCGCACTGAAAGACCCGGCTGCCAGGACGCAGTTGCCGGAGCAGTTCGCAATTCTTTGCAACCGGCTCCACCAGTATGCCCTTCCAACCGTGCTGTTCAAACAACCAAGTCTGGCTCAACTTCGTGGGATGATTTGCGCCCGCTTCCAGGAAAAAGCCATCAGTCTTGGCAACGAAGTATTCCCACAAAAGCACGTCTTCACCGGACTGGGAATAAGAATTCATTCTGTCAGCCGAAACAGTAGAAACATCAGTCGCCATCCGCAAGGCGAAACCAAAACCTTCATTTTTAGCGTTCATTTCTGTTGTGAAAAGCTTGTATAAAGTCGTCGCTGGTCTAGATTTGACTTCGTGACGAACGGTCGTCTTCATTTACTCTCCCTGACTTGCGCTTTTCCACCGGGCGTGAGCGGACGGTTTCCTTCGTTGAACCCAGCAGGCCATCCCCAAGAAACCCGCATGGCGCAAGCGCTTTCCCGGCTGGCCGAAGTTTCGACGGTCGGAATGCTGGCGCGCGAAATTTTCGGCAAGCTGGAACCAAGGGATGATTCCATTGGCCTGGAACATGAACTTCTGCTCTGGGATCGAAGACCTGAACTTTGGCATCGCTGGCACTCGTGGCGGCAATTGCGCCGCTTTTACCTTGAAAAGACGGCCCGACAGGGCATGCCCGATGCCCTTTTGGTGGAAAATCCGGGGCCGGCATACAACTGTTTTGTGCGCTGGCTGCGTCGGCAACATCCCCGCCCATTGATCGTGTTGATTCTCGCCGACGCCGGGACGCTGGGGCAGAAAATCCCGTTCGCCAAACGACTGCGTTTTGCATTCAAGCCGATGGTAACATTGGACGAGAGCAAGGTTATCCTATGGTATGACGCCTGCATTTCATTCAGCTTCGGCACGCGGCGCTATTTTGAACCGCGCGGCGTGCCGTGGATGTGGATGCCTTCGGCCTTCAATTTCCGCTATGATCCGCCGCCGGCAAACTTCGCGCAAACCGGGCCGATCCAATTTGGTTACTTTGGGCAATTGGATGCGCGCACCAGCGTCCTTCCGATGGTTCAGGGATTCCTCGATGCCCATGTCCCAGGGACGCTGCACGTATGCGGCTATGGCAGATTATCAAATGTTCTGAAGGAGCTTGCCGGGCAGCATTCGAATTTTCACTTCGATGGTCTTTTACCAAAACAATCTGATTGTCCGCCTTGGGCGCAAAAGGTTGATGTTCTCATCAACCCGCGGCTTCCCATCCAGGGTCTTGAAAATAGTTTCCCGTCGAAGATTTTCGAGTTTGGCATGACGGGCAAGGCCATCCTTTCCACCCGCACTGGCGGCGTGGATCAAGTGCTTGGCGAAGAGGGCATCTACCTTGAAACAAAGGATTTTGACAACTCATTGCAGCAAAAATTGTGCGCGGTCGCGGCGATGGACCGCGCCGAACTCCAGCGCCGGGGAGAAGCCATTCGCGGTCGCATTCTCCGGAAATTCAACTGGGACGAACAGGCTCGCCGCATCATTGAATTCCTGACCGGAATTTTGAAGACGCGTCCGGCGGCCGGGCGACCTCCAGCCGTTCACGTGGCCTGATTCCTGCGGTCGGTTATCAATTGCGGATCGGTTTCGTTGAACGCCTCAAAATATTTGACCTTGTTGGCCCGGCCTTTTCCGTCTTTAATGTTGGCAACCTAACTATTCAAAAATGCCGAATACTGGCGCGGCCGCAGACAATCCTAAAACGAATTCCCAGGCATCCAGGCCGCTCATCACCGTGGCCATTTGCACGCGCAATCGCGCGGCTTTTTTGGAAAAGGCCGTTCGCAGTGTCCTGCCGCAAATGACCGGTGGCACGGAACTTTTAATCGTGGACAATGCCTCGACGGATGACACGCCCGCAGTGGCCGCGCAACTGGCCGCGGCCAATCCATGCGTGAATGCTTTGCGCGAAGCGGAATTGGGATTGAGCGCCGCGCGCAACGCCGCGCTGAAGAACGCGCGCGGGGAATTTGTGCTTTTTTTGGATGACGATGCCACGGCTGAACCGGACTGGCTGGCGGCGTATCAGCGTTTTCTATCCGCGCCGCCTTCGGGAAAAATCGCGGCGGTTGGAGGGGCGGTGTTGAATGAATATGAAATCCCCCTGCCGAAATGGGCCAACGCCGGCGCACCCTTTGATCGCGGAAATTTACCGAAGCGCCTTGCCTACCGCGACAGTCTGTTTGGCGGGAACACCAGTTACCGTCGTGAAATAGTGCTCGCGGTCGGGATGTTTGACACCCGGCTGGGGCGGAAGGGGAAAAACATGATGGGCCGCGAAGAAAGCGATTTGAATCTTCGTTTGCAGGACGCCGGCCATGAACTCTGGTGGCTGCCCGGCGCGACCATCCTGCATTTCGTGCCGGCCAGCCGCATGACCTACCGTGCGAACATACGTGGCAAGTTTGACGAGGGACGTTCGATTGCCATTCAGCGGTTAAAAACGCGGCGTGCTGGTTGGGATCGCGAACTTTACCGGGTGGCGCGAGTCATTGGCGCGCCGTTTCACGCGCTGGTGCATTTGCTGGCCGCATTGATCGCGCTGCCGAGAAGCTACTCGAAGGCCGCCGAGCATTTGCTGCAAGCCTGCCGCAATTGCGGCATCGCCCTGGAGATGCTCATCCGGTTCAAGTTGAATTAGCCACTGGTTTGAACAATTTGATGAACTGAAACCGGACAACGATCAAAAATATGGGCATTGCTAAAAACCTGATGCGGCACATTCTGAAAGGGACCCATTATGAGATGGTCGAAAAACAACAACGTCTGCCGACGGCCACGTTTGACAATCTGAAGCTTGTTTTGGCGCTCTTTTCGATTATCCGACCGAATGCCACGTTTGTTCAGATAGGCGCATTTGACGGTCAAATGGACGATCCGGCGAGTGAATATGTCCGGATGGGCAAAATGAAATGTTTGTTGGTCGAACCAATCGAGACTTCGTTCCAGAAGTTAAAGACATTTTATGAAGGCAAACCCAATGTTCATTTAGTCCAAGCGGCGATCGGCCATTCAGACGGCAACATTGTTATGTTCAAGGTTAAGCCGGGCGTCAAAAGCGATACCATATTTTCCGGCGGCTGGACATCCTTTGACAAGGCGCATCTTTTGAAGCACAAAGTCCCGGAAAATGAAATTGAACAAGTCAGTGTGGCTTGTCTGACATTGAAGTCGTTGCTCGCGAAGTTTCATTTACGCAAGGTTGATGTTTTGCAAATTGATACCGAAGGATTTGATGCTGAAATTGTCAAAATGGCATTAATGTTGGATGATGTTCCCGAATGTATCAATTTCGAGAACGCGCATTTGAGCCTGGAAACCAAGAGCGAACTGTATGACTTATTGACCCGAACGGGTTATTTGTTCTCCCATGACAGAGGCAACACGCTGGCGTTGCACCGCAGACTGACGGATAATCTGCCGGCTTTTTGTCTGCGTAATGAAACTTTGCCTGCGGCAATAAACTGATTGTATAAAAATTCCCTAGTTTCAGTCATCGTTCCCGCCTTCAACGTGGCGGCGTTTCTTGACGCCACACTGGCCTCGGCTGCGGCGCAGACTTATTCCAACTTGGAGGTCATTGTCGTGGATAATGGGCCAAGTGACGAGACTCCTGAAATTGCGCGACGCTGGGCTGAACAGGATTCCCGCTTTGTCAGCGTGCGGCAGAAAGGCGTCGGGATTTCCGCGGCGCGTAACTCCGGATTGGCGCAGGCCAAAGGCGAACTCATCGCCTTTCTGGACGGTGATGATGTTTGGCTACCAGAAAAACTCACCCGGCAAATTGATTTGCTGAAGGCCAATCCTCAAGCGAACTTCTTGTTCTCAAACTATTATCATTGGGACGGCCATCAGGATTTCGGCTTGAGATACCGCAAACCAAAATATTTTCCGCAGGGCGATATTCACACACAGCTTATTTATTGCAATCTGTTTGCCACGTCCTCGGTCGTCATTAAGCGTGAGACGATTGAACGAATCGGACAATTTGATATAACGCTGCCGGGAGTGGAAGACTGGGATCTTTGGCTTCGAATCGCGGAAACTGGTTTCAAGGCGTATGGAATACGGGAACCCTTATGGCGTTACCGCAATTGGAGTGGCAGCGAAAGTCACCAAAGAATACGAACCGCCGACTGCGCGGTGCGCGTTCTGGAAAAGGCACTCTTGCGGTCGGCAAATGCGCCTTGGCGTCACGACGTTGAGCGATCGTTACGAATGGCCCGTGGCTCGTTGGAATTTGCAAAGGTTCGTCCCCTGGTTGAGACGCATCCAGACGCAGTGCCTGCTGCCATCTGGCGCGCCTGGCGGTATTGTCCGCAGCGCGTCAAATGGTTGTTGTGGTATTTCGCAACCAAATGGCCTAGAACACTGGGAGGTCGCGGGCTGACCGAAATCATTCATCGTAAAATCCGGAGAAAGTGGTGAAGAAAACTCCTAAAATCCTGTTTCGTTTGCTGGAAAGCGCGAGCTTCCAGATTCGCAAGACGTGCAGCGTTCCGGCGAAAGATTCGGCCTTGCTGACTTTCTGCATCGCCCATTTCAACGCGCCGGAATTTCTCGACGCCACGCTGCATTCCATCCGCCGGTTTCATTCTGAAGCGCGGGTCATCGTCGCGGACGCCAGTTCGGAGTGGCATCAATATCTCTCGGCGAAGTCGGTCTGCCGGAAACATCGCGCCGAGTTGCATCCACTGGCCACCCGGCACCGGCACACCGGATTGTTGAATTACATGTTCCGGCAAATTCGCAGCCGCGTCGCGATTTACCTCGATCAGGATTGTGTCCTGCTGGACAGCCTGCAACCGCTTGTCCGGCAAATCCAGTCCGGGAAAGTTCTGGCCGGCCCCCGCGATGAATTCCAACTCTTGCATCCCGATCTTTGCGCGCGCTTTCCCAAACTGGCGGGACAATTTATGCGCACTCGGCCGGAGTTTGTTCACGCCAGCCTGATGGTGATGGACGTGCCGCGCGTTCGCCAGTGGTCCGGCAAGCCGTTCATCTGGCGCAACGAATGGGGCAAACATCCGCTGGAACGCTATTACGGCTTGACCGAATTGGTCCGGCGCAACCAGCCGGATGGCGTGCTGATGCTGGATAACAGACACACCGGTTACGGCTTGGGATACATTTATATCTTCAACGGCATTCCGCTGGCTTACCACCAGTGGTATAGCGGCCAGGTTTACGGGCGCACCGACAAGGTGGATGGGAATGATCCCGACTGGCTGCGTGCCGAGATGAAACGATTCCTCGGCGATTATTGGGACGGCAAAGTGGATTTCAAGCTGGAATCGACAATTCGCGGCGTTGGTGGAGAGGCAAACCGTTAACTTCTCCTTTGTTCATGACACCGACAGTAACTCTTGAAACCAAGTGCTGGGAAGGCGATTGGAAACACATCCTCGAAGGCGAATGGTTGCGGCTGCTGGCGGAGCGGAATGCGTATCCGTTCAGCGAGAAAATTCTGATGGTCAACAATGTGAAGGACCGCTCCGTAGTGTCCAGACAAGCGGAACGCGCCGTTCAGCGGGGATGGATCACCAAATACATCATCGTGGAAGAACATGCCGCCGACGCGCTCGAATACTTTTCGGTCAGCCGTGAATCGCTGGGCATTGGCTATCCCTATTCCATCGCCGAACTGGTGGGGATTTTTTTGTGCCGCTCCGATTTTCTTTTGCACTACGCCGGCGATTGCATGCCGGCCACCGCCAGCGATTGGGTTTCCCGCGCGGTGGCTTTGATGTCACGGGACCCGCGCGTCAAAATTTGCAATCTCTACGCCGGCGAAGACCTCGGTGGAAAAAAGCCTGGCTTGGTGGACGAAACGGATGACTTCTACATAGGACAGGGGTGCTCCGATCAATGTTATCTAGTTCGCACGGCGGATTTTCGCCAGCGCATCTATAACGAATCCCATCCCGCCTCCGCGCGGTATCCTCGATACGGCGGCGAACTCTTTGAGAAACGCGTTGACTCGTGGCTGCGAAACCATGGCCATCTTCAAGCCGCCTTCAAGCACGCCCATTACGTTCACAAGAACTGGCCGCTGCCATTCCGCGCCCGCCTCCGCCGCCGTTTGCAAAAAAGGGAATGGTTCCGAAAAATTTCCCAATGGGTTGCGCGTGGATGAAGTCAAGCTGCTTAGTGTCCGGGGAGAGGCCATTTTGCGGACGCTGAAATCAACAGCCGGAAAAGTCTCGCAAGACCAGCCCGCTTTCCGGCAAACTCCGATAGTCGCATGATTGAATTTCTCCGCCGATTATTGAACATGGCCAAGCCGTTTAGGTTGCGCCTGTCCTTGGGTGTCCTATTTGGATTCTTGAGCGGTTTGGTTGACCCGCTGCTGGTGCTGATCATTCCGCTGGTGGGCCTGGTGGTTCTTTCCGGCACGGGCGCGGACAACGCCGAGAACGTGCTGAAGAATTTGTCGCCCCGGCTGCAAGCCATTGCGGATACAGTTGCCGCCTGGTTTTCACAACCCGGAACCTCACCCGCCGCCGTGGTCAAAATTTTGGTGATCTTGCTACTGCCGCTCATGTTTATCCTGCGCGGCCTTTTGAGCTATCTGAACGTGTATTGCCTGCAATGGGTCGCGGTCCGCGCCATCACCGACCTGCGCACCCGGTTGTTCGCCCATCTCCAAAACCTTTCCGTCGGTTTTTTTGCCCGGTCCAACACCGGCGATCTGATGTCGCGCATCAACTCGGACACCATGTCCTTGCAAAACACCATCACCGGGACGCTGGCGACTGTGGTAAAGGACCCGGTGACGGTGGTGGGCTGCGTGATTGTTCTGTTGAAATTGGACGCCCGACTCATGTTGGTCATAGCGCTGGTTTTTCCCGTTTGTCTCGTTCCCATCATCATTTACAGCCGCAAGGTGCGGAAATCCGCAGCCGCCGTTCAGAACAGTTATTCCGAACTGTCAACGGTGATGCACGAATCGTTCACCGGCAACCGCATCATCAAGGCCTACAACCTCGAAGACAGGGCCGTCCAACAATTCAGGGAAGTTTCCCAGCGCTTCGTCAGCCACCGCATGAGAATCGTCCGCTCGGAGGAAATTCCCGGGCCTTTGATCGAATTTTTTGCCTCCGTCGGCGTCGCCCTGCTGTTCATCTACTTCGCTTTTCAGCAGAATTCTCATGCCGCCAAACTGGTCCCATTTGCGATCGGGGTGTTTTTGATGTATCGCCCCATCAAAAACATTGTCCGGCTTCAGAGCCAGCTTCAACAGGCGCGCGCCGCCAGCCAGCGGGTTTTTGATTTGCTCGAGATGCAAAACTCCGTCCACGAGTCGGCGCGGCCCAAAATGCTCAACGCCGCCGGCGCGGACATTCAATTCGACCACGTCCATTTTTCCTACGGCGAAAAAGTCGCGCTGGACGACATCCAGTTGCAGATCAAACCCGGGCAGATCGTCGCGCTCGTCGGCGCCAGCGGCTCCGGCAAAACCACGCTCGCCAACGTGCTCCTGCGCTTTTACGACCCGCAGCGCGGCACCATCCGCATTGGCGGTGTGGACATCCGCGATGTGACCACGCGCGACCTGCGGAACCAAATCGCCGTGGTCACACAGGAAACCATTTTATTCAACGACACCATTCGCAAGAACATCGAATTGGGCCGGCCCGGCGCGTCGAACGATGAAATTGTCGCCGCCGCGCGCCACGCTTACGCCGGCGATTTCATCATGGAAAAGCCAAACGGCTTTGACACTTACATCGGTGAAAAAGGCGTGACGCTCTCCGGCGGCCAGCGCCAGCGGCTCGCCATCGCCCGCGCCGTTTTGAAGAACGCGCCGATCCTCGTGCTCGACGAGGCCACCAGCGCGCTCGACACCGAATCCGAACGCGCCGTGCAGGCCGCGCTGGACGAATTGATGAAGGGCCGCACGACGATTTGCATCGCCCACCGGCTCTCAACGATTCTTCACGCCGACGTGATTGTGGTGCTGGATCAGGGCCGCATCGTGGAAACCGGCTCGCACGCGGAACTGGCCCGGCGCGGCGGCATTTACCAAAAACTTTACGAACTGCAATTCCAGTCGTAGTGGCACAGGCGTCTCGCCTGTGAGTTGCATTTTGATTTACGTGAAAAAACCACCGCATCGCACAGGCAAGATACCTGTGCCACTATGAAAATCCTTGCCATTCAGTTCAAATACTTCGGCGATGCGGTGCTGATGACGCCTTCGCTCCGGGCGCTGCGCGAACATTTTCCGCGGGCTGAAATTCACCTGCTCGTGCCGGAGGAAATAGCGCCGATTTTCCAGCACCTGCCATGGCTCAACCGCGTTTGGCTGATGCCGCGCCGTCGCGGCAGCGCGAGCTTGCGGCAGACCTGGCCGGTCATCCGCGCGTTGCGCCGCGAGCGTTTCGACCGTTCCGTGGACTTCGCCAGCAATGACCGGGGAGCGATCTTGAGTTTTCTCGCCGGCGCACCGCAACGGCTCGGCTGGGCGGAACGCGGCGGATTTTTAGGCCGCCGGTTTTGCTACAACCAGCGCGTCGCGCCGGAAACCAAGATGCAACACGAGTCGGTGCGGTTGGCGCATCTGCTTTCCGCGTGGGAGATCGCAGCCTCCTCGCTTGAAGCCGAAATCCGCTCCGATCCCGCTTTGGCCGCGTCAGCGGAAAAATTGCTGCCGCCGGGAGCCATCCTTTGCCACGTCGCTTCCAGCCAGCCGAAAAAAGAATGGCCGCTGCGTCACTGGGCTGAATTCCACCGGCTTGCCGCCGCCACGGGATGGCGCGTCAACTTCACCACGGCCGTCGGCGCGCGCGAACAAAATTTGATGATGGAGTTGAAGAAAATTCTGCCGGACGCACCGGTGCTGCCGGTGATTCCCGAACTGCCGTTGTTTCTCGCCGTGTTGAACCGCGCGGAGATGTTCATTTCCGGCGACACCGGCCCGCTGCATTTTGCCGCCGGCCTCGGCGTGCCGACAGTTTCGCTTTTTGGCCCCAGTTCCGCCGCGCAATGGGCGCCGTTTGGCCGGCGTCATCAGGCCTTGACCGGCAGCCCGTGCGGGTGCGACGGGAATTCCGCCGTTTGCCACGGCCCAAGCCATTGTCTCGCCGCCATCACGCCGGAACAGGTATTAGAACGGCTGAAAGTAATTCTGGCCAGCCCGCCGGTGACACGCGGATAATTTCCCTCCGGCAACAAACCGCATGCGCCCATCCAAAAAGTCTCGCCAACCGGAAGCTTTAACCGCCAATATCCAGGCATGAAGGCACTGGTTACCGGCGGCGCGGGATTTATCGGCTCGCATTTGGCCGAGGCGCTTTGCCGGCGCGGAGCGCGCGTGGTGGTGCTCGACAATTTAAGTTCCGGCAGTCTCGGCAATCTGGACTGGCGACGCGGCGATGACCGGCTGGAATTCATCGAGGGCGATGTGCGCGACAAAAATCTGCTGGCGAAGGCGGTCTCCGGTTGCGACTGGGTGTTTCACCAGGCCGCCCAGGCATCCGTGCCGTATTCCGTGGCCATGCCGTTGGAAAGCAATGCCCATAATCTGGAAGGCACGCTCAACTTATTGGTCGCCGCGCGCGACGCCGGGGTGAAGCGTTTCGTTTTCGCATCTTCCTCGGCGATTTACGGCGACGACGAAGCGGCGCTCAAACACGAGGGGTTGCCGCCGAATCCGCTGTCGCCCTATGCTCTGCAAAAATACGCCGGCGAGAAATACGCGCAGCTCTTTCATCGCCTCTATGGTCTGGAGACCGTCGCCCTGCGCTACTTCAACATTTTCGGTCCGCGCCAGGCATTCACGTCGCCCTATTCCGGGGTCATTGCCAGGTTCTGCACCGGGATGTTGCGGGGAGAAGCGCCGGTGATTTTTGGCGATGGCCGGCAGTCGCGCGACTTCACGTTTATCGGCGACGCGGTTGCCGCCAATTTGATTGCCGCCGAAGCGCCTTCGGAGCGCGCGGCGGGCAAAGTCTTCAACATTGCAACGGGGCAATCCATCACGCTGCTCCAACTGGTCGTTGATTTGAACCGTCTGACCGGCCAGCGGTTGCAACCTCGTTTCGAGCCGCCGCGCCCCGGTGATGTGCGTTCCTCGCAGGCGGACATTTCCGCCGCGCGCCGGGAACTGGGTTATGAACCAAAAACAACTTGGGAACAAGGATTGGCGGCCACGCTTGAGCATTATCGCAAAACCCCGCCATCCGTTAAAAAATAGGTTGGATGCAAAAAGGGAAATGGCGCAACGGCGCGACGTTTATGACTGTTCAAAATCGTTCGAACAAAGTAATCTTTCGGGAAATGTCCGACACAATTCCCTACCTTGATTTGCCCGCGCAGATTCGCAGCGTCCGCAAGGAACTGGACGCCGCCATCGCGCGGACGATTGACCATTGCTCCTTTTGCCTCGGCCCCGACGTGGCGCAGTTTGAAAAGGACTTCGCAAAATTCTGTGGTGCGGATTATTGCGCCGGCTTCAACAGCGGCACCTCGGCGCTGCACGTGGCGATGCTGCTGCTCGGCGTCGGGCCGGGCGACGAGGTGGTCACCACGCCGTTCACGTTTGTCGCCACGAGTTGGGCGATTTCCTACGTCGGCGCGAAGCCGGTTTTTGTGGACGTGGATGACGCCACTTTCAATCTCGATCCGAAGCTGATGGAACGCGCCATCACGCCGCGCACCAAGGCCGTCATGCCGGTGCATCTTTACGGCCATCCATTTGACCTCGATCCCATTCTGGCGATTTGCAAAAAACACCGGCTGCCGCTCGTCGAAGACACCGCGCAGGCGCACAACGCGAAATACAAAGGCAAAACCGTTGGCGCCTTCGGCGATATTTCCTGCTTCAGCTTTTATCCCGGCAAAAATCTCGGCGCCTGCGGCGAAGGCGGCGCGCTCGTGACCAACAACGCCGCTTTTGACAAACGCGCCCGCTCCCTGCGCGAGCACGGCTCCACCGTGCGGTATTATCACGATGAAGTCGGATATAATTATCGCATGGAAGGCATCCAGGGCGCGGTGCTCGGCGTGAAACTGAAACACCTGGCGAAATGGACGAACGAACGCCGCCGCGTGGCGCATCGGTATCACGAACTGCTGGCCGGCACACCGCTGCAACTGCCGCGCGAAGCTGGTTACGCCGAAAGCGCCTACCACCTTTACGTCGTCCGCCATCCGCGCCGCGATGATTTGAAGAAACATCTTGAAGCCAGCGGCGTCGGCTGCGCGTTGCATTACCCGCTGCCGCTGCATCTGCAAAAGTGTTACGCGAACCTGGGCCACAAGGCCGGTGATTTTCCCGTTGCCGAAAAGGCCGCGCGCGAGTGCTTGAGCCTGCCGATTTATCCCGAATTGACCGACGGGCAAATTTTGCGGGTGGTCGAGGTCGTCAAACAATTTTTCAAGAAGAGTTAAATTTCTGCTGTCCACGCCGCGTGAATTTCGTGCATCATGCGGCGCGTTTGCCGCAATTTATGAAAACCGCCAAATCCAAAGACTCCGCCACCAGCCGCTGGCTTTCCTACCGGCCCGAAATCAAGGTCCTCGATTGCACCATCCGCGACGGCGGCCTGATGAACAATCACCATTTCGAAGACAAAATCGTGAAGGTCGTCTATGACACCTGCGTCGCCGCCGGCGTGGATTACATGGAACTCGGCTACAAGGCGTCGCGCAAAGGCATCAAGCTGGGCGAACACGGCGATTGGAAATACTGCACCGAGGAAACCGTCCGCCGTATCGTCGGCGACAACCCGACCGACCTCAAGCTCACCGTGATGGCCGACGCCGAGCGCTGCGATTATCACGAGGACATTTTGCCGAAAAAGGATTCCGTGCTGGACATGATCCGCGTGGCGACCTACATCCATCAAATTCCCACCGCGCTGGACATGGTCAAGGACGCGCACGACAAAGGCTACGAAACCACCGTGAACCTCATGGCCGCCTCGGCCATTCCCGACCGCGAATTGAACGAGGGCCTGGAAATGCTCGCGAAGTCCGAGGCCCGGGCGATTTACGTCGTGGACAGCTTTGGCGCGTTTTACAGCGAGCAGATCCACGCGCTGGTGAAAAAATATCTCGGCTACTGCAAATCGTCCGGCAAGGAAGTGGGCGTTCACATGCACAATAATATGCAGCTCGCCTTCGCCAATACCATCGAGGGCATCATCGAAGGCGCGAATTTTCTCGACGCCACCATCGCCGGCCTGGGCCGCGGCGCGGGCAACTGCCCGATGGAACTGCTGCTCGCCTTCCTGCACAACCCAAAATACGAACTGCGTCCCGTGCTGGATTGCGTGCAAAATCACATCGAGCCGATGCGCGCGAAACTGCTCTGGGGCTACGACCTGCCGTATCTGCTCACCGGCATGTTGAACCAGCACCCGCGCACCGCCATCAAGTTCAAGGAAGCCGAACTGAAGGGCGAAAAAGGTGACATCCTCAAATTCCACGACACCGTCACGGATCAAGAATAAGCGGGCAAGTTGGAAACTTTGCGGCTTGGTGTCTTGGCGGTGAAAAGTTAAATTGTCCCCATGTCGCACGCGGACTTTGTTCATCTTCACCTGCACACCGAGTATTCGCTGCTCGATGGCGCCTGCCGGCTGGACCGGCTGGTGGACAAGGCGCATGAATTGAGATTTCCCGCGCTCGCCATCACCGACCACGGCGCAATGCACGGCGTCATTGATTTTTACAAGGCCGCGCGCGAAAGGGGCATCAAGCCCATCATCGGCTGTGAGGTTTATGTTGCGCCCGGCTCGCGGCTGGAAAAGAAAACCGGCAGCGCCGGCGGCGGGCGCGACGTTTATCATCATCTCGGTTTGCTGGCGAAGGACGAGACCGGCTATAAAAATCTCATCAAGCTCACGACTGCCGCGCATCTGGAGGGTTATTATTACAAGCCGCGCATTGACAAGGAAATCCTCGCCGCGCACAAGGACGGCCTCATCGCGATGTCCGGCTGCCTCGCCAGCGAGATTCCCGATTTAATCACGAAAGATCAATTGGACAAGGCGCGTGAAACGGTGGACTGGTTTAAACAGACGCTCGGCGTGGACAATTTCTTCCTCGAACTGCAAAATCACGGCATCGCGGAACAGGCAAAGGTCAACCGGCATTTGATCAAATGGTCGAAAGATTTCGGCTTGAAGCTCGTCGCGACGAACGACGTTCATTACATCGAGAAAAGCCATTCGCACGCGCATGACTGCCTGATTTGCATCGGCACGCAGACGCAACTCGCCGACACCAAGCGGATGAAATACGAGCCGGAGCAGTTTTATCTGCGCACCGCCCAGGAAATGAAGTCGCGTTTTGCCGACACGCCGGAGGCGGTGAAAAACACCTTGGAGGTCGCCGAGAAGTGTAATTTGGAAATCGAATTCGGCAAGCTGCACTATCCGGTTTTTCATCCGCCGGAACATTTCACGCGCGAAGGTTTTTTGCGCCAATGGCTTGCGGAGGGTTTGTTCCGCCGCTACACGATTCACGCGAAGGCGGAAGGAAAAGAATTTATCGTCACGGGCATTGATGACCCGAAACGGCTGCCGACTTTTGATCCGGCAAAGCCGAACGAACCGGAGGCCATGAAGACCGTTCTCGACCGCCTCAAAGTCGAACTCACCGTCATCGAAAAGACCGGGTTCATTTCCTACTTTCTCATCGTCGGCGATTTCATCCGCAAAGGCCGCGAAATGGGCGTGGCGTGCGTTGCGCGCGGCAGCGCCGCCGGCTCGCTGGTCACTTATCTGCTCGAAATCGCGAACGTGGACCCGATTCGTTACGGCCTGCTGTTCGAGCGGTTTTTGAATCCGGAGCGCGTGAATCCGCCGGACATTGACATTGATTTCGCCGATGACCGGCGCGCCGATGTCATCGAATATGTCCGCAACAAATACGGCAAGGATTCCGTCGCGCAAATCATCACCTTCGGCACGATGGGCGCGAAATCCGTCGTGCGCGACGTGGGCCGCGTGATGGGCTTGAGCTACGGCGAATGCGACCGGCTGGCGAAGATGATCCCGTTCGATCTGAAAATGGATTTGACGAAGGCGCTCAAGCAAAATCCGGAATTCAAGCAGGCTTACGAAACCGAGGAGGTCACGCGCGAGCTGATTGACACCGCGCTCATCCTCGAAGACCTCACGCGCAACGCGAGCGTTCACGCGGCGGGCGTCGTCATCGGCGACCAGCCGCTCGTCAATCTGCTCCCGCTCAAGACCGACGAGGACGGCGCGATTGTCACGCAATACGCGATGAATCCCGTCGGCGACCTCGGCCTGCTGAAGATGGATTTTCTCGGCCTGAAAACGCTGACCGTCATCCGCAACACCTGCGAAATGGTCAAGCGCACGCACGGCATCGAGGTGCCGATTGAAAATTTGCCGCTCGACAACCAGAAAACCTACGACCTGCTGAACCGCGCCGAAACGCTCGGCGTGTTCCAGTTGGAATCCGGCGGGATGCGCGATTTGTGCCGCAAGTTTCAAATCAGTTCCATCGAGCACATCACGGCCTTGGTTGCACTATATCGTCCCGGCCCGATGGAGCTGATTCCTGATTTCATCCGCCGCCGCCACGGCGAAATGGAAATCAAATACGAGCATCCGCTGCTCGAACCGATTGCGCGCGAGACCTATGGCATTTTGATTTATCAGGAGCAGGTGATGCAGGCCGCGCAAATCCTCGCCGGCTTCACGCTTGGCGCGGCGGACATTTTGCGGCGCGCGATGGGCAAGAAAAAGGTCGAAGAAATGCAGAAGCAGCGCGAGAAGTTCGTCAAGGGCTGCGCTGAAAAGAACAAGATTCCCGCCGCGAAGGCGAACCAGATTTTCGATTTGCTGGAAAAATTCGCCGGCTACGGTTTCAACAAATCGCACGCCGCCGCCTATGCCATCGTCGCGTATCAGACCGCGTATCTGAAGGCGAATTATCCGGTCGAGTTCTTCTGCGCGATGATGACGAACGACATGGCGAACACGGAAAAATTGAGCGAATACATCGCCGAGGCGCGCGAGTTCGGCATTGAGGTTTTGCAGCCGGATGTGAATGAGAGCGGCGTTCACTTCGCTCCGGCACGCGACGGCAAGGCGATACGGTTCGGCCTGGCGGCAATCAAGGGCGTCGGCGAAGCGGCGGTCGAGGCGATTTTGAAGGCCCGGAATGAAGGCGGGAAATTCAAGACGCTGTCCGAATTGTGCGAGCGCGTGGATGGCCGCTCGCTGGGCCGGAAAACCCTGGAAGCGCTCATCAAAACCGGCGCGTGCGACTGTTTCGGCCAGACGCGCGCGACGTTGTTCGCACAGATCGAGCGCACGCTGGCCCGCGCGGCGAGCATTTTATCCGACAAACAAAAAGGACAAAGCTCGCTCTTTGGCGCGCTGGAGGAGAAAGCGCCGCCGATGCCCGAAGCGATCAGCAATCTGCCCGAATGGCCGCAGCACGAACTGCTTGCGCACGAAAAGGAGTTGCTCGGATTTTACGTCACCGGCCATCCTCTGACGCCGTTCGCGCCGATCCTGGAAAAGTATTGCCTCGCGAACACCGCGAAACTGGCGGAGTTGCCAAACCGCAGTTTGACACGCATCGGCGGCATGATCGCGGCAGTCACTCACGGCTTCTCCAAAAAATCCGGCAAGCCCTATTCGATGGTGACGCTCGAGGATTTGGAAGGCTCGGTGCAACTGCTGGTGATGAATGATTACGACAAGTTTCGACCTCTGCTCGAGGCGAACAAGGCGATTCTCGTCGTGGGCGAGGTCAATACCGGGGAGGACAAGCCCAAGATTTTTCCACAGGAAATCATGCCGCTGGAAGATGCGCCGAAAAAATACACGAAGCAGGTGCATTTGCGGCTGCACACGGCGCATTTGAAGCCGGAACAATTGAATGCCGTGACCGGACTTGTCGCGGCGCATTCGGGCAAATGCCCGCTGTTGCTTTGTTTCATGCGACCCGGTGGCGAGGTCGTTTTTGTGGACACGAACGAGCGGTTCAACGTCACACCGTCGCTGGCATTGCAACAGGAGGCCGACGCGCAGTTTGGCGAGGAAACTTACTACGCCAAGGTGGATGCCAGTTTGCCCGAACGCGCACCACGCCGTTGGGAGCGTAAAAACGGAACCAGCGGCGAGGAATGAACAAGTGGCACGGGCGTCCCGCACATGCAACGAAACAAGAAACACACAGGCGAGACGCCTGTGCCACTAATTTATTTCACCGCCGCCCAGACGCGATGGACGTCGTCGTGGTCGTCGAGCGTTTGCAGAAATTCCCCGACTTCGGCGCGCTGCGCGTCGGTGAGTTCTGGAAATTGTTTCGGCACATAACCCAATTCACTCGTCACAACCGACCAGCCATTTGACGAAAGCCATTTTGAAACAGCGTGGACCGCCGCGCGGTCGCAGATGAATTTCGCGCCCGCCGCGCCCTCGGGAATGTCATCGTTCTGTTCGCTCGTCAGCGTCTCGAACTCGTTGGCGCCGGCTTCAATGGCGGCGGCTTCGCGGTCGGTGTTGGCGTTGGGGTGATGCGCTTCGACGAGGCCGACGTGGTCGAAGAGAAACTTGTTGCTGCCGGTCGTGCCGAGCTGGCCCTTGTTTTTGAACAGCACGCGAATTTCCGGCGCGGTGCGGTTCACGTTGTCGGTATAGACTTCAACGATGACGGGCACGTTGTGCGGCGCGCGGCCTTCATACAGGACATGCTCCATCACGAGCTTTTCTTCGCCGATGCCCGCGCCCTTGTTGATGGCGCGCTGAATGGCGTCCTTCGTCACGCTTTCTTTTTTGGCCTTCTCGACGGCGGTGAACAGGCGCGGATTCATGTCCGGGTCCGGCCCGCCCATTTTGGCGGCGACGGAGATTTCGCGGACGAGTTTGCCGGTCGTGCGGCCCTTTTTCAGGCCGGCGACCAGGCGTTTTGCATGAAGCCATTGGCGTCCCATGGAGAAAATTTAGCAAACCGCTTTTCGCATGGCGAGCGCCAACGATTTTTTATGGCAGCGCGTGGCCGGGAATGGAGCAGGTCGGAAGTTCGCCGACTTTGCCAATGGCGTATGTTCCGCCAGCCGGACACGTTGGGAGTTCCCCGTGTAAAAGATAAGACTTGATGTCGGCTTCCGTAACAATATCTCCATCTTTTTTGCCTTTATCCAAAGCCCACATTTTTTTTGCTAATTCAATCTGGCGGAGGTTGTTGATGCAGGCGTTGCGTTGGTTGACTGCCGGGGACGACGCAGTTGTGGTCGCCGCACCCGGCATGCGAACCAGCCTGACACCTTTAGGCACGGAATAACTAAAATCATCGGCAGAGAGAGTCGGGTTTATTTCAATATCTTTGGTGATCGAAGTGATGGCCCCGCGGATTTTCGTCATCGCTGGCGTGTATTTTTTGACCTGCGCCTTGATCATGTCGAGTTGCTGGGGCGGCAGATTGGTGAAGCCGATGGCAACCAGCGAGAAGGCGTCGTCAATGTCGGCGTCGCTGATGACTCCGCCGAGGGTGATTTGCGATTGCGAAATCAGGTAGGTGGATTTGTCCACCCAGATCTTCACTTTTTGTCCAAGCACTTTGGCGGTGAGGGTGTAGCAATCATGCCCGTTCACCGGTTCATCATCGGTTTGCCCCAAATCTTTGATGATTTTCGTCAGGTTTGCAGGGTCATCAAAGAGATGTTGCATGCTCTTGACCTGCTCCGTCATTTGCGCCGACGGGTTGTTCACCGACCCGGCATCGGCAAGCTGCTGGTATGTCGCTGGCACCCCTCTTTGATGGGAATCCATGAACATGAATGTGCCTTTGTCGGCTGACCACATGGCGATGGTGTTGGTCATGGCCTGACGATCAATTTTTGACACCGCTTCCCCGGCGAAGTAATACCAGTTTGTCTGCGCGCGCTTGACCGAATACTCGGTTGCGTTCGTGATGATTCGGGGCATGCCTGTCGGACGCCGGTTGGGGGTCTTCGTATTGGCCGGCGAATCCGGATTCAAATCGGCGAACATAAGGTTCGACAAGTCAAGAGACAAGGTGACAGTGCCGTCTTCCGTTACGCTGGTAAAATTCGTGTAAGCCGAATGCACTTTGCCCAAGATGCTTAACGCCTGAATGGTGGCAGTGGAGGTCGGCGCGGCCACTTGCGCCGCGGGATTTGCCTTTGCCGCTTTGTGTTCCTTGTATTTCGAGAAGCCGAACCAGCCGCCCGCGCCGAGTCCGGCCAGGACCACGAGGCACGCGGTGATGACCAAAACGGTTTTCAGCGCCTTCGATTTGGGCTTGGGCGGCGGCTGGGCGCCGGGCGCGCCCGCAAATCGCCGTCCCGTCGCGGGAACGGTGGTGCTTTGCCTTGTCGAAAGCGCCGGCGGCGCAGACGGTGGAACCGGCGCGGCGAGCGGAGCGGCGGCCGAACGCGGCGCCTGCGGCACGACGATTGACTGCTGGCAGGACGGACAGTTGATTTGCGCGCCAGAATAGCCCGGATCACACTGGATGTGCTGGCCGCATTGCGGGCAGGAAAATTTGAATTCAGCCATAACGTTGTTGGAATCGGCTGCGAGACTAGCCAGCCTCTTCAGTTGGTGTTTCGCACATCAAAACCGTTTTCGGGAAGATTTGCAAGTCCCTGAAAATAAAATCCAGGGCGGGGGCCGGGAACGCGCGGCGCTTTCTGCTGGCTTCTGAATTCTGAATTCTGAATTCTTCCGCCGTGCCGAAGTGGATCAAGTTCATCATCGCCGTCCTGCTGCTGCCGGTTTGCGCCGGCGCGGCGCGGGCGCTCTGGCTGGTGCTGCGCGCCGGCTATGGCGCGGACACGGTCTGGATTCCGCTGCTCGCCGGGGCGGCGTGCTGGCTCGTGATTTTCTTTTTGCTGCCCAAGCCGATGTGGATTTACGTCTTCGGCCACGAACTGACGCACGCGCTCTGGACTTGGCTGTTCGGCGGTCAGGTCAAAAAAATGAAGGTCACGTCGTCCGGCGGCCACGTCGTCATTTCCAAAACCAATTTCCTCATCACGCTGGCGCCGTATTTTTTCCCGATTTATTCAGCCATCGTCATCGGCGTATTCGCGCTGGGCAATTTGATTTGGAACTGGCACGGCCAACTCGTCTGGTTTCATCTGTGCGTCGGCGCGGCGTATGCGTTTCACGTGACGCTGACGTTGCACACGTTGCGAACGCAGCAGTCGGACATCACATCGCAGGGCTGGTTGTTTTCCGCCGTGGTGATTTTTCTCGGCAACGTGTGCGTCCTGCTGCTGGGAATTCCGCTGTTGACGGCGCGCGTCGGCATTTTGAATTCGCTCGGCTGGTGGCTGGAAAGCACGGGCATGATTTTGCACTGGCTCCAGCGCGTGATTTGACGCCCCGAAATTTGTTAGTAATTCAGTCTTGAAATGTCCGGGCGTTTGGATTCATCCTCCACCAGATATGGATTTGGCCGACATCTTGGGACGCGAGCAGATTGTCCCCGAACTGAAAGCGACGAACCGCTGGGAAGCGATTGACGAACTCATTGCCAACCTCGTCGCCACCGGCAAGATTCAGGCCGCCGACAGCGACGCCATCACCGCCGCCGTCAAAAAGCGCGAAACCTCCATGTCCACCGGCATCGGGTTTGGCATCGGCATTCCGCACGCCTCGACGGATTTGATTTACGAGGTCGTCGGCGCGCTCGGCCGCTCCACCAAAGGCGTCAACTTCGACGCGCTCGACAACCAGCCGGTGAAGCTCGTCATGCTTTTCCTCGTGCCGCAGGGACAATTCCAAAAACATCTCCACACGCTCGCCAATATCGCCAAACTGCTGCACAAAGCCGAATTCCGCGAAACCCTTGAAAAGGCGCCCGACGCCGACACCATGCTCGCCGTCATCCGCGAAAACGGGAAAAAATGACTTTGTCCGGAGGGACGAGTTCCACGAGTCCCTAAAATTCCGACGGAGCAAGAGAAAGTTTGGGACTCGTGGAACTCGTCCCTCCGAATTTTATCCGTGTCCATCCGTGTCCATCCGTGGTTAAATACTTCCCGTGCTTCCACACAAACAAATCGAGCTGAAGCTGCAAGCCGCCGTCCGCGCCGTTTTGCAGGACTTGGCGCGCCGAAATGAAATGGAGGC
>Ga0302319_10006601_pt1 | contig 22971 bp, 12 predicted proteins | sample Bog_T0_2_FD_203319 | JGI IMG/M metagenome (GOLD analysis project Ga0302319, IMG submission 203319) | Peat permafrost microbial communities from Stordalen Mire near Abisko, Sweden - Bog_T0_2 | ecosystem: Environmental > Terrestrial > Soil > Wetlands > Peat | place: Sweden: Abisko, Stordalen Mire...
GCAGTTGTGCTTCAACAGCTTCCATGACACGCTGGGCGGGAGCTGCACCGCCACCGCCAACCGGCCGGCCGAGGACCAGCTGGCCTTCGCCAGCACGATCGCCGAGCGGACGCTCAGTGAGACTTTCCGCCGCCGCGTCCACGCGCTTCCGCCCCACCCGCGGCAGCGCTTCGCGATCGCCAACTATTCGGGCGAGCCGGTGTCCGACTGGTTCGAACACGAGCCCTGGCTGGAATGGACGCACTGGCAACCCGAATGGTGCCTGCTCGACGACCGCGACCGCATCGTGCCCCACCAGGTGATCGAGGCGGAACCGCTCATGCCCGACTCGGTGCGGGTGCTATTCCCCATCGAAATCCCGGCCGGCGGCACGCAGATTCTCCAGCTCGCCCGGCGGCCCGGCTCAGCCGCGAAATCGGCCGCACCGGAGCCGCCAGGCGCCAAGCCCGATTTCCAACTACGCCTCTCCCGGGGCCATCCCGTGCTGCGAACGGCCGGCGGATCGGCCTGGGTTGCGCCCGAACCCGAACTCCGGGTGGACACCTCCGACACTTGGTCGCACGACATTGACCGGTTCAAGGAACCCATCGCGGCGCGCGTCCGTTGGGGCCGGCCCGAACCGGTCGAGGATGGTCCGCTCCGCTGCACCTGGCGGGTGGCCGGAACCCTCGGGGCCAGCCGGCTCTGCGCCGACTGGCGCCGGTATCGCGGCGCCGATTTCTGGGAACTGCGCCTGCACGTGGCCTGGCACGAACACCACCGCGTCCTCCAGCTCGCCTGGAATCCCGGCGCGGCCATTCGGAGCCGGGAGGACGGCATTCCCGGACGCGGCCTCGAGCGCGAGAGCGACGGCGCCGAGCGCCCGGTCCGCGACCGCTCCCTCCTGCGCCTGGCCGGCGGCAGGACGGCCGGCGCGGTGTTTCCGGAAATCTATTCATTGAGCTGCGATCCGAAGGCGCTGCGCCTCACGCTGCTGCGCTCGTGCCCGCTCGCCCACCACCTGCCGAGGAAGCTGCCGCCGCGGCTGCCCCAGGTGAACTGGGCCGATCAGGGCGATCATGTCTTCACCCTGCGTTTTTTCCCGGCGAGCCGCGTGACCGCCGCCCGGCTCGACAACCACGCGCGGCTATTGCAGCAAAGCCCCATCGTCGCCGACCTCACCCGCGGGATGCCGTTCCGGCCGTTCAAGGACCAGCCGGACCGGCCGTTGTGAGACATTTTTTCAAAACTCATGAACAGGAAGTGCGGGAAGATCGAGAAGAGCCCCCGAAGTCCTGAACCCTTCCCGATCTTCCTGCTCACTCTTTCGATGTTTCGCCGACTTTCCATGCTTCTAGCCGCGCTGGCCCTCCCGGCGGGATTGTTCGGGCAGGTGGGCTCCCCGGGCGCGATCAGCGACGCGGAGATACTCCGCCAATTCGAGCAGCGGCGCGAGTACACGCTCGACCGGGCGATCGGCCGGACGGAAGCGCCGCACACCGACACCCGGTTCACGGTCGCGGCCGATTTTTACCGCATGGCGCAACTCGACTGGGCGAACCGGGAGGTGCCAAAAATCTACAACACCAAGCCCCGCGATGTCGTGGACGTGTTCTGGATGTTTCCGCTGGTCACCGTGATGGAAGCCGGAAATGACGATATGAGCGCGGTGAATCGGGCGCACCTCCGGGATTTGTGGCGGACGTGTTTCCCGTTCCGCATGGATACTGAAAACCACTGGCTGCTCTACTACACCAGCCTGTGCCTGGCAGCCGAGGCCAACCCGGGGGCGGGACCGGAGGCGTGGTACAACGGCAAGTCGTCCGCGGAGAACGTCGCCGAGGCCCGCAGCTACATCGAGGACTGGATGGCGATCACGACCTCCTATGGCCAGGGGGAATTCGACTCGCCCAATTACCTGGAGGAGTACACGGAGGCGCTCGCCCTGCTCGCCGGCTGGGAGCGCGATCCCCAGTTCCGGCAGGAGGCGCGCATGATGCTCGACTACCTGCTCTACGACTATGCGGTCGAGCAGCTCAACGGCGAGATGGGCGGACCGCACAGCCGGATCTATCCCAGCCAGGTCGTGCAGCCGGGGCAGACGCCCGCCGCCGCCATCGGCTGGCTGATGTTCGGCCTGGGCGAGTTCCAGCTGAAGGGATCCACCCTGATCATGGCGATGAGCGGCTACACTCCGCCGCCGATCCTCTATCGCATCGCGCACGATCGAAGCCAGGCCTACGTCAACCGGGAACTCAAGCGCACCCGCTGGCGCATCCGGCACCCCGGACCGCACGCCTTCGCGATCGAGGGCAAGAGCACGGTGCCGGTCTACAATTACACCTACATGGATCCGGACTTCGTCATCGGCTCCTGCCAGGGGGGGCTGCTCCAGCCGATCCAGCAGCAGAGTTGGAGCCTGATCTGGAGCGAGAACAAGTCGTTCAGCCGCGAGAACACGTTTTTCGGGCTGCAGCCGTACTCCTCGGGCTATGAGGGCACGATGTACTTCTCCGGGGTGACCCCGGACATCTCCACCCACCTGATCGCACATTCCGGTCCCAACGCGAAGGCCGACTACGACTCCGAGGACAAGCTGGAGGGCGGCTCACCCTACGAGGACATCTTCCAGGAGGGCCCGGCGCTGATTGCGCTCTATGACATCCCGCCCGGGGCGCGCTTCCCCCTGATCGACACCTTCTTTTCCCGCGACCTGGCCCATCGCGACACGGATAAGTCCGGCTGGATCTTCTGCCAGGGTGGGCCGGCTTACTTCGGGTACCGGCCGCTCGCGCCCGGAGTGTGGAAGGCGATGGGGTGGACCGGACTGCTCCAGACCGCGAACAATAGCTGGTTTAGCGGGGGATTCACGAATTATGGCCGGGACAACCTTTGCCTGGTGAGCGGCGCGCCGAAGAACGGCTACATCGTCCAGGTGGCGCCGGCCCGGCATTACCGGTCGTTCGAAGCCTTCAAAACCGCGGTGCGCGCGCTGCCGGTGCGCTTCACGCTCGAACCCGTGCCCGAGGTGAGTTTCACCGCCCTCGATGGAGCCACCCTGCACGCCCGCTACGGCGGCGTCTTCCAGATCAACGGTGTCTCAATGGATTATTCCCACTGGCCACTCTTCGACAGTCCCTACGGCCACGCCGCGCGCGAGAGCGAGCGCCTGGAGATCGACTACGGTCAGGAGCGCTATCGGCTCGATTTCAGGAATACCGAGGTTGAGGATGAGTCGGTTCCCAACGAGTTCTGACCGATCGTTCCCATGCGCTTCACCCTGGCCCTTTCCCTGGCGGTCCTGTCCCTGCCGGCCGTGGTCCGGGCCCAGGGCGCTCCCGCGGATTCGCTGAGCGACGCGGAGATTCTCCAGCAATACCGGCAGCGGTGCGATAGCCTGCTGGAGGGCGCGGTGGCGAAGGTTGATCCCCGCGACGTCGCCAAGGGCGGCATCGTCACCGTGGCGGCATGCTTCGACCGCCGGGCCCGCCTGGATTGGGCCAATGCGCGGCTGGCCCGAATCGACACCCCCATGCCGACGGGCGACATGTTCTGGATGTACCCGATGCTCTCGGCGATGGAGGCGGGCCGGACCACGATGAGCCCGGCGAATCGCGACCGCATCCGCGAGCTGTGGCGGACGTATTTCCCCTACCGCGGGGACACGGAGAACCACTGGCTGCTCTACTACGCCACCCTCTGCCTGGCCGCCGAGGCGAATCCCGGCGCCGGGCGCGACGCCTGGTACAACGGCAAGTCCTCCGCCGAGAACATCGCCGAGGCGCGCAGCTACATCGAGGACTGGATGGGCATAACCACCGCGTTCGGCCAGGGGGAATTCAATTCCCCCAACTACCTCGAGGAATACGCCGCGCCCCTGGCCTATCTCGCCGGCTACGAGCGCGACCCCAAGTTTCGGCGGGAGGCGCGCATGATGCTCGACTACCTGTTTTACGACTATGCGGTCGAGCAACTGAACGGCGCGTACGGCGGGGCGCACAGCCGGGTCTATCCCTGGCAGGTGGTGCAGCCGGGGCAGACCCCGGCGGCCGCCTTCGGCTGGCTGCTATTCGGACTCGGGGCGCGCCAGGCGCGGGACACCACCCTGATCCTCGCCATGAGCGGCTACGAGCCGCCGCCGATCCTCTACCGCATCGCGCATGCCCGGGACCGGCCGTACGTCGATCTCCAGCTCAAGCGCACCCGCTGGCGGATGCGGTCCGCCGGCCCGGACGCCTTCGCGATCGAGGGGAAAAGCACCGTGCCCGTCTACAAATACACCTACATGGACCGGGACTTCGTGCTCGGCTCCTGCCAGGGGGGGCCGCTGCAGTCGATGCAGCAGGAGACCTGGAGCCTGATCTGGGCCGCGACAGACCAGCCGCTCACCACGCAAAACACGTTCTTCGGCCTGCAGCCCTTCTCCTCGCCCCTGGTGGGCACGATGTATTACGTCAAGCACTGGGACACGGCGGTGCGTGAGATGAGCACCGGGCCCGCCGGGAAGCTCGATTACGACAGTCCGGACAAGCTGGAGGGAGGCTCGCCCTGCGAACAGGTGTTCCAGCACGGGCCCGCGCTGATCGCCCTTTACGACATCCCGCCCGGCACCCGCTTCCCGCTGATCGACACCTTCTTCTCGCGGGACCTTGCGCGCCGCGACCCGGACCCGTCCGGCTGGATCTTCTGCCAAGGCGGCCCGGCCTATATCGGCTACCGGCCGTTCGCGCCCGGCGAGTGGCGGCCGATGGGCTGGACCAACCACATGAACGAGGTCAGGCAGGACTGGTTCGCCGCCGGGTATGCCGGCTACGCCAAGGGCGACCGGTGCCTGGTGAGTGAGGCGCTGAAGAACGGCTATATCGTCCAGGTCGCACCCGCGCGCTCCTACCGCTCCTTTGCCGATTTCAAGGCAGCCGTCCGCGCGCTGCCCGTGCGCTTCACGCTCGAACCGGTGCCTGAGGTGACATTCACCGCCCTCGACGGCACGATCCTGCACGCGCGCATGGGCGAAACCCCGCGGGTGGACGGAACGCCGGCCGACTATGCCCACTGGCCCCTGTTTGACTGCCCCTACGGGCACGCGGCGCGCGGGAGCCATAGGCTGGAAATGCGCTACGGCGGGGAGCGTTACGTGCTCGATTTCACCACCGCGACCATCGAGGATGGGCCCGCGCTGTCCGCGCCTTGATGCATTATCGATCGCTCCTCCTCACCCTCGCCACCTTCGCCCTGCCGGCCGGACTGTTCGGCCAGGCCGCTCCCGCCGATACCACCAGCGACTCCGAGATTCTCCGGCAGTTCGAGCAGCGGCGCGAGACCACCTTCGACCGCGCGGTCGGGCACACCGAGATCAAGGCCGTCGACTCCTGGGTCACCGCCGCCGCGGATCTTTACCGCCGCTCCGACCTCGCCTGGGCCAATGCGGAGTTTCTGAAGGTCTATTCGACGAAGCCCCGCGACGACGTGAACATCTTCTGGATGTATCCGCTCGCCGCGGTGACGGAAATGGGTCGCGACGGCCTCACCCCGGCCAACCAGGCGCATATCCGGGACCTCTGGCGGACCTGCTTTCCGCTCCGACTCGATACGGAGAACCACTGGCTGCTCTACTACGCCAGCCTCTGCCTGGCGGCCGAGGCCAACCCCGACGCCGGCCCGGAGGCCTGGTTCAACGGCAAGTCCTCGGCCGAAAACATCGCCGAGGCGCGCAGCTACATCGAGGACTGGATGGCCATCACGACCTCCTACGGCCAGGGCGAGTTCAACTCCCCCAACTATCTTGAGGAGTACACCGGGCCGCTGGCGTTGCTCGCCGGCTGGGAGCGCGATCCCCGGTTCCGCCAGGAGGCGCACATGATGCTCGACTACCTTTTCTATGACTACGCCGTCGAACAGTTGAACGGCGAATACGGCGGGGCGCACAGCCGGGTCTATCCCTGGCAGGTGGTGCAGCCGGGCCAGACCCCGGCCGCCGCCATCGGCTGGCTGCTCTTTGGCCTCGGCGAATACCAGCGCAACAATAACACCGTGGTCCTGGCGGCGAGCGGCTACACCCCCCCGCCCATCCTCTACCGGATCGCCCACGACCGCCGGCAGGCCTACGTCAACCGGGAGCTCAAGCGGACCCGCTGGCGGGTGCGCCACGCGGGACCCAACGCCTTCGCCATCGAGGGCAAGAGCACCGTGGCGGTCCACAACTACACCTACATGGATCCCGACTTCGTCATCGGCTCCTGCCAGGGCGGCCTGCTCCAGCCGATCCAGCAGCAGAGCTGGAGCCTGATCTGGCGCGAGACCAAGACGCTCGGCCATGAGAACACCTTCTTCGGGATGCAGCCGTATTCCTCCTCCTACGAGGGCGCGATGTACTTCGCGCCGTCGAAGCCCGACACCTCGACCTACTTCATCGCGTATCAGGGAACCGTGGCCAAGGCCGACTACGATTCGCCCGACAAGCTGGAGGGCGGCTCGCCCTATGAGCAGGTCTTTCAGCACGGGCCCGCCCTGATCGCCCTCTACAGCATGCCGCCCGGCAACCGCTTTCCCCTGATCGACACCTTCTTTTCGCGCGACCTCGCCCGCCGCGACCAGGACAAGTCGGGCTGGATCTTCTGCCAGGGCGGGCCGCTCTATTTCGGCTATCGGCCGTTCGCCCCCGGCGAATGGAAGCCGATGGGCTGGACGGGGGTGTTGAAAAGCAAGAACGACAGCTGGTTCAGCAACGGGTTTCTCACCTATGGGGCCAACAATCACTGCCTGGTGAGCACCTCGCTGAAAAACGGCTACATCGTCCAGGCCGCGCCCGCCCGCGCCTACAAGTCCTTCGAGAGCTTCAAGGCGGCCGTCCGGGCGCTGCCCGTGACGATCGCCCTGGAGCCGGCGCCCGAGGCCACGTTCACCGCGCTCGACGGATCGACCCTGCACGCCCGCTATGGTGGCATTCCCCAGGTGAACGGCGTCCCGGTCGACTACCAGAACTGGCCCCTGTTCGACAACCCCTACGGCTACGCCGCCAAGGGAAGCCAGCAGCTCGAGATCCGCTACGGGGCGGAGCGGTATACGCTCAACTTCAAGGACACGACGGTCGCGGATTCCATCGACGCGGCGCCGTAGCGGGTTCGCCAGGCGGGTAGCGGATCAAATCGAAGGCTTGAATAAAGCATGGGCTTAAGCCCATAGGCTTATGAGACACGGGCAAGATGCCCGTGCCACGTCACGGCTTGGAACGTGGCTTGGGCTTCCAGCCCAAGAGCTTACGACACACGGGCGGGACGCCCGTGCCACGCGGAAATGTCTCCGTTGCGATCACCCTACTTGCCGATCAACTCGGCGTGGACCGCGATGATCGCGTCAGCGATGTAGTCCGCGTCGGCGTCGGTGTAGAGCCAGCCGAGCGGGATCGCGACGAAGCGCTTGGTGAGGTCCTCCGTGCGCGGGAAATCCTCCGCCCGATAGCCAGGGGCCGGCCATTCCTTGAAGTCCCGGAAGGGCGATGCCGCCGGCGTGTGGGCGCGGCCGGTCTTCACGTACTCGCGGTTATACTGGGGATAGGTGCCCGTCCGCTGGCCGCAGTTGACGTTACGGGCGTCAAGTTTCTCACGGAACGCGCCCACCGTGGCCGCATCTCGCAGGAAGAAATAGATCTCGAAGCCGAATTCCCCCGCGGGGTCCGGCGCGCGCCGGAGCGTCAGCCCCTTCAGCCCGGCCACGCGTGAGACAATGCGAGCGTTCAGCCGGCGGCAGTGATCCCGGATCGTGTCCACCTTGCGCAGCTGCGCGAGGGCGACCGCGGCGGTCAGCTCGGACATGCGGTACTGCCCGCCCGCAAACGCCGGCTCCTGGGCGGGCACGATCGCCGCGTGAAAGGCCCGGTAGGTGCCGAGATCGTGAAACCGCACGGCCCGTTCATAAATCCGCGGGTCGCGGGTGACGACCAGCCCGCCCTCGCCGGAAGTGGCGACCTTGTTGGCCTGGAGGCTGAAGGTCCCGATATCGCCCCAGGAGCCGATCTGGCGGCCGCGGTAGCGCGTGCCCAGCGACTGGGCGCAGTCCTCGATCACAAACAGGCTGCGCTGGTGCGCCTCGTGCCGGATCCGATCCACCTCCGCCGCGACCCCCTGGTAGTGCACCACGATGACGGCGCGGGTGCGCGGCGTCGCCAGGCGCCCGATCTCGGCCGGGTCGAGATTGAGGGTGTCGTCGACCTCCGCCAGGACCGGCCGGGCGCCCACGCGCACGATCGACGTGAAACAGGAGATCCAGCTCCAGGCGTTGACGATGACCTCGTCGCCCGGGCCGATGCCGGCCGCGGCCATCGCCACCTCCAGCGCCGCAGAGCCGCTGCTCACCGCCAGGGCATAATCGGTACCGACATACTCGCGCAGCTCCTTCTCCAGCTGGGCCGCCATCGGCGGCGGCCGCGCGGGATCGAAGCCGTAGTACCGGAAGGGCTCCTTGCGCCGCAGGACGTCGAGCACCAGCGCCTCCTCCTCGGGGCCGATGGCGCAGGCGCCAAGGCCGGGCACGGGACGCGGGCGGAGAGCGGAGGCAGTCATGCGCCCATAGTAGGGGCCCGTCCCCGGAGGCCAAGAAAATGTCGAAGCGTCACCATCCGAACAAAGTAGCGCAGGCGTCCCGCCTGCCGTCGTCGAGATTGCAGGCGAGACGCCTGCGCCACTCTCGGGTTCAGACTGGCCACGCCAAGAAAATGTCGGCTATCCCAGAAACCGGAAAAAATATTGCATTATGATCATCATATCATATGATGATCGTCATGAGATACGAAAAAGGCCGCAAGGCCATCACCCGGCAGAAGATCCTCGAGACCGCGGCGACCGAGTTCCGCAAACGGGGCTTCGAGGGCGTCGGCGTGGCCGACCTGATGGCCCGGGCTGGTCTGACCCACGGTGGCTTCTACAGCCATTTCGAGTCCAAGGAGGAACTCGTCCAGGAATCGATCCAGTTCTCCTTTGGCCAGAATGATCTCAGTCGGTTCGGTTCCGAGGAGAAGGGATGGGAAAAGATGGTCCGCCACTACCTGCGCCCAGACCATCGCGACCATCCGGAGACCGGATGCCCGATTGCGAGCCTGGTCGGCGAAGCGCCCCGGCGTGCGGCGGGCACCCGCGCCCGATTCTCGGCGAGGATGGACGCGATGATCGCGACATTCGAAGCCGCCCTCCCCCGGGAAATTGCCGGCGAGGCCCGCCGGGCAGCCGCGCTGGCGGTCACGGCGGTGGTGCTGGGCGCCTTGCAGATGGCGCGGGCGGCGGCCAACCCGGAATTATCCAATCAAATCCTCGCGGCGGGGATCAAGGCGGCGCTCGACCTCGCACGGCCATGAAACCGGCCAAGAATCCCGGAGCGGGGAAGATGCTGGTCCTGCTCTGTGTGTCCGTCCCCTCGTTCATGATCAGCCTCGATGCGAACATTGTCGCCGTCTCGCTGCCCTCGATCGCCCATGCGCTGCGAGCCAATTTCAGCACGATCGAATGGGTGGTCAGCGCCTACACCCTGACGTTCGCCTCGCTGGTCCTGCCGGCCGGGACGCTGGCCGATCGGTACGGGCGCAAGAACATCCTGCTGGGCGGTCTCGCGCTCTTCACCCTCGCGTCCTTCATGTGCGGGGCGGCGCGGAGCGCCCTGATCCTGAATTCCGCCCGCGCGCTGCAGGGGGTCGGAGCCGCGCTGCTGCTCAGCGCCGCCCTGGCCACCCTGTCGCACGAGTTCCGGGGACCGGCGCGCGCGCGGGCCTTCGCCTTCTGGGGCTCGGTGATCGGCGTCGCGATCGCCCTCGGGCCGGTCATCGGAGGTTTCATCACGCAGACGTTTGGCTGGGAATGGGCCTTCTACCTCAATCTCCCGGTCGGCGTCGCCATGTTCGCCCTGACCGTCTACGCCGTGCGGGATTCACGCGATCCCGATGCCACCAGCATCGACCTGCCGGGCTTCCTCACCTTTGCCGGCGCGCTGTTCCTGGTGACCCTCGCCCTGATCTCAGGCAATCACCACGGCTGGGGCAGCCGGCGGGTCGTATCTGAATTTATTGCGGCCGGGCTGCTTTTCGGCGCCTTCCTGGCGATTGAGTCGACCCAGCGGCGGCCCATGCTGGATCTCAGTTTCTTCCGGCGGCCCACCTATGTCGGCGCCAACGTCGCCGGGCTCGCCTATGCGGGCGCGTTCGTGACGATGCTGACCTACCTGCCCCTTTATTTCCAGGGCGGCCTCGGCTTCGCCCCGCAGAAGGCGGGCCTGCTGATGCTGCCGATGGCCGTGCCGCTCGTGGTCGTCCCGCGGCTCGTGGCGCGCCACCTCACCCACCGGCTGTCCGGGCGCGCGCTCCTCAGCCTCGGCCTCGGGCTGGTCGCCCTCGGCTTGGTCCTGCTGGGGCTGGTCGCGGGGGATTTCCGCTATCCGTCCCTGCTGGCAGGTATGCTCGTCGCCGGCATCGGGGCCGGCATTCTCAACGGGGAAACCGCCAAGGTGAGCATGACGGCGGTACCGGCCGAGCGAGCGGGCATGGCGGCCGGCGTCGGCGGTACGGTCCGCTTTGCCGGCGTCGTCACCGGCTTCGCCGCGCTCGGGGCCGTACTCTTTGGCCGGACGATTGCCAGCCTGCGGCAGCTCGATCCTTCTGCGTCGGACTCCCTGCTGGCAGCCATGGCGCAACGGCTGGCCACGGGCGATGTGCCGGGTGCGGCCCGGGTCGGCCCTGCGGCGGCAAATGTCGCGCTGGCCAGCTTCGGCGCCGGCTACCGGGCGATCTTCCTCACCGCCGCCACCGTGGCCGCGACGGCGGCCGTGGCGAGCTGGTTTTTGGTCAAGGCTTCGGACACCGAGCCCGAGCGCTCGCCGGCGGGGCTGGGAGAAGCCTTGGTCGCATCCGTGGAATAAGGTTGGCCTTGATCGGGGCGGGACATTTTAGTCGCCTTCACCCCGGCATGAAAAAGACCCATTACCCCGCCGCGTGGGCGCTGGTCGCCCTCGGCCTGTTTGCGACCGCGGCCGCGGCGGACGAGCCGTTCAACGGACTCGGCCTGAATCTCGGCAACCTGGATCGGATCTCGCCCGCGATCACCCGGTCCATCAGCCCCGAAAACACCACCGGCGAGAAGGGGAAGGCGGCGATGGCCACCCAGGGCTGGGGCAGCGGCCCGGGACGCGAGCTGGGGCAAGGCTGGAAGATCGCCCCCTTTGCCACCGTCCCGAAGGGGTCGGTCTTCACGGTGGCGGATATCAAGGGATCGGGCGCGATCCAGCAGATCTTCATCAGCCCGGCGTCGGTGCCCCCGCTGGACCGGCTGCGTTCGTTGATCCTGCGGTTTTACTGGGACGACGAGACCGACCCGTCGATCGAGTGCCCGATGGGCGATTTCTTCGCCTGTGGCTGGGGGCAGTTCTGCCAGATCAATTCTCTGGCGGTCTGTGTGAACCCGGAAAGCGGTCTCAACTGCTACTGGACGATGCCATTCCACCGGCATGCGCGCATCACCGTCGAGAACCTCGCGGACCAGGACGTGCTGCTCGCCTATCAGATCAATTACACGCTCACCGACGTGCCGGCCGACGCGGGTTATTTCCACGCCCAGTTCCGGCGCGAGAATCCGCTCAAAACCAAGGGGATGTACACCATCCTCGACGGCGTGGTCGGCACCGGCCAGTACGTGGGCACCTACCTTGCCTGGGGCCCGCACAGCAACGGCTGGTGGGGCGAGGGCCAGATGAAATTCTATATCGACGGGGACAAGCAGTTCCCGACGATCTGCGGGACCGGCACCGAGGATTACTTCTGCGGGACGTTCGATTTCATGCTCAAGGACGCGGAAGGCCGGCATGTCTATACGGCGTTCAGCTCCCCTTATTCCGGCCTGCCGCAGATCATCCGTCCCGACGGAGCCGCCAGCACTCAGCAGCGGTACGGCATGTATCGGTGGCACATCATGGATCCGGTGCGGTTCCAGCACGATCTCAAGGTGACGATCCAGGACATCGGCTGGCAGTCCGAGCGCCGCTACCGGCTCCTCCAGGACGACATCGCCTCCGTGGCTTATTGGTACCAGACGGGTCCGCACGGGAAGTATCCCCCCCTCCCCTCGGAGGAGGATTTGGAATGGCATTGAACACGGAAGCGGCCCTGCCAAGCGGGTCCGCCGCCCGAGGAGGGACGCGACATGGACGTCGCGTCTACCTTACTGACGCCCGGCGAGACAGATGCCTTGAAGGTAGAAGAGGCATGCTGCCTCTTCCCTCTTAGGAACGCGGCGGAACGCCTGCGCTACTTTACGGGGCCGAGCTCAGCGTGATATCGCGGGCGGTGCGGATCAGGACCGGGCCCAGCAGGCCGGAGGGCAGCAGCGGTGAGGTCGCGGTGAAGGGCGCGACGCTCGCCCACGTGACGCGCTCCTCCGGCGGCGCGGACAGGTCGCCGATCATCCGGTTGGGCCAGAGGTTGGTGACCTTGATCGCCAGGTGATTGGCACCCGGCCGCACGACGCCGGTGATTTCGACGCGGAAGGGCTCCTTCCACAGGACCCCCAGGTCGCGACCGTTCAGGGTGACGCGCGCGAGGTTTTTCACCGCACCCAGGTCGAGAAACTGCCGCAAGCCGGGCCCAAACCCGGCGGCCGAAAGATCGAAATCCTTCAGGTACGTAGCCGTGCCCGAAAAGAATTTCACGCCGGGCGTCTCCAGCGCAGCCCACGAGACGAGGTGCTCCAGCTGGATCCGGGGAGGCGCCTCAAGGTGCGGCGGGAATACAACCGTCCACGGGCCCGCCAGCCCGATCGGAGCCGGGACATCTGTCGCGCTTGCCGCCAGCGACCGGCCGGACGCGGTCAGAAACCGGTAGGTCGCCGGCTTCCACACCGTGAGGATCGCCCGGCCGCTCACCCAAGTGGGTGCATCCGTCATGGGCGAAGCGGCGTCGACGCTTGACGCAGGAAAAGTCGCCGCCGACTCCGCCGACGCCACCAGGGGATCGGCCGAGGCCGCCGACTTCCGAAAGATCACGAAGAGCGAGCCGGAGGGATCGAAATGCAAGTCCAGGGTCGTCCGGCCGTCCAGGCCAGCGTACAAAGCCGGCAACTCGCAGCGACCCGTGTCGGGATGCCAAATCTCCGGGATTCGCCCCCCGACCCGGAAGGTGCAGCCGGCGACGCTCTCCCGCGGCGCCTGGTTGGAGACAAAATAGATGTCGGTGCCATCGGCCTGCCGGTGGATGAAGCGCAGGTTCTCATCGTCGGTCGCAAAGTCGGGGGCGACCCCGAGGACCTCGGCGAGCGGCCGGCCCCACACCACCCTGCCCGCCCCATAGCGGTGCTCCCCGTCCGCCTGGCCGTTTTCACCCCAGAGCTGCCCGGCGATCGTCCCCAATGCGACATCGCAGGCAGGATAACCGGTCAGACTCGGCGTTCGCGCCGGGCGGGGGCCAATCACCGTGGCGCCCGCGGCCACCAGGTCGCGGATCTTCCCGGCCACCGGGACAGTCATGCGATCGGAGTCGGGCAGCACGAGCACGCGGTAGCTCATGCCGCTGGGCAGGACGACCCGCCCGTCCCGGACCGACATCCGCAGGAGGATCTCCGTGTTGCAGACGTCGTAGTCGAAGCCGCGCGGCAGCGCGGGCGTGAGCCGGGCCGGCTTCACGTCCACGGGCGCGCCCTCGCCGTAGTAATAGCAGACGTCCGCGGCAAACCTCCCCTGCTGGAGCAGGTACTGGCAGCGGCTCAGATAGGACATCCACGCGGCGGCCGGCTCCCACCAGGTGTTGGTCCGCTCGAAATTGCTCCCCCACGGACCCATGCTCATCCCCGGCTGGCGGTCGAGCCACGGCTGATGGGCGTAGCGGTGAAAGACGAAGCGATTGATTCCCAGGCAGAACTCCAGGTCGCCCAAGGCCTTGAGCGAATAGGGGTCCTGGGACCAGTCGCTGAATTGCGGCAGGGACGTGAATGCCTCCGCCCCCGCGATGTTCTGGCCGTAGATGTGCGCAGCGCACGCCGCCTCCTTCGTGTCGTCGATCGGCGTAAGGCCGGCCAGGCACTGGCCCACCCAGAATTCGCCCATCGGCACATCCGTGTGCCCCTTGCACTGGAGCTGATCGGCCACGGTCGGCATGCCGATCCCCACGGCCTCGGCGTACAAGCCCAGATGATTTTCGTGAGCCAGGCGCTGGATGACCCCGTAGTGATTCTCGGCGACCAGGTCGGCCAGCGTCCGGCGGAAATCCCAGAGAAAACGCTCCGTCGTCTCCGGGCTGTCGACCACCCGGCCGGTCAGCGCCAGCAGCCAGGGCTGCGGATCATAACCCCGTCGCCGCTTGAACTCCTGGCGCATCAGCGGGGTCCAGTTTTCGCAGCCCGCCTCCCAGCTGTCGCACAGGACGTAACGCAGGGCCCGGCCGACGAGCGGCCCGTTTTCGCCGATGACCGTGCCGAGCATGCCACCCTGGAAGTGCGCGGTGACGGCCGCCGCGCTCAGCTTGTCGCATTCCAGGCCGGTCGTGGCCGGCGCCGCGGGATAATTCGTCATGCCCGTCGAGGTGTGGCCCAGGCGGACCAGCGTCCAGTCGCCCGGCGGCGCGTCCCAGTCGGTGCGGCCGGTCAGATCCACCACGGCGCCGGCGGGAATCACATCGGCCGCCGGAAAGGGCTGCCCGGAAAATGGCCGGAACGCCTTGTCCACGGCGATGCCAGTCTGGGCGTCGGCATGGTCGAGGCGGGCTCCGCCCAGCGCAATCTCGGTGAATTCCAGCGAGTTCGCTTTCGGCGGCATGACCGGCATCCACAGGCGATAATAACGCCCGGTCGCCTCACCGAAGGTGGTGGTGCCGCGCTCCAGCGCGGTGCAGACCCGGCGGAAGTTCCGGCCGTCGTCGCTGACCTGCAGATCCCAATGCTCTGCGCCGGGCAGGTCCCGCAGGCGCTTCGCCGTCGCGAGCCGCAGGGTCCGGAACGGCGTTTCCCGGGCGAATTCCAACTGGATCCATTGCGGCCGGTCCGGCGTGGGGGCCGGCAACGCGATCACCGCGCCGGTCGCCGTCCCCTGGGGCGTCGTGATGCGGACGGGAGCGGCCGGGACGTCTCCCGGGACCGTGGGAAAGGCGAAAAGCGCAATGTCCTCGTAATAGCCCTGCAGAGTCTGCGGTTGAGGAGCCGCCAGCGTGAGGCGCCGGCCGCCCGCGAACCGCGTTTCCGTCCACACCACCTTCTGCATGGATTGGGCGGGCGTGACCCACGGGCCGCCCGATTCGCTCCAGCCCTCGCAATTCTCCATCGCCATCTCCAGCCCGAGGCGATCCCCCTCCGCCAGGGCATGATGGACCAGCCGCCTCCACTCCGGGCTCATGAAGGCGACCGGCCCTTTGACGTCGCTTTGGTCCACGGTAAATATCTGCGCCCCCGCCAGCCCGATCGCCTTCATCGCCTCCAGGTCGGCCGTGATTCCCTCGCGGCTGATGTTGCCGCTCACCCAGTGCCACCAGGTCCGGGGCTGGGCGGAAGACGGCGGATCGGCAAAGCCGGACTCGAGGTCGCCGTTCGCCGCCAGCGGCGTGGCCGATGCCAGCAGCAGCGCCAGCCCCATGACGCCAATCGGGGGCACGATCGCGGACTTCATCCCTCCAGAATTGTGACCGCCGGGCGGCCGCGCAATGCTTTCGTCGCTCCCGTGACTTCAATCGGCACGTCTGGACATTGGCGGTAGCCAATGGCCAGGACGTGGCACGGGCATCCCGCCCGTGTTTTCCAATGAGGTGGGCCGGAGGCCCACACCTCCATCACGGCAACTTAGCCGGACTGCGACCGCCGGCACCGGGGCCAGCTGAATCGCGATCACGGCAGAGTGGGCCTCCGGCCCACATCATTGATGTACACGGGCAGGATGCCCGTGCCACGTTCTAGCCGTTGGCTAGCGGTAATCACCGGATGCACCCGACTTTATTTCTGGCCGCTGGTGCGGCGGGGATCCAACCTGATTCGATGTCACCGCCGCCACAGGTCTCCGCGGAGCCCGAGGGGTCGCGCCTGCGTCGATTCTGGCCACCCGCGGTCATCGCCTTCGCCGGAGTGACGGCCTACGCCAACAGCCTCGCCGGCCCGTTTGTCTTCGATGACCTCGATGCGGTCGTGGGCAACCCGACGATCCGGCACCTGGGGCGGATCGGGATTGTCCTGCGGGCGCCCGCGAGCACCGTGACCGGCGGCCGGCCGGTGATGAACCTGTCGTACGCGCTGAACTACGCCAGCGGCGGCCTGAGCGTCTGGGGCTACCACGCCGTCAACCTAGCCATCCACATCCTGGCCGGCCTGACGCTCTATGGAATCGTGCGCCGAACGCTGAGGAGGTCGAACGGGCTGGCTTTTGCTGTCGCCCTGATTTGGACCGTGCACCCCCTGCAGACCGAGGCGGTCACGTACATTTCGGAGCGGGCGGAGTCGCTGATGGGGCTGTTCTACTTTCTGACGCTTTATGCCTTCATCAGGAAGGCAGACGCGGCGGCTCGCCGCGTTCCTACGAGGGAAGCGGCAGAATGCCGCTTCCACCTTCAAGGCATCGGAGTCTGGGGATGGCTGTCGCTGGCGGCGTGCCTGCTCGGCATGGCGACCAAGGAGGTGATGGTCACGGCGCCGGTGGCGGTGCTGCTCTACGACCGGACGTTCGTGAGCGGCACGTTTCGGGAGGCCTGGCGCCGGCATGGAAGATATTACGCGGGGCTGGCGGCCTCGTGGCTGTTCCTCGGTTGGCTCATGACGGGATTCCACGAACGCATCGCGGGGCTCGATCAGACGGGAAACTGGTGGGATTACGCCCTGACGGAGAGCCGGGTGATCCCGCGGTACCTGGCCCTCAGCGTCTGGCCGCATCCGCTGGTCTTTGACTACGGCAGTGTCGCGGGCCACGCCACCTGGTCGGCGGCACCCTGGGTGGCCGCGGTATTCCTGCTCCTTGGAGCCACGGTCTGGGCGCTCGCCAAAAACTTTCGAATTGAAAAACCTGGCGCGGCGCTCGGTACGAATTCGGAAGTCCGATTTTTGCGGGCGCTCGGCTTCGCCGGGGCCTGGGTGTTCCTCATCCTGGCGCCGACTTCGAGCGTCGTGCCGCTCTTCGCCCAGCCCATGGCCGAACACCGCATGTATCTGCCGCTGGCCGGAGTCGTGGCGGTGGTGGTGTGCGGGGCCTACGCCGCCTGGGATGGCCTTGCAGGTAGAAGCGGCATTCTGCCGCTTCCCCCTGAGGCAACGCGGCGGAACGCCGCGTCCACCTTCATACCGCCGATCACCCTCGCGATCGTCGCTGTCACCTGCGTGGTCCTGACCCGCCAGCGCAATGCGACCTATGCCAGCGCCGAGTCGCTGTGGAGCGACACGGTGGCCAAGCGGCCCGGCAACGGCCGGGCCCACTGCAGCCTGGGCAACGCCCTCTACGCCGAGGGCCGCACCGCCGAGGCCATGGCCGAGTACGGCGAGGCGCTGCGCCTGGCGCCGGACGACCCTGAAGCCTATTGCGATCTCGGGATCGCCCTCAATGCGCAGGGCCGGGCCGCCGAGGCCATTGTCCAGTATGAGGCGGCCCTCAGCCTCAAGCCCGATTTTGTCGAGGCCCGTTGCAATCTCGCCAACGCCCTCGCGGCGGAGGGTCGGATGGCGGAGGCCATCGCCCAAAGCGAGGAGGCCCTGCGCCTGAAGCCGGACTACGCGGAGGCGCACAATAACCTGGGCTGCGAGCTGCAGGTCACGCCCGGCCGGCTGAATGATGCGATCGCCGAGTATGAACAGGCGCTGCGCCTGAAACCGGACTACGCCGAGGCCCAGCTCAACCTGGGCAACGCCCTCAATGCCGCGGGCCGCCCCACCGAGGCGATCGAGGTATTCGAGCAGGCCCTGCGCCTGGCGCCGGACGGGGCGGAGGCGCACTATGGCCTCGGCAACGCCCTGATCGCCGCCGGCCTGGCGTCGGACGCGATTTCCCAGTATCAGGAGGCGGTGCGGCTGAGGCCGGATTACGCCGAGGCCCATAACAACCTGGGCAACGCCCTCAATGCCGCGGGCCGGGTCCCGGAGGCGATCGACCATTACCAGCAGGCCCTGCGGCTGAGGCCGGCCGCGGCCGTTTATCTGAACCTCGCGAGCGCGCTGCTCAAGCTCCCCGGCCGGGCCGGCGAGGCGGCGGCGCAGCTGCAGTCCGCCCTGCAGCTCGATCCCGGCAATGCCGCGGCCCGCCAGCTCCTGGACCGGATTCGCGCGTTCCCACCCTGACGCGGCGGCGGGGTCGGCTGGCCGCCGGGCCGCCTCAGGCGAGGGCGGCCATGAAGTCCTGCGCGTCGAAGACGAAACCCGACTCGAGCGAAAATCGCCACAGGCCCTGCTGCTTCTCCCGCTCCTCGCGGGCCGTCTCGCGATTTTCCACCGCGGTCACGGCATCGCGGATCGCCGAGCAGATCAGGCCGTGGCGGCGCATGTCGACCATGCCGCCGGGGGACATGAGCAGGCACCAGTTGATCGCAAAGCCGATGTAGACGATATGGTTCACGCCCCGTTCCCGGCAGAGCGCGGCCAGCTGCGCCCCGTTCTCGGCGATCCCCTCGTCGCCCACCGGGCGCGCCGGCGGCGCGAAGTCCAGTTTCGCCATCCCGGCCTCCACGTCGGGCCGGTTGCGCTCCCCGCAGTGGACGTGCTCGGCGCGGAATTTCGCCAGCTGCCGGTAGACCGGGTCGGGCGCGACGGGCACAGCCGCGGTGGCCGGCCCCGCCAGCCGGGCGGCGCGCTGGTAGCCCGGCAGGTGGCTGTAATAATCGCGGCCGCCGACCACGTGAAACACGGGCAGCGGCGACGCCCGCACGGCCGCCAGCAGCGGCGGGAAGACCTCCCGCAGGATTTTCCGCGCGCGCGGGCAGTACTCGACCGCCCGCCACCAGCCGGGATATTCCTCCGGGGTGCCGGTGTCCCAGGCGTGCATGACGACGAGCGCGGTGTGTTCGAGCGAGAGCTCGATTTCCGCGGTCTTCCACCCGCCGTACCCCTCGCCGGGCACGTCGCGCGCGTAGTCGGCGTCGAACTGCTGGTAATAGTGGGTGGGCAGGCGGACGGTTTTCATGACGGGTTCGGGGCCGGGCCCTGGTAGCGGGACAGCTTCCACAGGCCGAAGCCTATCCCCAACAGCACCAGGCCGGTCACGGCGTTGATCCGGGCGGAGGTGTGCGCGCCCGGCGGGAGGAAGGCGCAGGCCAGCAGCGCCACCCCGAGCAGGGTGCTGACGTGCCCAACAAATCCGTACACCCGCAGGTTGCCGCCGCCCATCGCGTCCGCCCCCTCGACAATTACGGGAATCTTGAGATTCGCATCGAGCTCCCGCGCCCCGGCGCTGCGCGGATCGTCCGCCCGGTACCAGAAGGCCGACAGGGCAAAGACGGCGGCGCCGACCACGGTCTCGACCCAGACGTTGCGCTCATAAGCCTGCCAGCTCGTGCGCTCCCAGATTTGAAATACTTCCATGAGGATGATCGCGAGGATGGACACCGACCAGGCGGCGATGCACGACCACCACGGCGTCCGCCGGAAAAACATGCCCAATCCGACCGGAATGTAAAATACGATGGTCAGCGAGTAATAGCTCAGGGCGAATTTGAACGCGCCGCCGAACCGCGGGATATAAAACGCCACCGCCACCCCCAGGGCCCCCACCAGCACCATCGAGACATGGGCCACCGTCATCTGCCGCCGGTCCGACGGAGCCCGCCCGGTGCGCCACCGCCACCACGGGATGTAAAGGTCGTGGGTGATGGTCGCGCCCAGCCAGTTGAAGGTGTCGTTGGCCTGCCCGAGGGCGGCCGACAGGATCGCCGAGACCATGAAACCCAGCATGCCGTGCGGCAGCAGCAGCAGCGCGAGGCTGACGAAAGACGCCTCCTCCGGCGCGGCCATTGTCGGCCAGAGCGCGTGCATGTCGGGAAAGATCACCCGCGCCGTCATCACCGGGATCACCCACATCATGGGGCCCACGATGGCCAGCGCGGCGCACAGCAGCGCCATCTTCTGCGCGCCGCGCTCGTCGGCCACGCTGTGGTAGCGCTGCACCATCGCCCAGTTGAGGTTGTAGCCCAGGATGGAGCTGAAAAAGACGGTCGCGAGGTAGATCGGCGTGGCCGTCGGCCCCTGCAGCCGGAAATAGCCCGGCGGGGCCGCCTGGCGGAGCCGATGCACCCCCGCGAGGAAGCCGGCGCCGTGGCCCAGGTAACGGAACGACAGCGCGAACACCGTCACCGCCATCACCGCGAGGATGATGCACTGCACCGCGTCCGACAGCACCGACGCCCACAGTCCGCCGATCGCGGTGTAAAAAACCATCACCACCCCGACGACGATCACCGAAAGCTGGAAGCCGGTGAGGGTCACGCCCGCCCAGGTCATCCGGTGGTCGGCGAAGCCCAGCACGGAGGCCACGACCAGGCACACGATGTAGAGGCCCTGCCCGATGCCGACGACCTGCGGAATGATCGACGTCACCGAATAGTAATACGTGGTCGAGTGGGAGAAGCGCTTGGTCAGGAACTCCAGCGGGGAGTCGATGCGCGAGCGCCGCCACAGCTTGGCAAAGGTGAAAAAGCCGATGAGGTATGCCCAGCAGGCGCCGGTGTACTGCAGCACGGCGACGATGCCGTAGTTGTAGGTGAAGCCGGCCGCCGCGACGAACATGAACGCCGAGAACCCGGCGACCCAGTTGGAGATCCCCGCCAGGACCCAGGGGATCTTCCCGCCGCCGCGAAAGTAGTCGGCGGTGTTGCGGTTCTTCCGCGCCGCGTAGAGGCCGACCCAGACGACAATGACAAAGTAGAGCGCGATCAACGAATAGTCGACCGCGTTGGCGGTGTTGAGCAGCGGCATGGAGGCGTGGTGGGACGGCGGCCGGTCAGAGGGTTACGATCGGGGGCCCCTCCCCGCCGGTCAGCAGCGTCACATCGACTTTCTGCCCCCGGTGCGATCCCTGCGCGCGCCAGACCCCGCCCGACCGCGACAGCGCGATCTCGCCGTGCTCGCCGCCCGCCGGCGCGGCGGTGCAGGCCGTCAGAATATAATGCGCGGTGCCGGGGGCCGTGCCGATTTCGGCGAACGGAAACACCCCTTCCTTCGCGGAAAGGGGCAGCGTCTTGGCCTCGACCTTGAGGTCGGAACCGGACAGGGCGCGCGCCCGCAGCGTGGCGAACGGCCGGGAGATGCGGAAGACCGGGCCGTCGACCGAGCACGAGCCCTGGCCGTCGTCGTTGTAAACCTGGAACCGCGCCTGCACGGTCGCCGGGTCCGAGATCATTTCCACGCGATCGAGCAGCAGGAGCACGTCGGGCTTGAGGAAGACGAGCGTGCGCTCCACCCGGGAGACGTTCGGGGTCACCCGCTGATAGGCGCCGGTCACGTCGCTCGTCACCGTCATCCAGCCGGGACCGGTGTGGAACGCGATCACGAAGGCGTGCGCCAGCGAGGCGTTCGTGCCCTCCTTGCCGTCGTTGTAGATGTGCCCCTGGCCGTTGATCAGGATCGCCGTGTGCGACTCGGTGAGGCGGAGCTTCCAGCGTTCGATGGTGATCACGTAACCGGCCTGGAAGGGATCGTGCAGGAGCCGGTCCCCATACGCCTTGAAGATCACGCTGTTGCGGTCGGCATGCTCGTGATTCCCCGGAATGCCGCTGCGGAAGGCGACCACGCCGTCATCCGCCTTCCAGCCGCTGCGGGAGATCACCAGATCGTTCGCCATATGATGGTCGAGCAGGGCGGCCGGGGGCTCCTCGACGGCGGCGTCCGGCTCGTACCAGATCATGCCGTACGACCACTTGGCCTCGGCCTGTTCGCGCGCGATCCACCGGGCGACCGGATCGTTGTAGGTGCGTCCCACCCAGGCGATGACCGACGGTTCGATCGAGTTGTTGGCGTCGCCGAAGTTCACGATGTCGTAGCGCGGCGGAATCAGCTCCAGCGGGACGCCGAGGTTCTCCTGCTTCTTGTTCGGGTCGGCCAGTTCGCCGCGCCGCGGCATGCTCATCGTGAGCGCGTAACGGGCCGAACCCGGAAAATTGACGAGGTGGCGGTCGTCGATGCCCTGGGTGCGCCAGAGCACCTCGGCATAAAGCGCCAGGTGCAGCGTGGTGTAGCCCCAGTAGCTGACGCCCTCGCCAAAACTGCCGTCGCTGCAGTACATGGCCACGAAGGAATGCGCGCTGGCACGCGCCATCTCGAGCCAGGCGTCGGCCTGGGGGTTCCGGCCCTTCAGCAGGCAGGCGGCAATCGCCAGTCCGGCGATCGGAATGACCTTCAGGTTGGTGTGGTTGATGATGATCGGCCAGCGCTTGAAGTCGATGTAGGGGAAAGGATAATGCTCCTCGGGATCGAGCCCCCAGCCCTTGACCCGGTCGGGGTATCTCAGGCCGTAAAGGGTCGTGAAGCAGGCCGGCGCCCCCTTGGTCGCAATCCCATCCAGGATCGCCTCCTGGAGCGGTGCCTCCAGGTTTTCGCCCAGCCAGTCCAGCGCAAAGGCGAGCGCGATGGTCGCCTCCGGGGCGCGCTGCAGCCCGAAAGTCGTCGTCCCGCCCTCGAGGAACAGATCCCATTTCGGGTATTCGAGCAGCTTGCGGATCGCGAGTTTGGCGAGCTCCAGCTGCCGCGGATCCCCGTTGACGAGAAAGACAAACACCGTGCGCTCGAGAATCGTCCGCACCCGGATCATGTCGGTGACATGGTTGGTCAGGCTCACCTGATGCTCGATGAAACGGGTGTCGTCCGCCAAATCGGCGGTGATCATCGCCTTCCAGCATTCCGCAAAGCGCGGGTTGGCGGCGTTGGCGCGGATCCGCGGCAGGTCGCTTTCATCGAAAAGCAGACCCCGCCTTTTCCCCGGGATCTCGGCGGCCTCGGCCGTGCCGCTGAGACCCGCCAGAAGCGGGGCGAAGGGAAAGGCGGCCGCGGCGAGCGAGGCCGTTTGCAGGAAGGATCGGCGGGATTGTTG
>Ga0302319_10006602_pt1 | contig 22969 bp, 19 predicted proteins | sample Bog_T0_2_FD_203319 | JGI IMG/M metagenome (GOLD analysis project Ga0302319, IMG submission 203319) | Peat permafrost microbial communities from Stordalen Mire near Abisko, Sweden - Bog_T0_2 | ecosystem: Environmental > Terrestrial > Soil > Wetlands > Peat | place: Sweden: Abisko, Stordalen Mire...
CTGCGGAATGGGTGGGAAACCACGAACCCACTGCGAGCCTCTGCCCCACCGCAGGTGGCCCCGTGCCCCATCCATTCCGCGCTCTCTGCGGAATGGGTGGGAAACCACGAACCCACTGCCAGCCTCTGCCCCACCGCAGGTGGCCCCGTGCCCCATCCATTCCGCGCTCTCTGCGGAATGGGTGGGAAACCACGAACCCCCTGCGGGCGGCCCGCGATTCCGCCGCGGCGGACCCCTCCGCAGATGGCAGGTGGTCAGGCGCGGTATTGCTCCACAGCCTGCTTCACTCGGTCTACCAGCGGCGTCAGGTTGCCGATCAGGTGAGAGGTCTCTTTCACCACATCGGTATTCTGCTCGGTCATGGCGGCCACGCGCGTGATGTTGGCGCTGATCTCGTTGATCGCTTCGGTCTGCTGCGTCGACGCCGTGGCAATCTCCGACACCCGCCGCACCGCCTCCGCCATCAGCCCGTTGATCCCGTTCAGCGCGCCATGTGCCTCCTGCACCAGAGACACGCCGCCAGCCACCTGGGTGGCCCCGGCGCGCATCCCGGCAATGGCCCGGTCGCTGTCTCCCTTGATGGTTTCGATCAGCGTGTCGATCTTGGCCGTCGCCTTCATGGTGCGGTCGGCCAGCGAGCGTACCTCGTTGGCCACCACCGCAAACCCGCGCCCCGCATCCCCTGCCCGCGCCGCTTCGATTGAAGCGTTGAGAGCCAGCAGGTTGGTCTGGTCCGCGATCTCGCGAATCACCCCGGCAATCACGCGGATCTCAGCCGAGCTTTCGCCCAGCGCTTCCACTTCAACCGCGGCATCCTTCACCACCTTGGCAAGTTCCTGAATGCGGTCGGTTGCCCGATGAGAGACCTCGGCCCCATCCACAGCCTTGCGCCCGGTCTCCTTCACTGCGGACTCGGTCGTCTGCAGGTGCTCGGCCACCTCGCGAATGGTCAGGTCCAGCTCAGTCGTGGCCGCGGCTACGGACGAAGTGGCCATATTCTGCGCCGTGGCCGCCTTCTCGATCCCCTGGATCGCCTGCCGCACCTCTTCCGTGCCATCCAGAACCGGCGCTACTGCATCCTGGACGCACTTGAACGTCGCCTGAACCCAACCCGTCAGCAGCCCCAGCTTGCCGGCAATCTTCGCCGAGCGCCCACGCATGTCCTGGACGAAAGGGGATGTAAAGTCTCCGGTAAACAGCAGCTGGTCCAGGTACTTGTCAATCTGGTCCATGTCGCGGGTCAGGTTGGGCAAGGTGCTGAACAGAATCAGCGCGCCACCCACCCCCCCCAGAACAAAGGCGGCGCTGCAAAGCGCGCGCAGCAGGCCAAACTGCGCTCCGCCAAACTCCAGGCCCAGCCCGGCCACTGACGCGGCCAGCCCCAGCAATGCCCCCGCCGCGAAGTGGAAATCCGGCCGCCTTAGCGTCCGGGCCCACGCACTGCGATTCGCAACCGCGCGGCCCTCCTCGATGCACAACGTGCCGTCGCCCTTCACGATGCGGCGATACGCATCGCCGGCCGCCTTGATTTGCTCGCGTGAAGCTCGCCGCCGCAGTGACTGGAAGCCGGTCACGGCTCCACCCTCGCCCCGCACCGGCGAGACCATGGCCATCACCCAGTAGAAGCCTCCGTCCTTGCGGCGGTTCTTCACCATCCCCTGCCACGGCCGTCCCGCCTTGAGCGAGTTCCACATGTCCGCGAAGGCCTCCTTGGGCATGTCCGGATGCCGAATCAGGTTGTGCGGCTTGCCCACCATCTCCTCCACCGTATAGCCGCACAGATCGGCAAACACCTGGTTCGCCTCCGTGATCCGGCCCTTCGGGTCGGTCCGCGAGTAGATAAATTCGTTTTCGGGAACGATTGTTTCTCTGTCGGTAACTTGAACCTCTGCCGCCATTTCGATTCTCCGGGGTTGTCAAAGTCAAGCACTTCCCATACGGCGTATGCCAACTCGTCGCCAACGGCGAGCCGGTCCGCAGTCTGGAGTGCCGCCGGCTCCATCTCTGGCGCAATGCTGGAATGGAACGGCGTACATCTGCCTTATCGGCGAGATGCACAGCTTGATGAATGACTTCCGATGTGCAGAAACCATACGGGAAGGAAACCATGGGCTCCGCCGCAGGGTGCCCCATCTTGGCGCTCTCAGGGCAGCACGGTCTTCTTTTTGTGCCATGGGCAGGAGAGCACGAAGCTCCACCGTCTTGAAAAAAACGCGGCTACAACCGCGCCCCCAGGCGGAGGGAGGCGGGGGCTTCAGTCCCCGCAAAGAGCGAGCAAAATAAACGCGCGCTTCAGCCCCGGAAGAACTTTCTCCACCGCCCCTGCTGGGTGCCCCATCCTTGAATCGTGCTTTGAATCAAAGGCGGGAAGGCAAAAACCTCAATCGGCAGTGTTACACGAGCAACTCGCCCACAATCCCCGCTGCAGCCTGGAGCGCCGCGTCGATCTGCGCCTGATCCTTGCCGCCGGCTTCGGCGATCTCGGGCTTCCCGCCCCCGGAACCCCCGACGAGCTTGGCTACCGCGCCCACCATCTTGCCGGCCTGGATGCGCTTGGTCAATCCGGGCGTGACGCCGGCGATGAGAGCGACTTTCCCCTCGGGCTGCGCGGAGGCGAGCACGACTACGCCCTCGCCGAGCTTCTGCTTGAGGTTGTCGACCAGGGTGCGGAGCTGGCCGCGTTCGAGCGAGTCGGCCCGCAGCGTAACCAGGCGCACGCCCTTCACTTCAACGGCGCGGTTCAGAGCTTCATCGAGCGCGCCGGCGGCGGACTTCATGCGCATCTCTTCGAGCTCGCGGCGCAGGCGCTTCAGCTCGTCTTCCTGCGCGTTGAGCTTGGCGCGGAAAGAGTCTGAAAGCGCAGTTCCGGCGGCGGGTGGTGCGATCTGCGTGACGATCTGCGAGACGGCGAAGTCTTCGCGGAAGGCATCGAGCGACCCGAAGCCGCTGATAGCCTCAAGCCGGCGAACGCCGGAAGAGACGGAGCCCTCCGAGACGATCTTGATGAGGCCGATTTCGCCGGTGGCCGCGGTGTGCGTGCCGCCGCATAATTCCGTAGAGAAGCCGTCGGACAGCTTGACCACGCGCACCTTGTCGCCGTACTTTTCGCCGAACAGCGCCATGGCGTGGTACTCGTTCACGGCCACGTCGATGGGCACGTCTTCGAGCGTTTCGACCCTGGCGTTGACCAGCACTTCGCGGTTGACGATGTCTTCAATCTCCTGCAACTCCTCGTCGGCCACCTGCGCAAAGTGAGAAAAGTCGAAGCGCAGACGGCCCGGCTCAACGGAGGAGCCGGCCTGCTTGACGTGGGTGCCGAGGACGGCGCGCAGCGCGGCGTGCAGCAGGTGGGTGCCGGTGTGGTTGCGCTTGATGGCGTCGCGGCGTTCACGGTCAACAACTGTGCGGACGTGATCGCCGACGGCGAGCGGTTGCTTGAGCAGCGCCTTGTGGGCGCGGACGCCCTGCACGGGGAGCACGCAGCCAGTGATTTCCGCCACAGTGGAATTTCCATCCAAGGACAGGAAGGAGCCGGTGTCGCCGGTCTGCCCGCCCGAGTCGCCGTAGAAGCTTGTCTGGTCGAGCACGACATCGACCTGGTCGCCCACGGCTGCGGCGGCCACGCCGACACCGTCTTTGATGATGGCCAGGACTTCGGCGTTGGGGGCGATGAGCTGCTTGTAGCCGAGGAACTCGGTCTTCTTGAGTTCGCGGAATGCCGGGCTGGCGGTCTTCTGGCTGCCGCCTTTCCAACTGGCGCGGGCGCGGGACTGCTCGGCCTCCTTGGCGTGGTCGAAGCCCGCCATATCAAAGCCGATTCCGGCGTCGCGTGCCGCATCGACCATGAAGTCGAGGGGTAGGCCAAAGGTCTCGTAGAGATGAAACGCATCCGCTCCGTTAAATTTGGGCGGATTCGAGATTGTTTCTGCGTCAAGTTCATCTAGGAGTTTCAGTCCTAATCCGCCCCCAAATATGTTGACCGCAGCCCTAACCCTCTCTTGCCTGTTGTGTCCTGGAGTCAATTGCTGCATCCACGCGAGGATTGTCGCACTCGTCGTCCAATTGGAAGACACGTTTTGATTACCAAATGACAGCACAAGCCCGTGAACAAATCCGTGCCAAGCATCAGTAACAGCCGAGTCGAGATTCTGCGATCCGATCTTGAGCACGCGATCGAACTGCTTCTCTTCCGCGCCAATCACCTTCGCCACGCGAGCAGCCGAGTCGTCCAGCTCGGGATAGGCGCCCTGCATGAGGTCGCGGACGGCGTAGACCATCTCGTAAAGGAAGGGTTGCTCCTGGCCCAGCAGGCGCCCATGGCGAATGCCGCGGCGGAGGATTTTGCGCAGGACGTAGCCGCGGCCTTCGTTCGAAGGCAACACGCCGTCGTTGATGAGGAAGGTGGCGGCGCGGGCGTGGTCGGCGATGATGCGCAGGCTGGCGTTGCCGGTGAGGGCTTCAATTCCCTCGGGGGCTAAAGCCCCGGCTTCTTTTTCATCCGTATCGGCACGACTGAAGTCGTGCCCTGACACAGAGCCCGCAGACTCGCCGGCCTGCTGACTCGCCAGTTCGCTGACTCGCCGGCTCGCTGACCTGCTCGTCCGCACCCCTGTCAGCTCGGCTGCGCGGGCGATCAGCGGCGTGAACAAATCTGTCGCAAAATTGGACACTTTGCCTTGCAGCACGGCGGCCACCCGCTCCAGGCCCATGCCGGTGTCGATGGAGGGCTTGGGCAACGGGGTGAGCTCGTAGGTGGTGGCCTTGGTGGCGGGATCGACGATGGCCGCGCGGTCAAACTGCATGAAGACCAGGTTCCAGATTTCGACGTAGCGCGCCTCGTCCTGGCCGAACGGCAAGTCCACGCCCGGCGTCTCTGCCGCTTCCATGCCCATGTCGTAGAAGATCTCCGAACACGGCCCGCAGGGGCCGGTTTCGCCCATCTGCCAGAAGTTGTCCTTGAGGCCGTACTCTTTGATCCGCTCCTTGGGGACGCCAGCCTCCATCCAGTAGCCTTCGGCCTCGTTGTCGCGGGGCACGCCGTTTGCCGGGTCGCCTTCGAAGATGGTCACGTAAAGGCGGTCGCTGGGGATGCCGTACCAGTCCGGACTGGTGATCAGTTCCCAGGCAAAGGCGATGGCTTCGTGCTTGAAGTAGTCGCCGAAGCTGAAGTTGCCCAGCATTTCAAAGAAGGTGTGGTGGCGGCGGGTAAAGCCTACATTCTCCAGATCGTTGTGCTTGCCGCCGGCGCGGACGCACTTCTGAGACGTAGTCGCGCGCGAGTATTCCCGCCGCTCCGCGCCCAGGAACAGATCTTTGAATTGGTTCATGCCTGCGTTGGTGAACAACAGCGTGGGGTCGTTGGCGGGCACCAGCGAGGACGAATGCACACGGCGGTGCTGCTTCGACTCAAAAAAGCGCAGAAAGAGTTCGCGGATTTCGTTTCCAGAGCGGGATTGCATGGCTAACTTCAGTGTAATTGGATGTGGCGCGGGCGTGCAGTGGGCAGAGCGAGTTCTTGCTTTCCCACCCTTTCCGCGAGGAGGCCGCGGAAAGAATGGGGCACCCAGGCATCATTCTTCTTCGCGGGGTTCGTCGTCCAGGTTGTCAAGGGCGGTCAGGTCTTCGTCCGGCACGTCCCACTGGCGCAGGATTTTGTAGATCGCGCCGGTGGAGAAGCCGGCCCCGACCAGGCGGCGCATCACGCGCGCCGTCTCCTTGGGGTTTTCCGGTTTGCGGATACGCTTGCGGTCCAGGTGCTCGCGGGCCAGGGCTTCCTCGTTGGTCTGGCCGTAGCGCGCTTCGAGGGTCTCGGTGATCAGGGCGTCGGCTACGCCTTTCTCCTTCAAGTCCTGCTTGACGCGGCGCTGGCCCAGCTTTTCGTTCTGCTGGCGCAGCCGGGCGTAGGTCTCGGCAAAGGACGCATCGTTGAGATAGCCGTAGTCCTTGAGCCGCGCGACAACGGCCACGATCGCTGCTTCACCGCTTGCGTCCGGCGCCACGCGAGCCTTCATCAGGCGGCGCAACTCGGCCTCGGAGCGCATGCGGCGGCCGAGCGCTTTGACGGCGTAGTCAAACAGGCCGGCTGCGTTCAGCGGCTCGCGGGACTTCGCGGATTTGCGGGCGAAGGGCATGGGACCTACTCTAGCGGAATCAGCATGCGGAAGCGCCGGTTGCGCCGCCAGCGGTAGTGCTTGAAGTCGCTGTCGAGGGTGAGAATGTCGCCGGTGTTCAGCTGGTCGGCCAAGTGGATCAGGCAGGCGTCGGCGAAGTCGCACGGCGTGTCGGCATACTTGGACATAAGGGATGCGATCTCTGAGGCAGAATCACCGATCCGAAAAGGAACCACCAGGGCTCCCTGCCGCACATTGGTCAGGATTGCTTCGACAGCCACCCGAGCGTGGCCAAGAAGATGAAGCGCCTCGGTGATGCAGGATTCAGCTGTGAAAAGTGGACCCGCATACGAGTTGTAAGCGGCTTTCGAGCGCGTGTGCCCTTGTTCGCGGTCGTTGAACAGAGCAACAAAGAAGCTCGCGTCGGCGAGGACTGGCGGAGACGGCGACGGAAGCTTTACCAATCCCATCTGCCCTTGCCCTGCTTGTCAACGCGCCATTTTTTTCCAAAGCCTTCCATGTGCTTTTTGTTGGTCGCCAAATCGCCGGGGCCAAAACTGACGCAGCCAATGCCGACCAGCCGCGGGCGCGGTTTGGGCTTCTGTTGTTCGGCCGCCTTCAGCAGCGCATCACGAACAGCCTGCGACGCAGTCCAGCCGTTGGCGCGCACCAGTTGCTGGAGCGCCGCCTCCGACTCCTTGTCCAGCCGAACCTGAACTGTAGCTCCCATGCTTCTAGTGTAGTACAAATATCGATTCCGTACTACACCTCTAGTCCCCGGTCCAAGGCAATCGCATGAACGATTCTTATTGCTCAAGCTCGTTCTTTTCGACTGTCGAATCGATCAACCACTTCATCTCCTCCCGGAGGGAGGATGGAAAATAGCCCAGGATGGAGCGCAGCGCAATCCTGGGAACACGTTCCAGAACAAGTCTTCAGCCCCGTAGGGGCGGCGCGAACCCCGATTATGCTCTCATTCCCTATTCCCTGTTCCCTGCTTTTCCGTCCACTGGTCTACCCAGTCGTTCACGGTCTTCCACCAGAGCTGCGAGTTCTGCGGCTTCAGCACCCAGTGGCCTTCGTCGGGGAAGTAGAGCATCTTGCTTGGGACCTTGAGCAGTTGCAGGGTGTCGAAGAGCTGGAAGCCCTCGCTCACGTCGAGGCGGTAATCGAGCTGGCCGTGGACGACCAGCGTGGGCGTCTTGAAGTTTTTGGCGGAGAGCGACGGCGACCACTTGCGGAAGGGATTCTCACTGTCGGGCTTGCCGTAGTAGTCCCAGGGGTGCCCCTTAAACTCCCAGATGTTGAACCAGTCCTCTTCCGTGGAGCCGAAGGCGGACTCGGCGTTGTACATGCCGTCGTGGCTCACGATGCACTTGAAGCGGTCCGTGTGGCCCAGGATCCAGTTGGCCATGTAGCCGCCGTAGCTTGCGCCGAGCGCGCACTCACGGTTTTTGTCGATGAAGCTGTAGTGTTGTTCGGCGTAGTCCAGGCCGGTCATCAGGTCAGTGAAGGGCTTGCCGCCCCAGTCGCCGTTGACGCCGTCCACAAAGGCCTGGCCGTAGCCGGTCGAGCCGCGCGGATTGATCATCACCACGACGTAGCCGTTGGCGGCGAATAGCTCGGCGTTCCAGCGATACGACCACGCATCGCCCCAAGCGCCTTGCGGGCCGCCATGAATCAGGAATTTCAGTGGATACTTCTTCGATGCATCAAACCCCGGCGGGCGGATGATGAAGCCTTGGACTTTGGTTTTGTCGGGAGCAGTGAACCAGAAGTCTTCCATCTTGGGCAGATCGAGCTGGGCGAAAAGTGCGTCGTTGAGATGGGTGATCGGCCCAACTGGAGAATCGTCATAGGCGTCTACACCGGGCTGACCCTTGAGGGTTTCAAGTGTATCGCCGATGCCTACCTCAACGACTTCAGATGGATGATCGACACCGACTCTGGCCGCGACTAAAGCGCCTATTCCACCTTTCTCGACCATGCCGGGGCGATCCGGGATCGCCAAGAGATGAAGGTCGCTAAACTCCCCTTGCTTCGTGATCTGCGTGGCTGTGCCATGCGGAACACCAAGAATGTAGAGGTTTGCTTCTCCTCGGGTGCCACTCGCAAAAGCAATTTGCAGTGAGCTCTTGCCCCAAGCAAACTCGTCCACCCAATTCTCGAACTGAGGCAACAAATCCTTGATCGTCTTCGCTGCTCGGTCATACAACATCAATCGAAATTTGTCGGCCTCATAACCCGCGCGGGCCTCCGACCGCCAGGCTAAGTACTTCCCATCCGGCGAGTAAGCTGGGTTGAAATTCCCTCCTGCCGAATTGCTCACCGCAACCGGCTTCGCTGCCGGATTCGTCAAATCCAGCGTAAAAATCTTCGCGCTCACGCTGGTCGCCGGCTCCGGGTCCACATTCTCCGTAAACGCCAGTTCCTTCCCGTCCGGCGCAATCGAGAAACCCCCACCGCCCTCCAGCGAGAACGGCGGAACATCGTGCGGATCGTTGGGCGTCAGGTCGCGCAGCGCACCGCCCTCAACCGAGACAAGAAAAACATGGCTGCGTTTCTCGCCAGTGAAGTGATTCCAATGCCGGTACAAAAGGTGTGTGAACACCTGCGCCTTCACCTTGCTGGCGGCCTGCGCGGCGTCGCGGTCGGCGTTGCATTTGTCCCCAACTCCGCCGTCCGCAGGACGAATCGCCGGGCAATCCGGATAGACCGCTGAAGTAAAGCCGATGGACTTCCCATCCGGCGACCAGAGAGCGTTGTCAGCTTCAGTTGAAATGCTGGTCATCTTCTTCGCGTTGGTCGTCGCGCCCGTTGCGAAATCGAAGTCGGCCAGCCAGACCTGCTGGCCGCCGTCACGTCCGCTGAGGAAGAGGATGCGTTTGCCGTTAGCAGAGAACTGGACGCCGCTGTCGCCGGGCTTGCTCACGGCTAAGGGAATCGGGTCGCCGCCTGCGATGGCCTGGAGCCAGAGCTCCGTTGTCTTGCTGTTCTGTTCCAGATTCACCGTGGTGACGGAGTAGGCCAGCCACTTGCCGTCCGGAGAGACGGCGGTTTCGCCCAGCCGCTTCATGGCCATCATGTCTTCAAACGTCATGGGGCGCTTCCCAGACCCCGCGCTAGCCTGCGCGAAGCACAACGGAGCAGCGGCAACGAAAACCAATGCAAGGGCGAACGAAGATTTGCGCATGGATTTTTCCTATTCGCGCGGAGGAGGCAATCGGTTGAGCGCGAAGAAGAAGTTTACACCGGCAGCGGCTGCCGTGGGTTCGCGGCGTGGAGGGAGCAGGGGCATTCATGCCCCTGAAGAGAGCCGCTAAACCCTCGGCCTTCAGGCCCGGAGACTTTATCGCTCGAATCGGAGGCCCGGGGCTGAAGCCCTCATCGAATCAGGCGTGGATTTCAGGGGCATGAATGCCCCTGCTCCCTCCGGAAATCCCGAACGGCACGCCCGGTTGCTTACTTGCTTTCGTCGCCGGTGAGGCGGAAGGTAATCGTCCCCCAGAACAGCCGGGCCCGCATCTGCACGGGGATGTGGCGCTCGTCGTCGGTGTACCAGATCCAGATGTTGCCGCGGTTCTTCACCACGCCGGCGTCGGCGGTGGGCTGCACGCGCAGCGTCTTGAAGGCGCCGAGGGAGGTCTTGATCTCCTCGCGCCCTTCCACCTTCATGGTGACGGGGACAATGTGCATGGCGTCGACGACCGGGATGACGAAGCTCTTGCCCACTTCCATGGGCTGCGAGGCGGCGTAGTAGATGCCGGTGAGCAGGTCGGTCATGCAGCCGGGGACGCCAGCCTCCACGTGCTTGGTCTGTTTGGTGACCAGGTTCTTTTCGTCGAGGATGGATTTGCCCTGGGCGTAGTCGAGCTTGAGGGTTGAGTTGATTTGGCGGCGGCCCTCGACGGTCTGCTTGTCGAACTCTTCGGTGCAGCCCTTGGTACGGTCGAAGGTGGATTGGAATTTGTCGCCGACGTGGAAGAGCAGGTTGATGGCGCCGATGGTGTCGGCGTTGGCGGTGATGCGCTCGGAGTCGCCGCTGGCCTCAAAGTGGAGCACGGCGGTACCGGCCGGGAAGACGCGCCAGTCGACGGCGTAGGTGAGGGTCTGCTTTTGCGGGAAGCTGAAGCCGGCCTGGGGCGGGGCGAGCGTGGCGGCCTGTTGCGAGGTCTGCTGGGCTGGCGACGAAGCGGCCACGGCGAGGGCAAAGAGAAGCAAAGTTGTGGTTGTGCGCGGTTTCAACGTCAGGGTAAAGCTCCTTCACGAATGGATGGCGCGGATTGATAGTTTGACTGTTCCGGCGCGGGAACCGCTCAACGGAGCGCAGGTACAAGTGTGCCAAAAACCGGCCGCAGGAAGAGCAGGCTGAGGTAAAGCAGTGCGACCCCTATACCTGCATTGTACTCGCGGTGCTTGAGATAGAGGGCGAAGGAGAAGGCGCCGGGGACCCCGCCGGACGGGATAGGGCGGGCTGGGATTAAACGGGGAATCAGGCGGGGAACTTGGCGGGAATAGGCGTCAAAATCGGGAAAAACGGTGCGGAGAAAGCGTTCTTCCGAGGCGATGACGGGGATGTAAATGACCGCAAAGCCGACCGCCACCGCCACGGCGACCGGCCAGCTGAGCAGCGCCAGGGCGAAGCCGGCGGCCATGAGCATGGAGCCCAGGTAGAGCGGGTTGCGGGTGTGGGCGTAGGGGCCGGTGACGGTGAGCTCGCGGTTCTTTTTCACGTAGCCGGCGGCATACCCGCGCAGCCACAGGCCAGGCAGGACCAGGGACAGGCTCCAGGTCACGGCCATGGGATGAGGCGCATGACGAAGCAACTCAAAGAGATAGAGGCCGGCGGTGAGGAAGCCGAGGGGGACGCGGATGCGGCGGGCGATGCGCTGCCAGCGGGCGATCCAGTCGGGGGGTGCGGGCTGGGTCATTGGCTGGCCTCGGCTGCCAGGAGCTCGTTGGCGGCGTGAAGGACGGCGTCGGGCTGGATGGTGAGCAGGCCGGCTTCCGGGGCGGCGTGGCGGGTGTGGTCGCGACGGCTCTCGGAGCTGCGCAGCACGCGGAACGGCACGCCGTAGGGGCCGTTGCGGCTGGGGTCGGTGGGTCCGTAGATGCCCACGACGGGGCGGCCGAGAGCGCAGGCCAGGTGGAGCGGACCGGTGTCTCCGGCGATGACCAGCGAGACGCGGCGGGTGACGGCGATGAGCTGGGCAAGGGTGCCGGTGAGCGCAGAGGCGGCTCCGGCGGTGCCGGCGACGATGGCTTCGGCGAGCGGTTCTTCTCCCGGTCCGGTATTGACCATGACGCGCACCCCTTGGCGGATAAGCTCCCGCGCGACCGCAGTATAGCGCTCGGCGGGCCAACGCTTGGCGCCCCAACCAGCTCCGGGATTGAGGAGGACGGTGGCGGGACCGGTGTGGAGCGGGAGAATGTCGTCGACCCAGGACTCGGCCGCGGGATCGACGGGGAGCCAAGGGGCTACGGGGCGGAGATCGTCTCCGGCCACGGCGCGGGCGAGTTCGATGTCCTGCTCGATGACATGGGCGGCCTGGGTTTCGACGCGCTCGCTATAGAACAGGCGGGCCGCGCGCTCGCGGGGGTCTTCTTCGCCGATCAGGCGCTGGGAACCGGCCATGCGGGCGACGACCGCGGAGCGGATGGCTCCCTGGAGGTCGAGGACCGTATCGTAAGAACCTGCTCGCAGGGCGTGGCGCAAAGCATTGATTTCATGGATCGTGCTGAGGCTGAGGGGCGAGCTCCGCCACCGCTTGGTGGGGGCTGGATGGAGCTGGTCGACGATAGGCTGGCCGGGGTTCGGGGTGGTGGAGTTGAGGCTGGTTTGGCGGCCCGTGCTGTTGTCCGACGCGAGCAGGGCGCGCCAGCGCGGCTCGACCACCCAGTCAATGATCCAGCCGGGATGCATCTGGCGGAGGGCGGTGACGGCGGGGAGCGCGTGCAGAATATCGCCCATGGCGCCGAGACGGACCACAAGCAGGCGGAACTTGGATTGCGTGTGCAAACCTGATTTTCTCACAGGGGCGGCTTGGCGGCAGCGGGGCCGAGCTGGGCGAGGAGCCAGGCGATGGCCTGGTCTTCGTGCTCGATCTCGATGCGCAGATGGACGGTCTGGAGTGGAAGGGAGCTGGGGATGGCTGCGATGAGACTGCCGAGGCGGACCTGGTCCTTTTCGGTGGTGAGCAGGGCCACGGCTTGGGCGGCATGGGCGGCGGCCGCCAGGCGGGAGAGGTCGGCGGCAGTGTAGCGGTGGTGGTCGGGGAAGGCGTTGCGGAGAGCGAGTTGGAGTCCGGCGGATTCCAGGCCGGCGAAGAACTGCTCAGGGCGGGCGATGCCGCAGAAGGCGGCGACTGGGCCGTCGACTTCCGGGACTTCCATGGTGCGGCGCAGGCGCCAGATAGGGCCTTGCCAACCCCAGGCTTTTAGCTCCGCTTCAAATTCCGGGTCGCCGGCGGGAATGGCAAGGACGCTGGCGCGGTGAATGGCGCTGAGCGGCTCGCGCAGATTGCCGGCGGGGAGCAGCGCGCCCTGCCAGTCCTCGCGGTTGAGCAGCAGAATGTCCACATCGCGGGCCAGCTGGCGGTGTTGAAAGCCGTCGTCGAGCAGATGGACGACGGGCTTCAACTTCTCTGCCAGAAAGGCGATGGCTGCCGCATCCCCCTCGACGAGCAGGCCCGCGTCGAAGCGCCGGCGGGCCACGTAGACCGGAACCCCGGCTTCGCGTGCGATCAGGAGGGGCTCGTCGCCGAACTCCTCGGCGGTTCCCTGCGGGGCGACGCGGATGGCAAGATGGCTGCGACGGCCATAGCCGCGGGACAGCACATTGACCTGCAAGCCGCGCTGGGTCAGGGCTTTTGCCAGGGCGATGGCGAGAGGCGTTTTGCCCGCGCCGCCAGTGGAGAGGTTGCCGATGCTGACGACGGGAGAGCGCAGGCGGCGGACCGTTTCAGCGCGCGTGCCAAGGCGCTTTTCGCGCAGCCAGAGGGCCAGCTTGTAGGCCGGGACCAACGGCAGCAGCAGCTTGCGGACTTGAATCGTGTGGCTCATGGGCGGGGTTCTGGCTTGGATTGAGACGCGAGCACCTCTTGCAGGGCTTGTACGCAGCGGCTGGTTGCCCCGGCCTGCTGCTCGAACACCCTTCGGGCGCGGGCGCCCATGGATTCGGCGGCGGCGTGGTCGGTGAGGAAGTGGATCAGGACGCCGGCAAGCTCCTCGTTTGTCGTGATTTGAATGGCGTCGTGGGCCTGGAGGTCTTCCGTGATGGTGCGGAAGTTGGGGTACCAGGGGCCCATGACAATGGGCACGCCAAACTGGGCCGGCTCCAGGGGATTGTGGCCGCCAGCTGGAAACAGGCTGCCACCTACGAAGGCGACGGATGCCAATGAGTAGATCGACGCCAATTCGCCGATGGTATCGAGCAGCAAAATTTGACCGGGCTTGAGCGGTTTGACCGAGCCGGCGGGCTGGAGGCGCCAGTCGGAACGTTTGACCCAGGGAATGGCGGAGCCGTTGAGCAGGACCTCGACGGAGGCAAACCGCTCGGGATGGCGAGGCGCGAGCACCATTGTCAGGTGTGGATCGGATTCGAGCAAGCGCGGCCAAACGGCCAGCAGCGCGGCTTCTTCACCGTCCAGAGTGCTGCCGGCAACGATGAAGCGCAGGCCGGAGGCTACTGTCTTCAACTGGCGGGTGGCGTCCGATTCCGAGGCGGTGCGCACGTCGAATTTCAGGTTGCCGGCAACGGTGAGTCGGCTGGGTTCGCAACCGATAGCCAGGAGCCGGTCGGCGTCGGTCTGGCTCTGGGCGAGGACACGGCTGAGGCGGCTGAGGAATGGCTTCCAGAGCCTGCGGAGCCGCCGGTAGCGAGGCCAGGAGCGGTCGGAGACGCGGGCGTTGACCACGGCCACAGGGATGCCGCGACGGAAGCAGCCGCTGAGCAGATTGGGCCAGAACTCGGTTTCGGCCAGGATGAACAGGCGCGGCTGGAGGGCATTCAAATAAGACCGAACGGCCCAGGGCAGGTCCAGCGGGCAATAGAAGACGCGGGCCGCGCCGAAGCGCTCGCGGGCCAGGGCCTGGCCGGTGCGGGTGGTGGTGGAGAGGAGCAGGCGGTAATCGGGGAGGGCGCGGTCCAGTTCTTCCACCAGGCGGCTTGCGGCAAGCACTTCGCCTACGGAAACGGCATGGAGCCAGAGCACCGGCCTGCCGGCGGCCGCCTCGGCAAGGCGCGTGTGGACCGGGCCGAGGCGCGCCGGGACGCGGCCGATCCGTTCCAGCAGGCCCTCGCGGTACTTGTGCGTGGTGACCATCCGGAACAGCCACCAGGGCGCGCCGAGTAGTAGGGCTGCCAGCAAGGCCAGATTGTAAAAAAGCAGGGTCATGTAGGACGGAGTAACCCTTCCGCAGGTCTAACCCTCAAATGATACAAGCAGGTCTCCCATGATACCTTCGAGCACGATGAGGACTTCGCGGGCCATTCCGCTCTCTCTGCTTTGGCTGGCGCTGCCGGCTCTGGCTGTGGACCACACGCCGCCCGCGGTCGAGCCGGCGACGACCTTTGCCGCGGTTGAGGTGCACGACAAGGAGAAGGTGGCCATCGCCGCCGAGCCCTACGACACCAAAGAGAAGGAAGCGCTGTTCCGCGTGGACTATTTGAGCCACGGCGTGATGCCGGTGCGGCTGATTGTGACCAACCTGGGCGACCGGCCCATCAGCCTTCGCGATGCGCGCATCTTGTTTCTGACTGCGGCGGGGGACAAGATTCAGGCGGCGGAGCCGGAGGACGTGGAACGGCTCATGACCCAGAAGGAACGCCAGGGCGGGAAGATTCCCATGCCGGGCCCGATTCCGGCCATCAAGCTCAAGCCCAAGGCCAGCAACAAGGAGATCGAGGCGGATTTTGACACCTTCGAGTACCAGGCGCTGGTGGTTGAGCCGCACACCACGCGGGCCGGGTTTCTGTTTTACGACGTCTCCGAGCTCGACCACCCGCTGAAGGGCGCCAAGCTGCACCTGCACAAGCTGCGGGACGCGGACGGGCAGGAGCTTTTCTACTTCGAGATTCCGTTTGACGACTACCTGAAGTCGAAGTCCAGCCAGATGAACTGAGCGGGGCAGCGATTACTCGTAGTAAGTAGCCGTGGTGGTGTCGGTCTCCCAGATGGTGCAGTCTTTCACGCGGACGCGGCCCTGGGTCATGCTGGCCAACTGCTGGCTGGTCTGGTCGTAGAAATATTTGGCCAGGTTTTCAGCCGAGGGGTTGAGCACGGTGAAGGGTTCCAGGTCGTTGAGCATCTGGTGGTCGATGCGGTCGATGACCGGGCGCATCACCTGCTTGAGCAGCTTGAAGTCGAGTAGCAGGCCGGCCGCGTCCAGCGTTTCCCCGGCCAGCGTGACGCGCACCTTGTAGTTGTGCCCGTGCGGGTTTTCGCACTTGCCCTTGTAGTTGCGGAGATAGTGGCCGGACGAGAACCCCGACTCTACGGTGACTTCGTACATGCGCGTGTGCTCGATCCTGCGGGAAAGAGTCCCTTTACCTATTTTAGGCTGTGGCACGGGATTACGGCTTTTGCCGTTTTTTCTCCACCCCGCGGACGAAGACCTATCCGCGGGGATCCCGTTTTCTGCGAGCTGCCAGACGGGCTTCTTCGCTGCGCCGGTCCACTTGCTCGAAGAGGTGGGTCATGACGCCGATCAGAGCCGCCGCCAGGCCGAACAGCAGCAGGAACATGGCCACTGTCCGCCACAGCGAGCCGTTGGTCGGCAGGCCGGGCTGGAAGCCGGACGGGACCAGCGACATGCCCGCCGAGAACAGCGCGAACAGGCCCAGGGCGGCGGCGAGGATGTAGAAGTTGCGTGACATGGATTCTGGGGCGCCGGCCAGGCCACGCGCCTGTTCCGATTCTACGCGGCCAGCACCTTCCCCGTCCTGCCCCTCCATCCCGGTCGACGGCCGAGCTTGGGGTTGGCTTGCAGATTAAATCGCACCGTCCCCTAATCTTGAATGGAGGCAATCGCGGCACATGCATGTACGGCAAACACCCACCCCCTTCCGTGCAGTACCCAAATCGACAGCGCACAGGTAACTTACTACGCGTAAACAGGGGCGATTGAAACCCCAGGAGGGTATAAAACGGACCCAAATTCTGCACTATTTATTGTGCAACCGATCCGCTCCAGCCGTCCCCAAAGCCCGAATCCACCGCCGCGCTCTCCATCAGCGCAACGCCGGCATGGGCGAACTGGCTCTCCATGGCCTCAACCGAACCATTCAGGTCGATGGCCCGGCAGGCGTCGCGCAGGACGATCGCCTCAAACCCCAGGCGGCGCGCGTCGAGCGCCGAGTAGCCGACGCAGAAATCGTAAGCCAGCCCGGCCAGAAAGACGCGTGTCAGACCGCGCTCACGGAGATAGCCGGCCAGCCCGGTAGCAGTGGTGCGGTCGTTCTCGAAGAAGGCGGAGTAGGAGTCAATCTGCGGGCGGAAGCCTTTGCGCAGGATGAGCACGGCCTGGGGCAGTTGCAGATCGCGGTGCAGCTCAGCACCCAGGCTGCCCTGGACGCAGTGATCCGGCCAGAGAGTCTGCGAGCCGTAGGGCATTTCGATAGTCTCGTAGGGCTGGCGGCCGGGGTAGGCGCTGGCGAAAGACGAGTGGTGGGGGGGGTGCCAGTCCTGGGTAAGGACGATGTGCTTGAACTGCGGCGCGATTTGGTGGACCGGCGCAAGAACGGAATCCCCGCCCCGCACGGCCAGTGCCCCGCCGGGGCAGAAGTCGTTTTGCACGTCGATGACGAGGAGGACGTCGTAGGAGGTAGTGTTCATCAGCGGATTTCATCTTACTAGCCTTCGCGATGAATCACGCACAGGGGTTGCGGCATCGCCGCCCGAGCTCCGGTCGCTGTATGCTGTTTCGCATGGGGGATCATCAAAAAACAATGTTTCATTTGAATTCTTCGCAATCCATTGCGCCCTCCCGCGCCAGCCGCCGCGAGTTTATAAAGACAACTTCTCTGGCCGCTGGAGCACTCGCGTTGGGCGTGCCAACGCTGTTGCGCGGCCAGAATCTGAACAGCAAGTTGAACATCGCCTGCATAGGGATCGGCGGCAAGGGCCAGAGCGACACGGATGCCTGCGCCGGTGAGAACATTGTTGCGCTGTGCGATGTGGATTCACGCTCGGAGGCCTACGCAATTCAGACCAACAAATATCCGAGCGCGAAGGTATACAAGGATTTCCGCCAGATGCTGGACCAGATGGGCAGCCAGATTGATGCGGTGACGGTTTCGACGCCCGATCACATGCACGCGATTATCGCCTCGGCGGCCATGAAGATGCACAAGGCCGTTTTTTGCCAGAAGCCGTTGACGCAGACCATCTATGAGGCGCGCTATTTGCGCAAGATGGCCAAAGAGAAAAAGATCGTGACGCAGATGGGCAACCAGGGCAGCGCCGCGGACGGCCTGCGCCGCGCCGTCGAAACGATTCAAGACGGACTCATTGGGCAGGTGCATCAGGTTCACGTCTGGACCAACCGGCCGATCTGGCCGCAGGGCATGGATCGTCCTGTGGGAGAAAGCCCGATTCCGGACACACTGGATTGGGACAGGTGGCTTGGACCGGCCCCCCTGCGACCGTACAAGAGCAGTGCCGATCCAAAGGACAAGTATGGAATGTACAACCCATTTGTCTGGCGGGGCTGGCAGGACTTCGGCACCGGCGCGCTCGGCGACATGGCGTGTCACACGGTGAATATGCCGTTCCGCGCCTTGAACCTCGGCTACCCGGCGGAGATTGAAGCGACGCCTTTAGGCCAGATGAACCGGGAATCTTATCCCGTCGGCTCCAGAATTCGCTTTCAATTTCCTCAACGCAAGACGTCCATCGCCGTGGACCATCCGCATCTTTTCCACCATCACAGAACCATCGAGCAGGATGCGCTGACACTCTGGTGGTATGACGGCGGTCAGCCCGACCCGAAAGCCCCTGGCGGCCACGACCTCAGTAACAAACCGCCCATTGAACTGACGGCCGACATCGTCGCTCTGCGCGGGGAGGTGCCCGCAAGCGGTTGTCTGGTGATTGGCGATGGAGGCTCAGTTTTTTCGCCGGACGACTACGGGGCCAGTTTCTTCGTCAAGCTGAAGGACGACAAAAAATATATCCACTACCTCAAGCATCCGGCGCTGGCGCAATTTGCCGAACGCATCCCGCGCAACCGTTATGGCCAGAGCAGCAAACCCAACCATGCCCTGGAATGGCTCGCCGCCGTGAAGGAAAACAAGCCGGAACTCTGCTACTCGCGGTTTGAGATCGCCTCGCGCCTCACGGAAATCATGTTGCTCGGCTGCGTTGCCTTGCGTGTGGGCCAGAAGATCGAGTGGGACGGGCCGAAGATGGTTGCAATCAATTGTCCCCAAGCTGCCCCGTTCATCAAACGGGAAAACCGTGCGGGGTGGGAGCTTTCCTGATTCAAAGCCGTGTGCATGGGGGTACACAGGACGGCCGCGCGGTCCGTGCTTTCCCACCCTTCCCGCGATGAGGCTGCGGCAAGGGTGGGGCACCCGGCCAGTCCTGGGTCAGGACGATGTGCTGGGATTGCGACGCGATTTGGTGAATCGGCGCGATGACTGCGTCTCCGTCCGCGACGGCCAGTTGCCCGCCGGGACAGAAGTCGTTTTGAACATCGATCGCCAGGAGTACGTCCTGGGAAGTGATTTGCATCGTTGTCTCCGCTTCAACTTTCTCAGGTGAATCTCGTTGCCAGGCGGTCTTCAGCCGCGGTCTGCGGCGGGATCGGCAATGCGGCGTGCCTTCACATCCCGCATCGGAGGCTGGCCGAAGAACCGGCTGTACTCGCGATTGAATTGGCTCGCACTCTCGTAGCCGACCTCGAAGGCGGCGCTGGCGGCATCGAGACCATCGTTGAGCATGCGCTCGCGGGCAACGTGGAGGCGAAGCTGTTTCTGGTATTGCAGCGGACTCATTGCGGTGAGGGAGCGGAACTGATGGTGCAAGGTCGATACGCCCATCCGCGCCATGGCGGCGAGCTGCTCGACGCGCAACGGGCGGGCGTAGTTCATCCTGAGCCACTCGACGGCCTTCGAGGTGCGGTGGCCCTGCTCGCCCAGCGTGGCAATGGCGCGGAGATTTTTCCCCTGCGGACTGCGCAGCAGCCGGAAGACGATTTCGCGCAGGATGAGGCCGCTGAGAAAGGGGATGTCCTGGGGCGTATCCAGCAGGTCGATGAGCCGGGAACAGGCGTCGAGAAGCTCGCATGAGGACACGCCAACGGCCATGGCGCGGGCGTCAGCCGATTCCTGGCGCAGATGAAACTCCTGCTGGGAGAGGATCTCGCGCACCGCCGGCATTTCGAGCTTGAGCAGCAGGCCGAGGATGGGCTCCTTTTCCGTTGCGGCGATGACCTGGCTGACGACGGGCAAGTCGACCGAGGTGAGAAGGAAGTTGGAGCCGTCGCAGACGTAGGTCGTTTTGCCCACGTTGATTCGCTTCTGGCCCTGCACAAAGACGACCAGGCTGGGCTCGTAGGCAGCCGAGGTGCAGGCGGTAGGCACGGAGCGTCGATACAGGCGCAGGCCGGGAATATCGGTGGGCGAGTCACCTTCGGCAAGAGCATGATCGGCAATCTTGCGGGCCAGTTTTGCGCGCAGCTCGGCCACGGCCTGGTTTGCGTTCGCATCCTTGTGTTTGGGGCCTTTCACCGGCTCGACACCCTCTTCATCACGTTAACGCGAAAGGAAGGTATGGATGCACAAAAAATGCGGGCATCGGCAGAAATAGGCAAGAGATTGGCAGGATCGGGATACCGCTCGATGAGTGCTCTTTCGTAGTCTGATTGACGGGCGGGCTGCTCGCAAGTCGCCAAGGAAATTGAGGAGATCTCATGTACAAAGCAAAAGCCTACTCCGTTGCCGGCGCCACATCGCCGTTTGCCTCCATCACCATCGCGCGGCGCGATCCCAGTGAGCACGATGTGCAGTTGGAGATTCTGTTTTGCGGAGTTTGCCACTCCGACCTGCACCAGGCGCGCAATGAGTGGAGCGGCGTGATGCCGACCGTGTACCCCTGCGTTCCGGGCCATGAAATTGTGGGGCGCGTGACCAGGACCGGTTCTGCGGTCACCAGGTTCAAGGCCGGCGATCTGGCCGCAGTGGGCTGCATGGTGGACACGGACGGCACATGCCCCGAGTGCCGCGCGGGACTGGAGCAGTTCTGCCAGAACATGACGCTGACCTACAACTTCCCCGACAAGCAGAGCGGGGGCGTGACCTATGGGGGCTACTCCGACAGCATTGTGGTCAACGAGCGCTTTGCGCTCAGCGTTCCGGCCAACCTGGATCTGGCCGGCGCCGCGCCGCTGCTGTGCGCCGGCATCACGACCTACTCGCCGCTGCGGCACTGGGGTGTGAATGCGGGTAAGAAAGTGGGTGTGGTGGGACTGGGCGGACTGGGCCACATGGGCGTCAAGTTTGCCCATGCATTCGGAGCGCATGTGGTGGTCTTCACCACGTCTCCCGGCAAGAAGGACGACGCGCTGCGCCTGGGAGCCGACGAGGTGGTCATCTCCCGCAATGCTGACGAGATGGCCAGGCACGCGGGCAGCTTCGACTTCATCCTCGATGCGGTTGCTGCCGACCATGACATCAACGCCTATATCGGCATGCTTCGCCGCGACGGCAACATCACCATGGTGGGTGCGCCGGAAAAGCCGCTGCCTGTTTCTGTCTTCGGCCTCATCATGGGGCGGCGCAGCCTCTCCGGTTCTCCCATTGGCGGCCTCGCAGAGACCCAGGAGATGCTCGACTTCTGCGGCAAGCACAACATTGCCGCCGACGTGGAAGTGATCCCCATCCAGAAGATCGACGAGGCCTATGAGCGGCTGCTCAAGTCCGATGTGAAGTACCGCTTCTCGATCGATATGGCTTCGCTCAAATCCGAATAAACACTCGAACACGCACATGCAATGCGGTGGAAACCGCCGTCCTACAACCCAGTTTTCGAACCTTCGCCAGGAGATAGAAATGCAGAAACGCAAGCTTGGCAACAGCAATCTGGAAGTCTCGGCGCTTGGCCTTGGATGCATGGGCATGAGCTTCTCGTATGGCGCGGCGCATGACGGCCAGGAGATGATCGCGCTCATGCACGCGGCCGTGGACCGTGGAGTGACCTTCTTCGATACGGCTGAAGTCTATGGACCGTTCACCAATGAAGTGCTGGTGGGCAAGGCGCTCTCGCCCATCCGCGACAAGCTGGTGATCGCCACCAAGTTCGGCTTCGAAATGAATGCCGAAGGCAAACCGGGTTCGCACAGCCTCAACAGCCATCCCGATCACATCAAGCAGGTCGCCGACGCATCCCTCAAGCGCCTCAACATCGACGTCATCGACCTCTTCTATCAGCATCGCGTCGATCCCGATGTGCCGATCGAAGAAGTAGCCGGAGCGGTCAAGGACCTGATCCAGGCAGGCAAGGTGAAGCACTTCGGGCTCTCCGAGGCCGGGGTGCAAACCATTCGCCGCGCGCATGCCGTGCAGCCGGTGACTGCGCTGCAAAACGAGTACTCGCTGTGGTGGCGCAAGCCCGAGGCGGAGGTGATCCCGACCCTGGAGGAGCTGGGCATTGGACTGGTTGCGTACAGTCCGCTGGGCAAGGGCTTCTTGACGGGAAAGATGGACGAGAATACCAAGTTCGGTAGCGGGGACTTCCGCGGCACTCTGCCTCGCTTTGCACCGGAGGCCATGAAGGCGAACCTGGCGTTCGTCGATTTGCTGGGGACCCTTGCCAAGGAGAAGAATGCGACTCCGGCTCAAATCGCCCTGGCCTGGCTGCTGGCGCAGAAGCCGTGGATTGTTCCCATTCCCGGGACCACCAAGCTCTCGCGCTTGGAGGAGAACCTGGCAGCGGTTGCGATTGAGCTGACGCAGGATGACCTGAGCGAGATCGACGGTGCGGCCGCGAAGATTCACGTCCAGGGTGACCGGTATCCGGAACATCTGGAAAAGATGACGGGCCGGTGATCTTCAGCCTGATGACTCACTCGGCGAAGAACCCCTCCACATCCGTGATCGTCTGCGTCATCCGATACGGCGGCAGGCTCTTCAAAAACGTTTGCCCGTAGCGCTGGCGAGTCACTCTTGGGTCGAGGAGCACCAGGACGCCGCGGTCTTCCAGCGAGCGAATCAGCCGTCCGAACCCTTGCTTGAGCGTCAGCACGGCGGCCGGAACCTGGTAGTCGAAGAAGGGCTTGCCGCCCGCTTCTTCAATGGCGCGCATGCGGGCCTGGACGACTGGGTCGCTGGGAACGGCGAAGGGGAGCTTGTCGATGATCACGCAGCTGAGCGCCTCGCCCTGCACGTCGACGCCTTGCCAGAAACTCGATGTCCCGAAGAGGACGGCGTTGGGTGTGGAGCGGAACTCGTCGAGCAGCGCCTTGCGCGGAGCCGTGCCGTGCAGCAGCAGCGGGAAATCGAGCACCGGCAGCAGGCGCTCGTACAGGTCGCGCATCTGCGCGTAGCTGGTGAACAGGCAGAACGCTCTTCCGCGGCTGAGCTCGAGCACGCGGCGGATGCAATTGGCGGCCGCTTCAGGGAACTCGGGGTCCCGGGGGTCGGGCATGTTGGGCGGCAAGTAGAGCAGGGCCTGCTTGTCGTATTTGAAATGAGAAGGGACGACCAGCTCGCGGGCTTCCGAGAGGCCGAGCCGCTTGCGCATGTGCTCAAAGCCGCCCTGCACGGTGAGCGTGGCCGAGGTGAGCACGACCGTAGGGATGGTCTCGAAGAGCATTTCATGCAGAAGTTCTGACACATCGATGGGCGTGGCTTGCAAGAA
>Ga0302319_10006605_pt1 | contig 22965 bp, 18 predicted proteins | sample Bog_T0_2_FD_203319 | JGI IMG/M metagenome (GOLD analysis project Ga0302319, IMG submission 203319) | Peat permafrost microbial communities from Stordalen Mire near Abisko, Sweden - Bog_T0_2 | ecosystem: Environmental > Terrestrial > Soil > Wetlands > Peat | place: Sweden: Abisko, Stordalen Mire...
CTATTATTCAAAAAATTCCGACACTCGACATGCGCTCGGTTCGCATCGCTTCCAACGGAGACCTTTATATGGGCGGAACCTCCGTCTTCGGGATCTGGCACAACGGCGCGTTTCGGGCGATCCGTGCCTCCGACGGATTCACCGATCCGGGCGCATTCGCGATCCATCTCAGTCCTGACGGACGAATCTTTGCAGGAGGTCGCGACGGCCTCTTCGAGTTTCGCAACTCGAAATGGCAGCGTGTCCAGCCGGGTCTCGATCGCGTTCGAGAAATGGTGACAGCGCGCGATGGCACGCTCTGGGTGGCCAGCGGCACGGGAGTCCATCGCTATCGCGGCGGCATCTGGCTGACCAACGCCCAGGACGAAGGGCTTCCTTCCGGCGTGGCGTACAGCGTATTTGAGGACAGCCGGGGACGCATCTGGGCGGGGACCACGCGAGGCCTCAGCCTCTTCAATCCCGCGGCGGATAACGATCCTCCCGTCGTCACCCTGGACGACGAACAGAATCCGCGGGAGGCGCCTCCTGGCGGCAGAATTCTGCTCAACTTCTCGGCCATCGATAAATGGAAATACACGCTCGCATCGCGTCTCCTCTTCTCCTGGCGTCTCGACGGAGGGCCGTGGAGCGCTTTTTCGCCGCGCAACTCGGCTGGGCTCGATCGCCTGAGCGCCGGTTCCCACCGGTTTGAAGTCCGCGCCATGGACCGCAACGGAAACATCAGCCCCACCACTGCGATTCATGCGTTTTCGGTGATGCTTCCGTGGTATTCCACGCGCGGTGTCCGCGTCATCGTGAGCCTGGCGGGCACCCTGACCGCCTTCTTCTTCGTCCTCGCCCTGCTGAGCTACCGGCAGCGCGGCCGGTTGATTCATACCCTGAACGAAAAGAACAAACTGGAGCGCGACCGTCAGAGAATTCTCCAGATGACGGCCAGCCGCGCGCCGCTCAGTCTGATCCTTCCGGCCATCGCCCATGCGGTCGCCGAAAACTGCCCCGGAAGCACCTGCCTGCTGATCGCCGACCAGAAAGGCGTCGTAGAGATCCACTACAACCCGAAGCTTGCGGAAGAAGCCGTCGCCGTAATCCGCCACGTCCAGGCCGGCCGCGCTAAAGACGTCAGGCAATGGCGCGCCACCATTGCCGAGGCCTCCCGCGACCGCTACGCTCCCGATTTCCTGCTGGTGCCCCTTTCTCAGGCCGCCCGCGAAGTCTGCGGCGTAGCGGCTCTTCTGTTTGAAGATCCCGGCGCGGTCCCCGAGTCGGCCGAGTGGGTGCTCGAAACCTTCGCCGGTCTCGCCGCCGGCGCTCTGGAAAACAACCTGTTGTACGGGCAACTCGCCTATCAGGCAAAACACGATTCCCTGACCACGTTGCCGAATCGTGCCTGTTTCGAAGAAGATTTGGGCGCGCTGGTCAAAACGGGCGCCTCATTCGCCATCCTCTATGTGGATCTCGACCGCTTCAAGCAGATCAACGACACTCTTGGGCACCGGGTGGGCGACATTTTTCTGCAGGAAGTCGCCCTCCGGTTCGCGGCTGCGTCGGCGGCCGGCAAATTGTTCCGCATCGGCGGAGACGAGTTCGTGGTCCTCGCGGCAACGACGGAGCCGAAGGCGGTCGAACGCCTCGCAGCGGGAATGCTCGGGGCTCTGAGTTCCCCCGTCATGGCGGAAGACAACCATCTTTTTGCCAGCGCCAGTATAGGGATCAGCTTCTTCCCGTCCGATGGCGACAGCCCGTCGGTGCTGCTGAAGTATGCCGACATCGCCATGTACCGAGCCAAAGCAAAAGGCCGCAATCGTTTCGAGTTTTTCACGCCGGAAATGATCGCCGAAACCGAAGCCGCCCTGGAGCTCGAGAATCGGCTTCGCGCCGCCATCGAAGCAAACGGCCTGCGGCTCTGCTATCAGCCGCGGTTCACACCTTCGGGCCGCAACGCCGGGTTCGAAGCCCTGGTTCGCCTGGTTCACCCCGAGCGCGGCCTGGTCGATGCCGCCGAGTTCATTCAGGTCGCCGAGGATTCCGGCCTCATCGTGCCCATCGGTCAATGGGTCCTTCGCGAAGCCTGCCGGCAACTGGCCGAATGGCGCTCCGAAGGGCTGGAAGAGACTCTCATCTCCGTCAACGTCGCGGCCCAGGAGATCTCGCGCCCGGATTTCGCGGCCGAAGTGAAGACGGTCCTCGGGGAATTCGACATCCCCCCGCGCATGGTTCAGTTCGAACTCACCGAATCCGCCATCGTCGCCAACCAGGGAGAATGCGCGCGCCAGATGAATCTGCTGCACGAGGTGGGAATTCGGCTGGCGATCGACGATTTCGGAACCGGCTATTCTTCATTTACCTACCTGCAGAACCTGCCCGTGGATATTCTGAAAATCGACCGATCGTTCCTGCGCGGCGTCAACGGGCCGGGCCAGTTGCCTCCTCTGATGCAGGCCATTGTTGCGGTAGGCCGCCTTCTGGGGCTGACGCTGGTGGCCGAAGGCGTCGAAACTCAGGAACAGCTCGCCGCAATCTCTTCCGTGCTGGACGAAAAGTGCGACTATGTCCAGGGCTATCTGCTCAGCCGTCCTCTCGCCGCCGAAGCCGCACGCGAATTCCTCGAACCTCAGTTCGCCAAACTGGCAAGACTCGGCTATGCTTTACAACCTGAGCCCAGGATCGAACCCAGCGCATCCATCGCTTCCGAGCAACCGGCCGAAGTCACGTCATAGTGCGTGACCGCCCGCATCAATCGGTCGTTGACGCCATTCATCAGCACGCCGCGCTCATTCAGGGCCGCGCTGATCTCCCGGGATTTAAGCCCCGTCCCCGACACGTCGAAGATCACAATATTCGTCTCGACCGGAAGCACGGTAACCCCCGGCATTGCCGCCAGCCGCCCTGCGATAAAAAGCGCGTTCGCATGATCCGCCGCGAGCCCTGCGGGACTCTCTTCGAGCGCAATCAAGGCCGGCGCGGCCAGAACCCCGCCCTGCCTCATCCCGCCTCCCAGCCTCTTCCGCAGCAACCGCGCTTTCTCGATCAGCGCCCTGGGCCCCGCCAGCATCGAACCCACCGGCGCCCCCAGCGCCTTCGACAAACAAAACATCACCGTATCCACTTTCGCTACAATCCGGCTCACCGCCAACCCGCTCGCCGCCGCGGCATTGAACACCCGCGCGCCATCCATATGCACCGGCACGCCCAGCGCATGTGCTTCATCGCAAATCTGGTCGATCGTGTCCTGCGGATACACCCGGCCCCCGGCCATGTTGTGCGTGTTCTCGATCTCAATCGCCCCGGTCGGCGCCCAGTGCGGCCCCACCGGCTTCACCAGCGGACGAATCTGTTCCCAGGTCAGAATCCCGTGCTCGGTCGGAATTGCCCGAATCAGACATCCCGAAAACCAGGCCAGCATCGAGAGCTCCCAGTCCAGAATATGCGCGCGCGAATCGGCAATGACTTCCTGGCCGTGCTCGGTCAAAAGCTTGAGCGCAATTGTGTTCCCCATGGTGCCTGTGGGAACGAAAATCGCCGCGTCCTTGCCCACAATCTCAGCCGCGCGCGACTCCAGCCGGTTGACCGTCGGGTCTTCGGCGTAAACATCGTCGCCCACGTCGGCTTCGGCCATGGCGCGCCGCATCGCCGGCGTCGGCTTCGTCACGGTATCGCTTCGCAGATCGATCATCCGATGAACTCCTGAAACACTTCGTTCGAAACCATGATTCCACGCGGCGTCAAACGCAGCCGGTCGCCCGCGCGCTCCATCATCCCGCCGGATAAAAACCGTTCGAAGACGCCGCCGAACCGCTCCCAGTCCGCTGCATCCGCCGTGACGCCCTCGCTCATCCGCAGCCCGACAAAGAACTTCTCCTCGACAGCATCCGCGTCGACCTGTTCCGCCCGGGACGCCCCGCGCTCCACATACTCCGCCGCGCTCTCCGGGTTCTGCCACCGCGCCCGCCCGTCGAACGAATGTGCATCCGACCCAAACCCCACATACGCCTCGCGCCGCCAGTACTTCAGGTTGTGCAGCGATTCCGAGCCTTTCACCGCGAAGTTAGAGATCTCGTAGCGTTCGATACCGTGCCGCGAAAGTTCCTCAACGGCAAACTCATAAAACTCCGCCGTCACATCGTCGGAAGGCACATCCATCGCCCCGTACTTCTTGCCTCCCAGCAATATCTCGGAGCCCAGGCGGCTATCGTCATCCACCTCCAGCATGTACACCGAAACATGCGGAACTCGCAGCCCCACCGCCGCCGCCACGGACCCGCGCCAACTCTCCTCCGTCTGTCCCGGCAAACCCGCAATCAAGTCGATATTGATATTCGAAATCCCCGCCGCCTGCAGCAGTTCCACATCGCGATCCACAACCGCTGCATCGTGCCGCCGTCCCGTTCGAGACAGTTCGTGTTTATCGAATGACTGCACGCCGAGGCTCACCCGATCGATTCCTGCCCGCACCCAGGCATCCGCCTTCGCACGATCGAAAGACCCCGGGGCCGCCTCGACTGTCGCTTCACGCCACGGACGCCCCGGAATGCCGTTCAAAACCTCCCCGAAAGCAGCGGCATCGATACCGGAAGGCGTCCCCCCACCCAGATACACAGTCTCCGGAATCCACTCCCACGAATGCGCCGCGATCTCCGCGGCCAAAGCCTCCGCATACCGAGCCTGCAGACCGCGCGGCTGGACGCCCGAAGCGAAATTACAGTAAGTGCACTTCTGGGCGCAAAAAGGCCAGGATAGATAAACGCCCGGCAGTTAATGCCTCATCCGGCCGCGAATGCGTCTGGTGATCTTATCCATATCGTCGAGCTTCTTCAGCAGCGCGAGGGAAAGCACATTGGCATCGCTTTTCTCCAGATCGAGCTCGAACTCTTTGGTCAGATCGATCAGATCGCGCGCGTCCTTCAGATTCGATTGATAATCGGCTTTGAGAATGGCATCGCGCTGCAGCTTGCCATTGGGCAGCCGCACATCTTCCGGCTCCGCGCCTGGCGCCGGTATCTGATCGGCGTGCCCGCCCTGCTGGGCGTTTATCAGGAGCGGAGCCGTGAGAAAACGCGCCGCAACCGTTGTCTGCAGCAGCCTGAGAAAAGCCCGCCGAAAGATCGATTCCCGCGCAGGATAAGCCATATCGATATCATAACGTCTTAAACCAATGAAAGACGTTCACGTTGGCGTGATCGGTCTGGGCAATGTCGGTTCGGGAACGCTTGCGATCCTCTCCGCCAATGCCGATCAGATCGCCCTCAAACTAGGTTTCAGACTGCACGTCGCTGCCGTCTGCAGCCGCTCGGTAAACACGAAGCCCATCGCCGGCCTCCCTGAAACCGCCCTGCGCACCACCGACTGGCGCGAGGTCGTCGCGCATCCCCAGGTGGATATCGTTGCTGAACTGGTCGGCGGCACCACCGTCGCCGCCGAGATCATCGACGGCGCCATCGCCCACGGGAAATCGGTGGTCACGGCCAACAAAGAACTCATGGCCCTGTGCGGCGCCGATATTTGGGACCGCGCCATCAAAGCCAGTATCAACCTCGCGATGGAAGCAAGCGTCGCCGGCGGCATCCCCATCCACGCGGTTCTGCGCGAAGGCATTTCGGGCGACCGCATCGTCGCTCTCGCCGGCATCCTCAACGGCACCAGCAATTACATCCTTACCGAGATGGAGCGGCGCGGCGAATCCTTCGATAAGATCCTCGCCGAAGCCCAGGCATTAGGCTATGCCGAAGCCGATCCGTCCGCCGATGTGGATGGCTACGACGCGCGCTCCAAGCTGGCGCTCCTCGCGGCCCTCGCATTCGGCGAGCGCATCGCCCCCAGCGACATCTTCGTCGAAGGGATCCGCCGCATCACCGCGCAGGATTTCGATTACGCCCATCAGCTCGGCCACACGATCCGGCTCGTCTGCGGCGCCCGCCAGACCGAGCGCGGCCTCATCCTCTCGGTGCGCCCGGCGCTCATCCCGGAATCCACCATCCTCGCCGGAGTCAAAGGCGCCTACAATGCGGTTTGGGTTAAAGGCCAGTTTGGCGCGGATACGTTCTACTACGGGCGCGGGGCGGGGCCGAATCCCACCGGAGTCGCGGTGGTGAGCGATCTGATGCGAGTCGCTCGCGAGATTCGCAGCGGAAGCCCCGAGCGCGTCTCGCCTTTCGCCCATGAGCGCCTCGGCGAATATCAGCCCGTTTCAATCACTCTGCAGCATCGTCCCTACTATCTGCGTTTTCGCGTCGACGACCGGCCTGGCATTATCGCGGAACTAGCCGGCATCCTGGCTTCAAAGCACATCGGATTAGAAGCCGTCCTGCAGCTCCCATCGGACACCAAACACAATCTTCCCTTCGTAATCACGGTCGAGCCGACCTCGGAGTTAGCAATTCAGGAAGCGGTGGAAAAGATGGCGAAGCTGGACTTTATGAAGGAGCGGCCGCTGGCGCTGCCGATGGAACCGCCACTGTAATGGTGGGTTTCGTAAGCCCAAACAAAAATGTCCAGGGTTCACGGTACGATTTACCGAACCACCCGCATGCTGGTGTTCGATGTGCGGCAGGATATGCTCCCGCCGGTGCCGGATTCTCAAAACGGACTTTCGCTCGCCCGTAACGACGCTTGCGCCACCATTACGAGGTCAATGCTCCCGCCCTGCTTTTTCGATTCCGCGAGAAAGATTTCCGCGCCGCCTTTCGGCTTCACGCACATCTCCCGCGCCCTGCCGGTTCCGGCGATCCCCACTCCCCTTGAGGCCAGTGCGCTCGAAAGCGCCTCAGCCCTCCGGATCGAAGCGTTCAACCGCTTTTCCCGTCAGAAGCCCGCCGGATCTGATTTTCATCTCGCCCGGCGAATCGTTCCGTCAACCCTGGAACTGAATCGATGATGACCTGGCAACCCTGGTTCCGTCAAACGAAAAAAGGCTGTATTGATAGAGTTTCCTCAGCTTTTTCATGCAATATTCATCAACGACTTAGAGCCGCGTCCCGGTGAATTCCCTGTGCATAAACCAGCGCCCCGGCAATTTGTTCGGTGCCCCGCACCTGCAAATAGTGATACTCTAACCACGCGCCGAACAACAACATCGTGCTCTCACGCCGAGAAGTGGAGGTCAGGCTGTTGGAAGACGTCAGCCTGACCAAACGGACTTATCAGTCCGCCTGCCTGAAGTTCAAAACCGCATCGACCAAAATCTCCTCGGGACTTCCTCATCCCGGCGGTCAGCTGAGAATTCGGGCCGCGGCCGCGGAGCACAGGGTGGCGTTAGCGGCGTACAATGAGGCCCTGAAAGAGTTCAACACATTTCTGATTACCGGCGTCGCGCCGGACTGGCTCAGTAAGTAACCACGCGGTTGGATAACATAGGCGACGTGATTCGCCTTCCCTTCCTCCTCCTCATCGCAATCTCCGCCTCAGCCGCGGATTCCCCCAGGGCCGAGATCTCCAACGGCCTGATCAAAGCCACGCTCGACCTCCCCGACCCCGTCAACGGCCTCTACCGAGCCACCCGCTTCGACTGGTCCGGCCAGATCCCCGCGCTCGAATACAAAGGCCACACTTACTTCGGCGAATGGAACACCGCGCCTTACAGCCCGAAGCTGCATGACGCCCTGATGGGACCGGTCGAGGAATTTCTGACCAACGGCGCAGGCCTGGGCTATAGCGAAGCGAAACCGGGCGGAACCTTTATCAAGATCGGCGTAGGCGTAATCCGTAAGCCGGAGGAAACGCAGTTCCACCAGTTCAACACCTATGAGATTGCCGATCCCGGCAACTGGACGATTAAGAAGCGTCCCGATTCCGTCGAGTTCACGCAAACGGTTACCGATCCGAACTCCGGCTATGCCTATGTCTACACCAAGACCGTGCGGCTTCTGAAAGGCAAGCCTGAGTTAGTGCTCGAACATAAGCTCAGGAACACGGGTAAAAAGGCGATCGAGTCCGATGTTTACGAACACAACTTCTATGTGCTCGATAAGCAGCCGGTGGGACCCGATACGGTGGTGACTTTTCCCTTCGACGTCCATGCCGCGGGAAACTTCAACGGCTATGCGCAGACCAAAGGCCACGAACTGGTTTATCTCAAGGAATTGCCGCGGGGACCTTCGGCGCAAAGCGAACTGACCGGCTTCGGTTCAGACCCGAAAGATTACGACATCACCGAAGAGAACCGCAAGACGGGTGCGGGCGTCCGCCAGACTTGCGACCGCCCGCTGGTCCGTATCAACTACTGGTCGATCCGCTCGACCGCATGCCCGGAGGCTTACATCCACATGAACATCGCGCCCGGCAAAGACTTCACCTGGAAAATCCGGTACGAGTTCCGTGCGAACTCGCCTATTTCATCCGGAAATTAACTTCGATCTGAGCGCGCACGCTTACCGCCTGGCCGTCCTTCGTGCCCGGCTGAAACTTCCACTTCTGCACGGCCTCCACGGCCTTCTCATCCAGACCGCTGCCGATGCCTTTCACCACGTTGATGTTGTGCGCCAGACCATCGGGGGCAATCACGATCGATAGCAGCACCGTACCTTCGACCTTAGCCGCCTGGGCCTCATCCGTGTACTGCGGATCGGAGCGGGAAATCACCCGAGGAGCGGTCACATCGCCGCCCACTTTATGAACGTCGCTCTGGTCCTGCGGCGCTGCCGCAAGCAAACCCACGCCGATCGCGAAACCTGCCCACACTGTTCTAACAGACATTGCCTGAGTCCTTTCCTAAAGCAACTTGAAATTCACTTCGATAATCGCCCGCACTCTGACCGGCTGGCCATCTTTGGTGCCCGGCTGAAACCTCCATTTTTGCACCGCCTCGACCGCCTTCTCGTCGAGTCCCATACCGAGACTCCTCACCACATTAATGTCATGGGCCAGCCCGTCGGTGCCGACGATAAGCGAAATACGGACTGGCCCATCGAGCTTAGCCGCGCGCGCTTCATCCGAGTAAGAAGGTTCGACCTTATAAACAAGGCGGGGAGAGGAGACTCCCGGGCCCATCCTATAAGCTCCGTCCTGGTCCGCCGATTGCTTACCGTTGAGGAGCCCGATCGCAATTACCGCCCCGGCGAAAACAATCGCCGCGCGCCGTAAAGCTGTTGAAGAGGAAACGCGAGGCACGCCGTTCGCCAGCAGCCGCGCGACCCTGTTTCGAAAAGTCTTTGGAGTAATCATAGGACATCCTGTCAGTCTGGTTGTAGTTAAGTTTTGCGCGGCGGCCAACAGCGCTTCCGCGTATGAAGCCGGCTCGAAGCCGGAGAGAACCACCGCATCGTCGCAAGCCTGTTCCTGCTCAAGCCGCATCCGCGCCGCCGCCATCCAGACCAGGGGATGGAACCAGTAGGCAGCGCAGGCCATGTGCGAGAGCAACAGGGTCCACAAATCCCCGCGCCGCAAATGCGCACGCTCATGCCGAAGGGCGGCGTCGATGCGTTCCGCCGGCCACGCAGCCGCGGAATACGGAAGCAGGATGACTGCACGCTTCAGGCCAACCACAACAGGCACCGATACGTCGGCATACATGCTCTCCGCGCGCCCCGCATCCCGCACATATTGTGCAACGCGCCAATAACCCAGGGCGATCCGGGCCAGCAGTAAAACCGTGCCTGCCAGCCACAGCCAGGGCAAAGCGCGCAACACCGAAGCCGCAAGCGCAGGCGCCCCTCGAGCGATGCGCACGGTCGCCGGTACGCTCAGCGCATTAATTCGAAACGCCGCCGAGGTGGAGGGAGCAATCAACGTGACCAGCAGAATCAAAGCGCCGGCGAGGCCGCACACGCAAATCAAATGGCGGAGGGCTGCGCTCGCTCGGCGCAAGGTGGTTGTCAGCGCAAGCGTCAGCGCAAGAACGACGCTGACTTTCAGGAGCAAAAGAATCATGCCTCATTCCTTTCTCTGTATTTCCGGATCATAGCCTCAAGTTCCTTCAAATCCGTTTCCGAGAGCTTCGAAGCCGAAGGATCCAGAAACGCCGCGGCGGCCGCCTTTGCCGACCCGTCGAAGAACGTGGCAACGAGACGTTGAATTGCAGATTTTTTAGCCGTGTCCCGGCCCACCGCCGGCAGGTAGACATATCGAAGCCCTTCCTCGATATGGCGAACGTGCCCCTTGCGCTCCAGAATGCGAAGGATCGTCCGAACCGTCGAATAGCTCGGAGCGCCGCCGAGACGTTCCTGAACTTCAGGCCCCGTCGCCCGGCCGAGGGAATAGAGGATATCCATGATCTGCCGCTCGCGACGGCTCAGATCGGGTTCGGAGGAGGGCGGCTTAGGCTTCAATTCGGGTGACCTGCGTAAAAATTAACATCTGGCCGGGAAGAAGTCAAGCGCAACCGGGTCACAACTCGAGGAAATTATCCTCCCAGCGCTCGAACCTCTGCCGCCGTCAATTCGCGCGAAGCCCCGATCGGCAAATCGCCGATCGGCACCGGCCCGATCGCGGTCCGCACCAGCGTGACCACCTTGCTTCCCACCGCTTCCACCATGCGCCGCACCTGCCGGTTCCGCCCCTCTGTAATCGTCAGGTCGATCCGATCCTGAACCCGACGCACCCCGGCCGGTTTCGTCGGCCCGTCGCTCAACGTCACTCCCGCGCGCAACCGAGCCAGCGCCTCATCGCTCAGCAAATCCGCGCATTCCACCAGATAGGTCTTCGGAACTTTATGATCGGGATTCGTCAGCCGTTCGGCAAACTGCGTGTCGTTGGTCAGAATCAACAGCCCGCTGGTATCGAGATCCAGCCGCCCCACCGGCGAGACAAAGGTTTCGACATCCGGGATGAGCTCGTAAACCGTCGGCCGACCCTCGGGATCCTTAAGCGTCGTGATATAACCGACCGGCTTATGCAGCAAAACGTAAACCCGGCGCTGAACCCGCAAAGGCTTGCCGTCGAACAAAACCTTGTCCCGGGCGAAATCGATCCAAAGGTCCGGGTTCTCAACCACCTTGCCGTTGACCTTCACCCGGCCCGCATGAATCCAGCTCCGCGCCTGCGTTCGAGAGCCTACGCCGGCCTTCGACAGCACGCGCTCCAAAGTCTTCTTCGGAGTCAGCGCAGAATCACCTTGGCCAAAGCCGTATTATTGCCGCTGTCGACCACGCGAATCACTACCACATGTTCGCCCGGCGGCACATTCTCGGGCGTGAACCGAAACTGTTCGGTCAAAGAATCCATGATGCCGTCGACCGGCGCCAGCGGAATCCACGGCCCGGCATCGAACGACCACTCGGCGCGCCTCAGCGCCGAAGCCGCATCCTGCGCTTCGAACTCAATCGAAGCCCGGCTCGAACTCCGAATCCGAATCGAAGGCGGCGTGTTATCGATCAGCACCGGCGAACTCACCAGCTCGGCCTCTTTCGCCGAACCCGCCGCGTTCGCCTCGCGATCCGAAGCCGTCACGCGAAACAGATAGCGTCCATCCGCCAGGGCATCGCCGTCAATCGTGCAGGTGTTGTCATGCAGCCCCTGCTTCAGCAGCTTCCAGTCGCGCTCGCCATCGCCGCGAAAATCCACCCGATAAACCAGCTTGTCGTTATCGGGATCGTCGGCCTGCCAGGAAATCATCAGCTGCTGCGAAGCCGCGCGGGAAAGCGTCTGGGTGGGCGTGCCGGTGGAGGCTACGGGCACCGTCGCATCGCCCGTGTCCGTCACCGTAATGCTGTAAGGCACCGAAGCCGCGCTCGACGTATTGTTCGCCTGCTGCGCCGTAGCCTTCGCCGTCGAAGCCGCCACGGGCTGCGTCAGTACCGTGATCGACCGAATCTGCGGCGGATTGTTCTGCGGCAAATAAGCCGCGCTCACGCTCTCCACCTCCGCCCCGGCGCCCGCGAGATTGGCTTCGAATTGTAAAAACCGCGCATTGGGACTTGCAATCTGCGCTCCCGGCTCGCTCAGCGGCGCGGACCAGTCGCTCCACGTCTCATCCGGCCGAAGACTGTTGCCCGACCGCGTTCTAAACGAACCGTGCTCGCCCTCCCAGCGCAGCTTACCCCAGCGCGAGATGCCGCCCGCATCGAATACCGGCGACTGATAGGTGCCCTTCGGACCCGCGGGACCCAGCTTGTAAATCTTCCCCATATTGGCCGTTGCCGCGAGGAGCGCACCATTCCAGTCGAGCAGCCGCACAGCTTCCGCCTCATTGGTCTGGGCCACCAGGGTCAGCTTGTGATCCTGCGTGAGGCGGTAAATGCGTCCGGTCTGGTCGGTCCCGAAGTACAGTTGGCCGTCCGGAGACGGCAGGATGTCATAGACGTTCTCCTCCTTCGAGCTCCAGACCGTATCCACGGTGTTATCGGGATGGATGCGATAGATCGCGCTCTTCTCCACGCCCGAAAGATCCGCCGCGTTCGTGGTTACGGTCGAGGTTACCGTAGGCGTGCCCGCAGCCGGCGCTGCCTGCTGAGGCTTCGCCGGCTCAGGCGGATTTGGCTTTAGGTCCCCGCCCGCGTCGGCGGTAACGGTGACGCTGGTCACCGAACCTCCCGAAGTATCGCTCGTCGTCTGGTTGGTCTGCTGAGCAGCCTGCACCTTCTTGGCCAGCGCCCCGCCAAGTCCTACGGCGTAAAAGCTGCCATCGGGATTCTGCGCGATGGCCCTGATCTCCGGCAGACTCGAATCGTACAGCGCGAAGGCCTTGTTCTTCCCCGTGATTCGGTAGAGGATTCCGTTCGGTTCAGTGCCCGCCAGCAGGGCGCCCTTTGCATCGATCATCAGGCCGGTAACGTTGCCCTGACCGGTCGAATAATACTCCTCGCCCTGACCGGGTCCGGCAATCCGAAAGACCTTGCCATCGCTGGTACCTGCGAAGAGCACGCCATCGGAACTCAGCGCCAGGGTCCAGATATAGGTCGTCTTCGGGTCGAAATATTCAGCCGCCTGGCCGTTCTCAATCCGGTAGATTTTGCCCTCGGGCGAACTGGCCGCGTAGAGCACGCCTCTCTTATCGACTGCGATCGCGAAGACCTCGGGGCGGTCCGCAGTCCATACCAGCCGAGCCTTGCCCGAAGCATCAAGGCGAAACACACGCCCGCGATGGCCCGTCGCGGCATACAGCGATCCGTCAGGCGCAGGCACCAAGCTCCAGATCGCGGGCTGCTCGGAAGTGAAGAAGTTATCAAGCTGCGGAGCGAGGCTGAGCCGTCCGTCACGGCCGAGCGATACGCCTTCGAACTTGCCCTTAATGAAGTCCGAGAAACTGCTCATTTCCCAGACGGCTGAAGTTGAAGCGAATAAGGGCAGCGCCGCAAGAAGCAGTAACAGCCGCTTCATTCTTTGACCTCGAGCTGTACCGTCTTCGTACCCGTCACCATCGTGTCCCCCGTATCGATCACAATCTCGCCGATCTTCGAGTTCCGGTTCTGGCTCACCGTCTGGGTAGTGCCCAAAACGAGCGCCAGAGAAGGAGGCGGATCGGGCAGTTCCTCGCCCTCCACCGCATAGGCCGGATCCGCTCGCCAAACGCGGATATAAGTCTTATCGCTCGGCCGCAGGCGGTTCACCGTCGAGATCATTTGCTCAGGCGATGTCGGCGTCTCCAAAATAATCTGGCGAAGCTCCGCGAGGCTGGTCTGAGCGCCATCGGCGATCGTGAAAAACAGCGTGCCTGGAGCCGTTCCGGGCGGGATCGTATACTTCACCGACTTCGTCACCTCGACGCCGTTCTCGCCCTCAAGCATCGTCATCAGTTCCACCGTCTCGCCCGGCTTCGCTTCTCTGCGCGAAAGGTAAACCTGACCGATCGCGAGGTCCTTCTTCGTATTCGAAGACTCCAGCCGCAAAGAGATACGCCGGACCTTCAGGGCATCGAATCCGCCCTGCATCAGATAAGACAAGGGCACCGCTGTTTGCGTGGCCGCCAGCATGGCCGCGCCGCTGTCGGCCGCGTAGATATTGCGAAGGCTCACGGCTTCTTTCCGGTTTTCGAACTCGATCGACCCGCGCACGGAAATGCTGGCCGCGCCCGTTGCGCGCTCGGTTGCATCGATGGCTGAAAATACGGCCATTTGCAGCAGGAACGGCGAAAGAAACCGGTCGTTCACCATGTTCATGCGATAGGTGTCGATGTCTTTGAACGCGCTCCCGGATTGCTGCGCCACCTCAATGTCGAGAGGCAGCATGGCAGCCTGGCGGCCCAGGGAACCCGTAATCGCGGTATTGCGGTCCTGCGAAATCACGCCCATCAGTTCCTGGGACGCGGAGATCTTGAAAGACGTGTTCACGTTGGCAAGAAGGGTCATCACCTCGGACCGGGTAAACGGAAGCTCGGTCGGCCCGATAGCGAGGAAGCGATGGCCGAAAGCATAGACGCGCTCTCCATCGATACAGGTGAGGGTGCCGTCCGCGCCGACGCTCATATCGCCCGTCATCAACTGGACGCTGATCATCGATCCCGGCTTGAGCTTCGAGGGATCGCCCATCTTCTCCGGCGCCCCGCCGCCGAGCGACAGGCTTTGGCGCGGCTCGAGGCCGAGCGCCCGCATCCCCGGCGCGAATCGATCGACAGCCGCGGAGGTGAAGCCGCCCAGAGAGATCGGAGTTGCGACGTCAGTCATGCGGCCCTCAGCCGCAACAGGCTTGTCGGGCGCGGGAAGCAGCGAAGCGATATCTCGACGCGGCGATATCCGCCGGGCATCAGGAAGAAGATCGACTGCCAGCATCTCTTCGATAGGCCGGATGCCGGCGATCGGGTCCTTCGCGAAAGGAAACGCCATGGCGACCGCGCCGATGAGCTTGCCGTCAATATAAACCGGACTGCCGCTCATCCCCTGCATGACCCCGGTGTGTTCGAGCGGTCCTCCGGAGAGCCGGGCAAGAATCAGCGATTCTTTCGGGCCGGTATTCCTGAGAATTCCCAGAATTTCGACCTGAAAGTCCTCAATTCGATCTCCCGCAAAGACGGTTTTCCCGATTCCGTGCATGCCGGCCTGAACCTCTTTGAGAGGCATGATGGTCAACGCAGCATGCAGACAGACATTCAGCGCGGCAGCCAGCCATGCGGTGCGGACAAGCGTCTTCATCATTCCAGTGTATTCCCGGCTACTAATGTTAAACTTAAAGAACTGTACATGACCCCCGCGCTTACCGGGTCTCCTGCGTCGGATAAGACTCAGCCGCCCTTTTCCTGGACCACTATCTCCTGGGTAGCAGTGCTCATGGCGGCCTGCTACGCGCCTGTAATTTACCGTTTGGTCAATCAATGGTATGACGACCCGGACATGGGTCATGGTTTCTTCGTACCTCTGATCGCGGGATACATAGCCTGGCAGAATCGGGACCGGATCGCAGGAGTCGCGCCCAAACCCAACTGGTGGGGCATCGCCGTGATGGTGTGGGCGGCTTTCCAGCTTTATATCGCGACCCTGGGCGCGGAGTTGTTTATGGCGCGCACATCGCTGGTGATTTCGATCATAGGCGCCGTTCTTCTGCTGGGCGGCACACAATACGTCAAGGTCTTCGCCTTCCCTCTGTTCCTGTTGTTTTTCATGGTGCCCATTCCCGCAGTGGTCTATAACTCGCTGACCTTTCCGCTCCAGCTCCGCGCGAGCGAACTCGCCGAATGGGGCATCGGAATTCTCGGGATTCCGGTGATCCGGGAGGGTAACATTCTTACGCTGCCTTCCCAGTCGCTCAACGTTGTGGAAGCCTGCAGCGGCATTCGTTCTCTGCTGACTCTGACGTTCCTTTCGCTGGTCTATGGCTACTTCGCCGAGAAACGCACCTGGATTCGCGTGGTGCTTTTCTTTTCCACGATTCCGATCGCGATCCTTGCCAACGCAGGCCGCGTAACCATGACCGGCGTCGTTTCGGAAATCAGAGCGGATCTGGCCGAGGGTCTTTTCCATGAAGCCGAGGGCTGGGTGATTTTCATGATCGCTTTCGTCATCCTGGTGGCCGTACACCAGGTCATACTCCGCACCGTCTCCCTGATCGAGAAAAAGCATGCTGTCGCTTCTTAACAACAAGTACCTGAGAATCCTGACGCTGGTCCTGGCGGGTCAGGCGTTTCTTTTTTATACTGCTAACGGCTCCGAGCGGACGCCCCTGGCAAGTCCGCTGACGGCGTTCCCCGTGATTGTGGGCGACTGGCATATGGTGAGGCAGTCACCCGTCGATTCGGAGACGCTGGAGATCCTGAAGGCCGACGATACGATGTATCGCGATTATCAGAACGACAATCTGCGGGCGCAGGCGGGTCTCTTCATTGCATACTTTCAGACGCAGCGGCAGGGGCAGTCTCCTCATTCCCCCAAGAACTGTCTGCCGGGCTCGGGCTGGCAGCCGGAGGAGAACAATACGTCCGATATTCAGGTGGGTGCGGAGACGATTCGGGTCAACCACTTCGTGGTGTCCAAAGGCGACCAGGCCCAGATCGTGTACTACTGGTATCAGTCACAGGGAAGGGCGATTGCGGGGGAGTTTGCAGCCAAGTTTTACCTGATCGCCGATTCCATCCGTAAGCATCGCAGCGATACGGCACTGGTCCGCATCACGGTCCCGAGGCCGGCGGGCGGTAATGAGGCCTCAACCGCCGCCGGACTGGATTTCGTGAAGACCGTGTATCCCGCAGTCAAAGCTTTCCTGCCCAAATAGATTTCAATACAAGAACTACGTTGCCCTTGAGGACGTCCGCAGCGGATGTCGCGTTTATTTTTGATGCGCTACCCGTCTTATCACCGCCAATCGGGTGGTGAGACGCCAGCAATCGGGCACGATCCGGAGGCGGAAGACCTTCGTCTTTTTGCGGCCATTGTTGGCCTGGCGCGTAGCCTGGCCAGCTCACGTTCCAGTTTTCCGAGGGCTTTCATCGCCTGAGCGGCGTTTGGGGCGTAGTACGAGTCTGAATCGGCTCGGCACTCGATTTCGTCTTCAATAAATTGTCGCAACAGTGCTGCTGGCGTCCAGTTGGTGTAAAAATTCCGCTCGATCTTAGCCGCTTTTTTGACCGCTTTGTCTGGATTTCTGTGTTCGCTTGAAACCACTTTCTTAACCTTTCTTCCCTTATCCAGCAACTTCCGTCGTTCAAATTTGGCAACTTATACACTTGTCAACCAGGAAACCTGCAGAATCATCCGCTCAGATTTTCGGAATAAGAGCGTCCCGGACAATGGGTCCTGAAACATCTGGTGAGTGGGCGACCGCCGGAAATTACTGACCACAAACAGGTAGTAACGATCGCGCAGCGCTTCGGCGGCCTCGTGTTCCCGCCGGGTCATGGTCAGTCCGCCGGCCGACTCCATTAGACCCTTCACTTCTACCGCGAGGAACTCGTTGTCTGTCCGTTCGCGGCTGAAACGGAAATCATATCCGCATCCATACATCGTGGTGTTCTCGCGTAGGTAACCCTGGAACTCCGAGAGGTCGCTCGAAACCGAAATAAAGTACCGCTCCGCCGCGAGACCGGTAGCTAACCGCCGGGCAAACGCCGACTCGCCTGCATCGTCCAGTTCCGGTTCCAACCCGCTTGAAACGTTGACATCGTATCCGACGAAGGACCTTACCAGGTTTGCGAAAGACGCGAGATCGAGATCTTTGTACTCTTCAAAAACCTTCAGGCAGTTTTTGCGCGTGGGGCGCTTATGCCAACCTTTTCGCGGGTTGGGAAAGAGCGGATCGAATTCGTCGCGATAGTTTTTGATCGATTCAGGGCTTGAACCGAGTGCATACCCAATGATGTTACGCGCCTCCCGAAAGCTCTTGAAGCCAAGCTCTTTCAACCCACGTTGGTCGAACTTCGACAGGTACATGCCTGTTAGGATGCTCTTCTCCCGAACCTCCGCATCGCGCCAGCGGCTCATTCAACACTCCTTCCAGTCGACCTTGTCGAACACGAACGCCGCTTCTCCATTCTCCTTTCAAAGGCTACAACACCCGCGTCCGCGCAGGCGAACCCCTTAGGTCGACCCTGTCCCCGGATACGAGAGCCCCTGAACGCGTAACGGTTGTCGACCAATACGAACTTCCCCAGCCCTGCATATACGTGTTCCCCTCAACCGTTGCAAGCCCGCGCAACAACCCGCGACCCGTCGCCCAGGCCATCGAAAGAGTTACGCTGCTGAAGGCTTTTCATCGACTGTTTTCGCGGCAGGCCGGAAGAAGTCAACTACGTAGACTTTGAGGCTGAGCACAGGGGCGCGGACACCGTCCGCAAAACCCGCATCCGGCGTGCCGGGGCCGTTGTAGCCGAATCGGAACTGATTGCTATTAAGCGGAAATAGCCGTGGAGCCAGGGGAAGCCCGAAGCCGAATCATGCGGGCAGTCAAGAGCGAGGACACCGAACCGGAGTTGATCGTCCGGCGATTGCTGTATGCGGCGGGTTTTCGGTATCGTTTGCATCCAAAGGATCTTCCGGGCCGACCGGATATTGTGTTCCGCCGGTTGAAGAAGGCCATTTTCGTCCATGGTTGCTTTTGGCACGGGCACACATCTCGCCGCGGGGCACGAACACCGAAAACGAATCGCGATTACTGGAACGAGAAGATTGCACGAAACCGAGGGCGCGATCGCGAGCACATCAGACGTCTGCGTAGAGCAGGTTGGCGCGTACTGGTCATATGGGAATGTAAACTGGCGAACCTCCCGGCGACGGCGGGGCTTCTCCGGAGGTTCATGATCTAAACGCCGACTATTCCCGATAGCGCTACCTCCCACAGCAACTCCCCCGCGACACCGGGAGTGTTCTATCCTAGACGAAAGGCCAAGACCCCGTCGTTGGGCCCGGAAAGCGCCCAAAATGAGACCCCCTTCGATACGCCCTCTACTCCTGCTGTTCCTCGCCGCCTGCACTGCCGCGGCTCAGAAGACCCCAAAGATCACTACTCCCAAAGAAGCGCTCGGCTTCAATATTGGCGACGATTACATGATGGCCAACTATACGCAGCTCGAAGCGTACTGGAAGAAGCTGGCCACGGAATCGGATCGCATGAAGCTGGTCGAGATCGGCAAAACCGCCGAGGGCCGGCCGCACTACATGGCGATTATTTCGTCGCCCGACAACATAAAGAACCTGGCGAAGTATAAGGCGATCGCGCAGAAGCTCGCGCACGCAGAAGGCGTGTCCGAAGAGCAGGCGAGGCAGTTGGCGCACGATGGCAAGGCGGTGGTCTGGATTGACGGCGGTCTGCATGCCAGCGAAACGGTGGGTTCGCAGCAGCTGATGGAAACGGTTTACCAGCTGGTGAGCCGCACCGACGCAGAGACCATGCGGCTGCTCAACGACGATATCGTGCTCTGCGTGCAGGCGAATCCCGATGGTCAGGAGATTGTCGCTAACTGGTACATGCGCGAGAAAGATCCGCTCCGGCGCACCATGAACAATATGCCGACGCTTTATAACAAGTACATCGGCCACGACGATAACCGCGATTTCTACATGTCGAACATGCCCGAGAGCACCAACATGAACAGGCAGCTCTCGATCGAATGGTTCCCGCTGATCGTCTACAACCATCACCAGACGGGTCCGGCGGGCGCGGTGATCTTTATGCCGCCGTTCCGCGATCCGTTCAATTACAATCTGGATCCTCTGGTACCCCTGGGGATCGAACTGGTGGGCACGGCGATGCACAGCCGGCTGGTGGCCGAAGGCAAGGGCGGTTCGGCGATGCGCAGCGGGTCGAACTATTCGACGTGGTGGAACGGCGGGCTGCGAACGATTACTTATTTCCACAATCAGATCGGATTGCTCACGGAGATCATCGGCAGTCCGACTCCGATGAATATCGCGCTGGTGCCGGATAAGCAGTTGCCTCAGGGCGACTGGCCGCTGCCGATCGCGCCTCAGGTTTGGCATTACCGGCAGTCGATCGATTACGAAATCACTAATAATTATTCGGTGATGGACGTGGCTTCGCGGTATCGCGAGACTTTCATGTTCAACTCCTGGCGGATGGGGATGAACTCGATTGAGCGCGGCAGTAAGGATTACTGGACGATCACGCCGAAAAGGATCGCGGCGCTTAAAGCAGCTGGGGCGGCGGCAGCACCGGCGGCGGGCGCGGGCGGTGGCGGGCGAGGACGCGGCGGGCGTGGCGGCGCGGCGGCTGTTGCGGCACCCGCGCCATCGCCCGATGCCCCGAGTCCCGACGCGGCTCCGGGCGGCGGCGGCGGCGGCGGAGGACGCGGCGGCGGAGTTGCCGCGAGTCTCTACGAAACGATTCTTCACGATCCGAAGTTACGCGATCCTCGCGGCTACATTATTCCTTCGGATCAGGCCGATTTCGCGACCGCAACCAAGTTCGTCGACACGCTGATCAAGAATGGCATCACGGTGATGAAGGCGACCTCGTCGTTCCCGGTGAACGGTAAAACTTATCAGGTCGGATCGTATGTCGTGAAGACCGCGCAGGCGTTCCGTCCGCATATTCTCGACATGTTCGAGCCGCAGGATCATCCCAACGATTTCGCCTATCCCGGGGGGCCTCCCAATCGGCCTTACGACATCACAGGCTGGACGCTGGCGATTCAGATGGGCGTGCAGTATGACCGGATTCAGGATGGCTTTGAAGGGCCCTTCGAGAAAGTGGAAGGCCTGCTGCCGCCTCCGGAAGAGCCCGTCACGGGACCTGCTAATCCGGCAGGCTGGCTGATCAGCCACAAGCAGAACGATTCGTTTGTGGTGGTGAACCGGCTGCTCAAGGCGAACTGCGATGTCTACTGGATGAACAAGGACATCGAGAACATGGGAACCGGCGCGGTGTGGGTCCCGGCGTCGCCGGCGGCGAAGCAGATCATCACAATTTCGGCTAAAGAACTGGGAGTGGGCGCGATGGGTCTGGCAACGGCCCCTGTGGGCGCGGCGATGAAACTGAAGCCGATTCGCATCGGCCTTTACGATCAATACGGCGGCATCATGCCGTCGGGCTGGACGCGCTGGATTCTGGAACAGTACGAGTTTCCGTTCCAGGTGGTTTATCCTCAGACGCTCGATGCGGGCGATCTGAAGAGTAAGTTCGACGTGCTGGTGTTTGTGGACGGCGCGGCGCGGCTTTCAGCCAATGGCGGAGGACGCGGCGGCGGCGGTGGTGGGCGCGGCGGCGGGAATTCCGAGTCGGTACCCGATGAGTACAAAGACCGCGTCGGCCGCATCTCGGCAGACAAGACGATGCCGCAGATCAGGAAATTCATTGAATCGGGCGGCGACGTGGTGACCATCGGGAGTTCCACCAGCATGGCGGAAGTTCTTGGGCTGCCCGTGAAGAACTACCTTACCGAGATGGGTCCGGACGGCCGCGAACGCGCGTTGCCGGCCGATAAGTTCTACGTGCCGGGATCGCTGCTGAAAATCTCGGTGGATAACACGAATCCGCTTGCGTATGGAATGCCCGACAAGGTCGATGTGTTTTATGACAGCAGCCCGGTGTTTAAGATGTCACCGGACGCGGGCCAGAAGAAGGTCAACTCGGTCGGCTGGTTCGCCGGTCCCGAAGTGCTGGACAGCGGATGGGCGTGGGGCCAGCAGTATCTGAACGGGGGCACGGCCGTGGCTGAGGCTTCGGTGGGCGAAGGAAAGGTCGTGTTGCTGGGGCCGGAGGTGGCTTTCCGGGCCCAGCCGCATGGGACTTTCAAGTTCCTCTTTAACGGGCTCTACTACGGCAGCGCCAAAGCGACAGAGCTGAAATAGCGAAGCCTTCGCCGGACGGTTAGTGTTTGCGCGGGGGCGCAGTCGCGATGCATTTATCCATCGCGACGCCTTCGACCGACTCCGCTTTAACGGTCAGCATGAACGGGTCTTTGGTGAATGTTTGCGGCTCTCCGGCCCATTGGATTTCGCTGTGGACCTGCGGCTTGCCCGCCAGCGGCTTGTCGAGTTTCAGAGTGATCTCCGGCGTCGGCTGATTCACTGCAATTACCAGATCGCGCGGATGGCAGGAGGGTTTGGCTTCGAGGAGCGTGCCGATCAGCTGCGGCAGAGCCGCGCCTTTCAGTTCGCTTTCGAAGTATTGAGCGCCGTCGGGTTCAAGGAGTCGGGCTTTAATTTTCATCCAGGTGGCGATCTGCGGGTGCTCCTGCTCGAACTGGATTCGTTTCTTTTCGGCGATCTCCGCTTCGGTCTCGATTTTGAAATCGGGCGGCGGCACCGCAGAAAGTTTGACCAGGGCCTTAAGCTCATCGAGGCCTTCATTGCTGCCGTGAAATCCTGTGTAGGCCCTATCGGCATAGGTTCGGATCTTTGACGGATCGTTCCTGGCGTCGCCGAGCGTGGGATCGACCACAGCTGCGCGCTGAAAATGCCAGATGGCCTGAACGAATTTATCCGGGTTGGTTTTTGCTTCGCAGCTGAAGGCGCGGCCCAGTTCGTAAGAGACCGCGGCTTTGTCGGGATAAGCGGCCAGCGCTTTTGTATATGCTGACTCGGCCGAGGGGCAATCGGGCGGTTGCTTAGCCATGGCCTGAATTCCCGGAAGCATCGCGATATAAAGCAGCGCGGTCGATGCTTTCTCTTTCATATCGGCGCGCGCCTCGGCCCACTTAGCGTCGCTTACGCCGGGCACCGGCTTGTCGTATTCAGCCAACCGATGCGCTGCCTTTTCGCCGGCCGTGAGTTCTTCCGAGGTTGGGTTCGCAATGTGGGAAATGGCCCATGTCGCGTTGTAGAGGAGACGAATCGTCATGGCCTGTGCCGCATCTCCGGTAAACAGCGTGTCCGGATCTTTCGAAAGCAGAGGAATAGCTGCGTCCAGTGCCCTGGCCGGCTGGTTCATGCCTGAGTAGGCCTGAGTCGCAAGAGCCGCGCGCTCGTTGACGTAATCGCTCTCAGGGAACTTCTGCGCCCAAAGCTCAAGCGCGCCAACAGCTTTGGGAAACGCGGCGGTATTAATGTCTTTGATCGCCTCGTCATAATACTCGTATTCGCCGGGCTTGAGTTGCTTTGTGGCCTGCGCGCGGGCTAACAGGCACACTCCAAACACACCGATCCCTATAAGGGTGGCTCTCATAATCATATTGGCCTTTCTGTCTTAGTGCTGCGGTGGGATTACTTCAAATGA
>Ga0302319_10006609_pt1 | contig 22957 bp, 22 predicted proteins | sample Bog_T0_2_FD_203319 | JGI IMG/M metagenome (GOLD analysis project Ga0302319, IMG submission 203319) | Peat permafrost microbial communities from Stordalen Mire near Abisko, Sweden - Bog_T0_2 | ecosystem: Environmental > Terrestrial > Soil > Wetlands > Peat | place: Sweden: Abisko, Stordalen Mire...
ATGGAAGACGCATGGATGGGCAAGGCGGTCGAGCGAATTTTTCTTCCGGCAATGCGTTTGCAGATTCCTGAAATCGTCGACATCAATCTGCCCGTCGAAGGCGTATTCCATAACCTGATGCTGGTTTCGATCAGGAAAAGTTATCCCGGTCAGGCGCGCAAGGTGATGAGCGCAATCTGGTCGCTTGGCCAAGCCATGTTCACCAAGTGCATCATGGTTGTCGACGAGGACTGCGATGTGCAGAACATTGGCGAAGTCGTGCTCCGCGTTACCAACAACATCGACCCCGAGCGCGACATTCAATTCACGCTCGGGCCAATAGATTCGCTCGATCATTCGTCGCGTCTACCGAATTACGGATCGAAGATGGGTATCGATGCGACGCGCAAATGGAAGGCCGAAGGTTTCGACCGTCCCTGGCCAACGATGATTGAGATGGATCGTGCTACCAAATCCAAGATCGACGCGCTGTGGGAGAAGCTTGCGCTTTGAGTTTCGCACACAAACGGGCGCACATCCGGCGCGTCGATCACTTTGGTAGAATCCCGTGAGGTTGAGTTGTAAGCCAATGAGTATCCGCGCCTATCTCGGTTGCATCGTTTCGGTTGCGCTCATGCTTACACTCAATCGAGCAACGGCCGTCGCTCAGGCCGATTTCGGTGTTGACTTGCATGGGCAGCGGGTTCGCCAACTTGCCGGTCCTGGCGTGCGCGTTGTTGTGCTCTTTTTTGCGGCCAGCGACTGCCCCATTTCCAACCGCTACGTTCCTGAAATCAAGCGACTCAATCAGGAATTCACTAAGCAGGGTGTTCGCTTCTGGTGGGTCTATCCCAACGCGGACGACACCGCTCAAGTGGTTGCCGGGCACAACCACGAATACGCCATCACTGGCGACACGATCCTCGATCCCAAACAGACTTTGGTTGAACTAGCGGATGCAAAGGTCACTCCCGAGGTCGCTGTTTTCCTCGTTGAGGGCAACGGACTGCGTGAGGTTTATCATGGCCGCATCGACGACCATTACATCGCGCTTGGCCAGGAACGTCCAAGAGCCGGCCAACATGATTTGGAAGCTGCGATCGCGGCTGCGTTAAGTAACAAACCGATACCTCAGCCGGGAGGTCCGCCCGTGGGCTGCTCCATTGTGTTTCTGCAGAAATGAAAAACTTCCGCATATTGGCATTTGTTCCGGTGCTGGCAGTGATTTGCTTCCTGCTGTTCAGACCTCTTGCCGAAACGCATGCAGCAAGATCAGGTTCTCAATCGACCGAGCAATCAGCACAACCAGCGGCTTCCGAGACATGGTCGCGGGATGTCGCACCGGTGCTCTACAAGAACTGCGCAACCTGTCATCATCCCGGCGGCGCGGGCCCGTTCAGCCTGCTGACTTACGCCGATGCCAGGCGCTGGGCTCCGCAAATTCTCAATGTCACGCAGTCGCGCTTCATGCCGCCGTGGCTTCCTGAGCCAGGGTACGGCGACTTCGCCGATGTGCGCCGTCTTTCAGACCAGGACCAGGCTCTGATCAAGCGATGGATCACCGGCGGCATGGCGCCTGGCGACCTGAAAGCTGCGCCTCCGCAGCCCAGTTACGACACCACATGGCAGATGGGCAAGCCCGACATCATTCTCAATGTCTCGCAACCGTTCACGCTTCCGCCTTCAGGCACTGACGTCTTTCGCAACCTCATCATGCCGTATCCGCTGAAGGAAACTCATTATGTTCGGGCCATGGAGATCAAGCCGTCGCCGGCGAGTGTGGTGCACCACGCTAACGTGGTCATCGACCGTACCGGGAGCCTGCGTCGGCAACATCCGGCAGACTGGCAGAGCGGAGTTCCCGGCATGGAATTGCTTGTCGATGCAGGCAACCGGTTCGAACCGGACAGCCACTTTCTTTTCTGGAAGCCTGACACACCGGCCCTGATTGAACCGCAGGGAATGCCATGGCGCATCGATCCTGGCAACGATCTTATCCTCAACATTCATCTCAAGCCCTCCGGCAAGTCTGAAACTCTCGACGCGCAAGTGGGCCTTTATTTTAGTCCCGACCCACCCGTGAAGCAGCCCATGTTAATCGCTCTGGAGCGCGACGATCAACTCAACATCCCGCCCGGCGACGCCAACTTTGTTGTCGAAGATTCGCTCACGCTGCCGGTCGACGTTGAGGTTCTCGGTGCGTATCCCCATGCGCACTATCTGGGCCACGACATGCAAGGCTGGGCTATATTGCCCGGTGGCGAAAAGAAGTGGCTGGTGTGGATCAAGAATTGGGATATCGATCGACAGTCCGTCTATCGTTACCGGGAGCCAATCATGTTGCCTGCCGGAACAGAACTGCACATGAAGTACAGCTTCGATAATTCGGCGACCAATCCGCATAATCCGCATGTGCCGCCTGTTCGAGTGCAGGCAGGGAACCGGTCGGAGGACGAGATGGCGCACTTGTGGCTGCAGGTGTTGCCGGTAAACACCGCGGCCAACGCACCTGACCCGCGTCTTCTGCTTGAAGAGGCATGGATGCGCAGCAGGCTTTCGAAGACTCCGACGGACCAAGTTGACCTGTATAACCTGGCTGGCGCGCTGGCCGGGCAGAACAAATTCAGCGAAGCGGCGGCGGCTTATGAGCAGGAGTTGAAGCTTGGTCCGCCTGACGCGCGCACGCTCACAGCGCTGGGTGCGGCGCTGGAGGGAGCGGGCCAGATCGATCAGGCTCGCGAGCGCTACCGCGGCGCGATAAGCCTCGCCGGACAAGCTGATTCAGGCGGATGCGATGCGCGCTTCGACCTGGCACGCTTGGGAGTTCGCCACGCCGAATATGCGGAGGCGGAGAAGGAGTTTCGTTCCCTTCTGGCAGCCTGTCCTGAAGATGCGGAGACCCGCAGCGGACTAGGCGCGGCTCTGCTCGGCGCTGGGCGCACAGACGAGGCGGTTCACGAATTCCAGAAGGCGCTGGAACTGGATGCGACCGACTTCACTGCGCTCTACAACCTTGGGGCGATTGCCGCTGACGCGGGCGATTCTCAGCAAGCCGTGAAGCAACTGGAAGCTGCATTGCGTTCATGGCCGGCCTCGCCCGACGCGCATGAAAAACTGGCCACTGCATACGCGCAATTGGGTAAGCTCAGCGACGCTCTTGTCCAATTGCGCACCGCAGCTTCTCTCGCGCCGGACGATGCGAAGATTCATTCCTCGCTGTCGCAGGTACTCGACGCCATGGGGCAATCGGAAGAGTCGTTCACGGAACAGAAGCGGGCCCTTCAACTTGACCCGCAGGATGCCGACGGCTGGAACAATCTCGGCGCGTTGCTAGCCCGAGGCGGTCAGACCGATGCTGCCCGTTCGGCGTTTGAGCACGCCCTTAAAATTCAGCCGGACCACGCTCAGGCCAAAGCCAACCTGACGCGCCTCGCAGTCCGCAACTGACTTGTTCTCAGGTGAGTGCTTGGTAGAAATAAGACCTGTCATCCTGAGCGACCGTACCCTGAGCGTAGTCGAAGTGGAAGGGAGTCGAAGGATCTGCTTTTGCGCTTTCGGGCATTCACAATGTCCAACTGCCCCACCTGCTCAAACCACGCCAGTGCAGTCCGCCACGCCACCGGAGACCTCGCCGCGGCGCATCCGGTGATACTACTCCTGCCAGCGTTAACCCTACCCGTTCTTGTCTTCAGACAAGCCCTGAGTCGCAAGCCACCCCAGAAATGCGCGGCCGTTCCCGTTGATGCCGTAGACCCTTTTTCCGGGTCGGTGGCAAGGACTTTATGCGTATGAGGCGCCAGGGATTGCACGTCCCTGGCGTCCCGCATTCGACTGAATTTCTCCTTAGGCTTTCCGTATCTTAGGCCGCATGCGCCTGTGGATATCCCGGCCTCTTGTTTGGAAATGTGGAAAAGGGGCCATAAACGTCAAGGCATCAGTAGGCGGGTGGCCGTCCCGGTGACGCCTTTCCCGACCTGATGAGGGTGCTACCGGTCCCTCGTGTTTGGGGACCGGTGACGGGACGATGAACTTTACCCGGTGCGCGCTCCTGCTCACCCAATCCTGAAATAATCTCGAATTTCTTTCCAAAGTTTGCAGTCTATTTCTCCGAAACGTGCATAATCGATTCATAGCCTCCAGAACGGCGCCAATCGCTCAACTCCTTCACGCCACCTGGCCCGTCCGGACTGAGCCCGGTCCGTACCCCTACATAGCCCCCTACCTCCTCTAACCGGTAGTAACCAGAAAGACAAAGTGGGGTAACAACGGTAACCGAATCAAACACGCCCCTGAAAATCAACCCGCTTAATCTTCAGAGATCGTAGTAAGTCGCCCACCTTGCATCGGAAATTCAGCAGTTGAAGTGCCCTTCGAAACCGTCCGATAAGTCAACCTCCTGTCATCGGCCTTTCTGCGATTCCTTAAGATGAACCGGCCCCTCCCCGATTCCTCTCTGATATACCTGAAACCATGCGGGTCGTATTCTCCTGGCGTGTTATCGCCTACCTTTTTGCATTGGTTGCAGCTGCAATTCCTTGTTCTGCTCTGCAGGCGCCTGACCCTTTTCGCTGGATGGACTTTCATTCCCAGAAAGATCAGGACATCATCGTGTGGGTGACGCAGGCGCTGAAAAGCGAGAAGTGGACGGCAATTCGCGAGATCGGCGTCCAGTACGACGCGGCTCTGGTTGTGACCACGTTGCGCGCTACGCCGGAGTCGGCGGCCGACCAGGACACCTACCAGGCGTGGAGTATCTCGCTGACCAATCACCTCTTGACCCCGATTCTCAAGGGCTATAATCTGCGCTGGCTCGACCTGATGACGTTTAAAGGAGGCGGACCGCAGGATCTGCCGATCCTTTACGACAGTTGCGCAGGGTGTGCGCCGGACACCTACTTCACCGCGTTCCACTTTGACATGGCGCAACATGCCTGGGCGGCCCGATGGATGCGCGGCGGTCAAGGCGTGCCGATTGCAAGCGCCAATATGCCGGCAGGCGTGGCTCTGACGCAGGTCTACGCAGGGCTTGCCGAACCCGATGGTCGCCAGCTTTTGGGTACGTGGAGCCACTTCGACTACGGCGGCCAGAAGCCTCCTCAGGATTATCTCTATCGCTACGACCTTGATCCGTTCAGCGGCCTGGAGCGCACGCAGCTGCTTAGCGGCAAGGATGCCGATGCCATGAAGCTGCGCCTTTGCCGCGCCGGGGATGCACTGCCCGGGTTGTCGCGCGGACAGGATTCAGCGCTCTGCCAGCCGCGCGGAACTCCAAGACCGGAGCGGAAACCTGTGACCACTCCGCCGGTCAACAATCGGGGAAAGTCCGTTCCCGGAGCGCATTGAAGCGGTCCTCAACCATAGGGAGACGCGATTCTTCGAGTCCTTTTATTCCAAGCCGGGTTTAAACCTTCAAATAGCAAGAGGATGCATGGCTGCGGTAGACTTGAGAACCGTGAACGGCATCCAATTCTTTGGAGAAAAGACATGAATCGAGTGACAAGACTTTCCCCCTTTGCTCTTCTCGCCCTGGCGGTCCTGCTTTCTACCGCCGGCTGCAAGTCAAATCAGAACGCCACTAGCGCCCCGCCCGCGACCGATAGCGGCCAAACCGCCGCGACGGATTCGTCCTCCGATCCCGCGTCTGCCAATCTGGCTCCGGTTGCTACAACCGCGACGCAGACAGCGGCTTCTTCTACGTCAAGTTCTGCGCCAGCTGCGGCCGCGCCAAGCGCCCCGGCAAGCTCCGATGCAAGTTCTGACACGAGCAGCACGGCATCGACCGTGGATACAAGCGCATCCGTCGCCGATCTTCCAACTGCGACCGACGATGACACCAGCTATGGACAAACACCCGTGGCTACTGCGCCTCAACCGCCGCCCGCTTTGCCTGAATATCAGCAGCCAGCGGCACCTGGAGACGACTATCTCTGGACTCCGGGCTATTGGAACTACGCGTCTGCCGGCTATTACTGGGTACCCGGCGTTTGGGTGCAGGCTCCTTACCAGGGCGCGCTTTGGACGCCCGGCTATTGGGGCTACACTCACGGCCGCTACGGATTCTTCCATGGCTATTGGGGTCCGCACATCGGCTTCTATGGTGGCATCAACTACGGCTTTGGGTATATTGGCACAGGCTACCAGGGCGGCTACTGGAGGACTGGGCACTTCTTCTACAATCGTTCGGTCAACAACATCAACGTTACCGTAGTGCATAACGTCTACGAGTACCGGGTCGTGACGAACAACAATGTGCATATCAGCTTCAACGGAGGACGGGGTGGACTTCAGGTTCGCGCCAGACCCGCTGAGCTTGTCGCTGCTTTCCGTGAACCACATGCAGCGCCCATGCGGACACAGGTTGAGATTGAACACACGGCCAGCATCAACAAAGCAAATTTTGTCTCTGAGAATCATGGCCGCCCGACCACAGTGGTGATTGAGAAGCCGATAGTGGCTGATCGTGATGTACACCCGGTACCGCCGCCCGCGCGTTATCAGGCCGTGGCACGACCACACGGGGGCAACGAGGCGCATCCAAACGCGGTTCCGCCAGCGCGCGGCAATGAGCCTGGACGTCCGGAAGGCCGTCCAAATGTAGCTCCGCCAGCGCACAACGCGCCCCAACCAGAGCGGAGGGAAGTGCCTCCCGCGCATAATTCGGCGCCACCGGCGCATAACAATGAACGACCGGTAGAGCGGCCGGCTCCCCATGCCGAATCGCATCCTGCTGCCCACCCGCAGGCCAATCCGCCGAAGGCAGAGGAACGGTCTGCGCCGCACGCTAATACCCCGGCAAAGCCCGCGCCGCAAAAACCAGGCAAGCCCGAACCGCCTAAGCGCGAAAACGAACATCCCCAGTAGTCAGCATCAGTCTGGGCCCATCCTTGTGACATTCTTGCTCTTGTCACAGGGATGGGATCCAGCGAATACGCGATTTGATTGTTCATCGATACGATGTGCGGCTAATCTGCCGTCTTTACCCGGATGGATACAAGGTTGCGCACCCAGCGGGCTGGACGCTTCTCTCCCGTGGCTACTAACTGCAGCGGCCCGTTGTTTCCGATGGGCTTGCCGTCCATTGAGTCGGCTATGAGCACTGTGCCGTCGTGAATATCCGGGGTCACCTCGCCTACTGAGTAGACCACTTTGTAGCCGTCAGATCCCTCCGCCACCAGGTAGAAGCGGAAATCTTTGCCATGTGGCTTTTCCGCTACGCCCAGGGGTTTGAGCAGGTCAATCAGCAGCACGCCGGAATAAGTCTGGCTGGCTTTGGCGTGTTCGTTAAAAACCGTCACCGTTTGATGAGGAAGTGCCGCAAGAGTGGCCGGTGTCCATTCGGCGGATTTGTCGGCGAATGTGATCTTTAGCGGGCCGGCCGGAACAGCAGGCTTTCCCATGCCCATGCCATGATCTGCGCCCACGCCGCCCACCGGGTTTGCCGGAGTCCCCTGCATGGGCTGGCCCTGATTCTGGCCCTGGTTCTGCGCGATCGCAGGAATCGTGCCTACGCTCAATGATCCAAACAGGGCAGCCGTTGCCCAAACCCTGATCCGCATCGTGAATTCCTCCACGGATTCATCGTATACTGGCCACATGTCGATCGTGCGCAATCTCGCCGCCATTGCCAAGGGAATGAGCATCACCTTCGGGGAGATGCTTGAACCCTCCCAGGTGGAAAACTACCCTGACGGGAAAGGCCCCTTGCGCGGAGCAGTTTTCGAGCAGCGCTTTCGTGGCGCGCACGTTTTACAGCGCGACGAAAATGGGCTGGAAAAGTGCGTGGCATGTTTCCTTTGCGCTGCCGCGTGCCCTTCCAACTGCATTTTTATTGAAGCTGCCGAAAACACAGAGGAGACCCGCATCTCCTCTTCCGAGCGCTACGCCAAGGTCTACAACATTGACTACAACCGCTGTATTTTCTGCGGCTATTGTGTTGAGGCCTGCCCGACTGACGCAATCACTCACGGGCATGGGTTCGAACTGGCGACGCTGAATGCCACGAATCTGATCATGCGCAAGCAGGATATGCTGGTGCCGGTTGAGGCGCTGACGGCGGCGAAGTAGCAGCGCCACTTTTTAGGTGTGATTTGCGACACGGACGGATCTAACAAGGCCGTTGTAATCTTGCTGCAAGATATGAAAAGGGCTTTCCAGGTCGTCTCTCTGTTTGTTGCTCTTGTTCTAGCGGCCCAGCCGGGGTTGGCTGGCTCGCTGTGCAACATGGGTACCCCAGCAAGTGAGCCCTGCGTTCCTCATTGTCCGATGGCTATGGGACAGATGGGCATGGACTGCCAGATGCCCATGCAGGCTTCCGGCGCCGGATGCGAGCAAGAATGCTGCCGCTATACCTCACTGCAAGCCATTGCCCCGTTTGGAGCGAAGGCTACTCTTAAAGCCATCAGAGCCCAGTTTTCTCTGGCAGGGCCAGCCGTCCCGCAGATAGGACTCTCGGCGTTTACCGCCCCTTCGCCAGGCGACCTTATTGCCGCCGCTCCCGCGCGACATATCCTCTTACAAGTGTTTCGGATTTAGCCTCCACGCGACGTTCATGCAAACGAAGGAGCCCAAGGGCGGTTTCGTGCCCATGAGGCATGGTTTGTGAATTGCTTTCCAACGTCAAAGGAGATTTCAATGAAACGCACAATCGCTTATCTGTCGCTGATGCTTGCCTTCACGTTCGTTGCATTTGGCCAGACCTCGCAACTGAAGGCCGCAACTTGCGGAACTTGTTGCTCCGCCGGTTGCGGACAAACATGCTGCCCTGATGGTTGCGGCAGTTGCTGCCAAGGCAAATAACTACCGGGTCAGCGCTGAACACTGTAGGCGTGCTGCAGGTGAGGATTTAGAATTCTCTGCAGCCCTTAACTCAAGGAGGTCCGAATCGCGAGTCGATTCGGACCTCCCTCGATTATGGCCGGGCCTTGTGCGGAACTGCGGTCTGCTTTCTACGGTGCCGCTTCGTGCTCTTAAGCCTTGCGCTCAGAGCAGAGCTATCTCGCTCTCCGCGCCTAGTGTTGCTGATCCAATGCATGCCGCAACAGCGTCTTGATGACCGCCTGGCAACTGATATTCAACTGCCTGGCTTCCTCATCAAGCTCTTGAAGCATTGGAAGAGCGAAGTCTACGTTCACTCGCTGAATCGGCGGCATCATCTTTCCTTTTCCGGCGAAAAAGCGTGAAATGTCCCCCCCATTGTCCGCGAGCTCTGCAATCTCATCGGCTGTCGGCGGCTCGGGGGAATCAAGTGTTTTCGGCATCCAATTCCTCCTCTTTACTGGTGGACTTCGATAGTGTTACCAAGTGGTATAACTCGCCCTCTTCGTCTTCCCGAATTTCAAAGACTACCGAGAATAGGCGCTCTCCCACCCACCCGATTGCGCAGTACTGTTCCGGTACGTCGGACCGCCGATCAAGGAAATACGGGCGCGCAAAAATCTCTTGCGCTTCTTCAAATCCGATGCTCCGGCGCGGATTTGCCCTCAACCCCAGACTCTTGCGCGGGTCGAAGGAGAAACGCATATGTATAACCGTTAAACCGTAGCTAATTCAAATGCAAATGAGAAACAATTCGGACTCTCTCCGGTAGAATCAGGAGCGGCTCTGCTCAGCTTTTCGCATGATTGAGGAACCACAAATGACCGCAAAGCCGGCGTCTCGTTCTGCAAAGCAAACCGCCTCTTCGCAGGCCTCTTCGTCCCGCGGATTCGACAAGGAACTGACTGAGTTGGAGGCGCTGACCGAAGCATTGAAGGAAGGCACTCAGCCGAATCCCGATCAAGTCGCCTATTTGCGGAGCGCTCTCGGGCACCGTAACAATTTCCTGGTCGCGAAAGCCGCAAAGCTGGTGGCCGGTGCGGAACTCATTGCCCTCTTGCCGGATGTCTTAACTGCGTACGACCGTTTCTTCGACGACGCAATTAAAACCGATCCAAAATGCTGGGCGAAAGAGGCGCTGGCGAAAACTCTGGTCAAGCTGGAATACCGGCAGCGGGACGCCTATCTGCGCGGTATGCGGCATCACCAGCTTGAACCTGTCATGGGCGGAAAGTCCGATTCCGCCGGAACCCTGCGCGCCACTTGTGCACACGCGCTTGTGGATTGTCCTGGCATTTCTGACGCCGACTTGCTTACTGCGCTTCTTGAGCCACTGACTGACACTGACAAAACCGTGCGGATGGAGGCTGCCCGGGCCATTGCGGGCGTTGGTGGCGTGAGCGCCGTGCTGATCCTCCGTTTGCGAGCGATGCTGGGCCCCGCGCTAGGCGACCAGGACAACCCTGAGGTGGAAGGCGCGGTCTTCTCTGCGCTTCTGTCGCTGGAAGGAGCGTCGGCGATCCCGCTGGTTGCTGCCGCTCTTGAAGACGGCAACGACACCTCCGCCGAGGCCGCCTTTGCCCTTGCCGACCTGCGCACTCCCGAAGCGCTGGCCGTTCTGAAGGCCCGCCTGCGAGCCGGCGTCGACGAGTGGTTCGGCGAGGTGCTCTTGAGCGCCATCGCGCTGACCCGGCTGCCCGAGGCGCTGGACTTTTTGATTGCCACTATCGAGCGCGATAGCAGAGAAGCCGCCGAAGCTATTGAGGCTATCAGTCGCATTGCGCCAAACGAGGAACTCCGCGCTCGCGTGGAACAAGCGGTGGAACAAGCGGACAGCATGCGGTTGCGGAAGGCACTCCGTGAGCACTTGCCAGCTGTCTCGGGCTAACACTTGCCATGCTGCGCGGGTCAAGCTGGGCAGCCCATGCGTAAGATGAAACAGGCACTTCAAGGTTGACGTATACAAGTGACGGTGCTCTGATACTTGCGGCGGAACACTGGCAAGTTGAACGACCGTGAACGGGGAGAACTTTGCAATGCGAGCAGGTGGGTGGATGCTTACGGCTATTTTTTTATCGGCAGCTTTGCTGTGCGGGTGCAGTGCGGGAGGCAGCTCCAGCTGCGGCACATGCGGTGTAGGTGGCGGCGGACCAACCGCTGCGGCCACTCCCACGTTTACAACCTCGACCAGCAATGGAGCGCAGAACGGCGCGGTCATTGTGAGCCTGACAACAACGACCGCAAACCCAACGATTTATTACACGCTGGATGGCACAACCCCCACGACCTCGTCGCAACAGTACCAGGCGCCGATTCTTGTGGCTTCCAACCTTACGATCAATGCGATCGCGACGGCCTCCGGCGTCACCAACAGCAGCGTCGCCACCAAAAGCTTTACGCCGGCGATTCCATCCGGCACGCTGGTCTGGTCGGACGAGTTCTCGAATTCGACAAGCACCAATGCTCAGCCGAATCCGGCCACGTGGACCTACGACATCGGAACCGACTGCTGTGGTAACAACGAACTCGAGACATACTGTGCCTGGGCTTCGACGACTGGACCCTGCAATCCGGGGAACCCGAATGCGTATGTCGGCACAGATGGATACCTGCATATCGTGGCTGAGCAGCCGACCGCCGGAGCCGCGGTTTACACTTCTGCGCGGCTGAAGTCGCAGGGGCTGTTCAGCTTTCAGTACGGACGCATTGAGGCGAAGATGATGTTGCCGGAGTCGCAAGGGATGTGGCCAGCCTTCTGGCTGCTGGGAAACAACATCACCACCGTTAACTGGCCGGCCTGTGGGGAACTCGATGTGATGGAACACATTGACGGAGCCAATACGCCGTTCGGCGGTCCTGGGACCGGCAGCGCTCCTGGCTACGACTGGATGCAGTCTTCGATTCATGGAACCAACTTGAATGGCGGCCAACCTTATACTGCGAAAGGGTTTTCCGCTGCTGCCTGGCACACCTACGGCATGATTTGGACCAAGGGACAGATTCAGTACTACATCGACACGCCGGGAAATATCTACGAGACCTTCACGCCCGCCAGCCAGGCCGGGACGTGGCCCTTCGATATCGGCCCGGAGTTCATTCTCTTGAACCTTGCGGTTGGAGGAAGCTGGCCTGGTTCTCCCGACTCCACAACGGTGTTTCCGTCACAGATGGTAGTTGACTACGTGCGGATCTACGCGAACTGATTCTGGTTCAAGAACGTCGGAAATGGATGGGTGCTCCCGGATCTCGATCTTGAGATTTTGGAGACTCATGGCCCAATCTGCCACTTTCGTTGCAACCAGCGCCCGTTCGACCGCAATTGCGCGCCATTCGCTGCACGCATACTTGCGCGACCATCTCTGCTGTGATAAAACCAAATCATTCAGTTTTGCCTCCAAAGGGCAATCCTGAGTTTCATGCAGAGTGGTTGAGGGACAAGCCCTGTGACGCCACGACAACCTGCCCGCGCAAAACGGGAGTATGGTGTCAACTCTTGCTCGCTACGGCGAGGAACATGAGATTCGGGGGTCGCTTCAGCACTCTACGCGGAAGCGGCTCGCAAGGTTTTTCGAGTCAACTCACGTTCGCTCATTTTTTGAGCCGGGTCACGCGTTTTGAGACCTTCAGTCACTCGCACACACAGCGAGGGACTCTTGACGACTGCTTACGAGTTGCGATGTCGCGAATGCGGGAAATCCTACGGGATTCAGCCGCTTTCAATCTGTGATGACTGCTTTTCTCCTCTTGAGGTAACTTTCGACCTCGACTACGCCCGCACACGCTTTACCCGCGAAGCCATTTCCGCAGGCCCGCTGAATATGTGGCGTTATCGCGCCTTGCTGCCGGTTCCGGACTCCTACGAGCCGCAGACTCCGGCCGGCCTGACTCCACTGATGAAGGCGCCACGGCTTGGCGCGCGGATCGGGGCCACCAATCTCTATATCAAGAACGATGCCGTTTGCCTGCCCACACTCAGCTTCAAAGATCGCGTGGTGGCGGTAGCGCTGGCCAATGCACAGGCGTTTGGCTTTGACACAGTCGGCTGCTCGTCCACAGGAAATCTGGCGAACGCTGTCGCCGCGCAGGCCGCACGCCTGGGCCTCAAGACCTTCATCCTGGTTCCGGCGGATCTTGAGCCGGCGAAGATCCTCAACACGCAGGTCTACGGCGCTACGCTGGTTCGAGTCGATGGTAACTACGACCACGTCAACCGCCTCTGCTCGCAGATCGCCGATCGCTACAACTGGGGATTCGTGAATGTGAATCTGCGTCCCTACTATGCTGAAGGCTCGAAGACGGTGGGCTTTGAAATTGCCGAGCAACTCGGCTGGCGCCTGCCGGACAACATCGTCTGCCCCATGGCCGGCGGTTCACTCATTACCAAGATCCGCAAGGCGTTCAGCGAACTTGTGACGCTGGGCCTGGTGGAAGACAAGCCGGTCCGCTTCTTCGGAGCGCAGGCGACGGGGTGCTCGCCTATTTCCACCGCGGTCAAGAACGGAACCGATGTTATTGAGCCGCAGCGGCCCAACACTATTGCGCGTTCGCTTGCCATCGGCAACCCTGCCGACGGTCCTTACGCTTCGCGCGCTATTCGTGCATCGGGCGGATGGGCTGAAGATGTGTCCGACGTTGAGATTGTTTCGGCTATTCAGGAATTAGCAGAGACTGAAGGCGTCTTTACCGAGACAGCCGGTGGAGTCACCACGGCTGTTACCGCGCGGCTTTACGCGCATGGCCGCATTCATCCCGATGAACTCACCGTCACCTGCATTACGGGCAACGGTCTGAAGACGACCGACTGCCTGCAGGATTGTTATGAGACGAATCAGGCCATCCGTCCGCGGTTGACCGATTTCGAAAATTTTGTAGAAGAACGCAGCGCTGTAAACGAGGCGCTGAAGCAGTTGGGAGAAAGTTATGTCCGTTAGAGTTCTGTTACCGAACGCATTTCAGAAACACACCAACAATGTACGCGAAATATCGTCGACCGCTGCCAATCTTCCGGAACTGGTCACTGAGATTGAGAACAAGTTTCCAGCGTTGCGTCAGCACTTGCGCGGCGAAGACGGCCAGATTCGGCGCTTCATCAATTTCTATGTGAATGAAGAAGATATTCGCTTCCTGGGCAACGAGAAATACGCCTTCAAAGACGATGACGAGATATTGGTCATCCCATCTATTGCAGGCGGTTGCTGCTGAGGGCGAAACCAAGCCTGGTTACGGGCCTTAGTCAGGGTTCTCCCTTGTGGAGAGCCCTTTTCCGTGAGTGCTGAAGCTAGGTTAGGCCGCTTCCGACTCCGTGCTCACGCCAATAATCTCAATTGGACATCGCACAATGAAGATCACGATCGCCGGTGCTGGTATTGCGGGCCTGACAGCAGCGCTGGTGCTTGGCCGACGCGGGCACAGGGTATTAGTCCTGGAGCGGAGTACGGAGATCAATCCGCTTGGTGCCGGTATCGTGCTTGCGCCGAATGCACTGCGCATCCTGTCGGCGCTGGGAGTGAAGCTTGACGCGTGTGGCGAGCCGATTCGACGGCTTACAATTCGCGACTCCGCTGGAGTTGTTCTTGAGACTACGGACATCCACCGCATCGTGCCAGCCGCTGGCCTGACACTCGCTTTTCATCGCGCGGAACTCCACAAGGCGCTGCTCGATGCGCTGAGCCCTGACGTCGAGTTGCGGCTCGGCACGCCACTAGCCGACTGCACCGCGACCGATGCTGACGTGCTTATTGGTGCAGACGGCATCCGCTCGAGAGTGCGCGAACAGACCTGCGGCGCAATGGAACTGCGGTATTCCGGCGTCACGTGTTGGCGTGCGTTGGCGGCCAATCCGGGTATTCATGAGGGGTTTGAAGCATGGGGCGGCGCCGCGCGGGTGGGTGTCATTCCTTTGACCAGGGGCCGGATCTATGTGTATCTAGTGTTGACTGCGCCGGCAGGCGAGGAACGTCAATCCTCCATCGGTTCGATCAGACAGAGTTTTTCTCATTTTGCTGCGCCTGTTCCGGCAATCCTGGACTCGCTCGCAGGGATTGAGTTGCTGCATCACGATCTGGAAGAACTCCACGAACCGGTTTGGGGATCTGGAAGGGTATTGCTGATTGGAGACGCCGCGCATGCCATGACGCCGAACCTTGGCCAGGGTGCAGCCATGGGCATTGAAGATGCGGCGCTTCTTCCGCAAGTGGTTGCAGCATCCGACTCCGCTCTGCGGTTGCGCGCTCTAAGGCATGAGCGCGTGTGGCGTATCCAGAGAGATTCCCGTCGCTTTGGAGTAATGGCCCACTGGGATTCTCCGCTGGCCATGTGGTTGCGCAATACCCTTATTCGCTGGATGCCGAGGAGTCTTGCCGATCGCAACTACAGAGCGGTTGTAGAACCGGGACTGGCTCTGGATGTCGATGCGCTGGCGGATTGAGCCGATTGAGCGGCGTGCTCGGATGGGTCGTTGATTCTGTTGCGTAACAATGTTCATCAACCTTTTGCAGTCTATTCGCAGCAGCTTGACAGTCCTTTGACATACCCGGGCCCATACTGTCTGCGTGATCCCGACAGCGCGGCACAGAGTATCGGCGAAGCTGGACCTAAGTTCCGCTCCCCTCGTGGAACTGGCCTATTCAGCCTATCTTCCATTTCCTGAACAGGCTCCGCCGAAGCCACGCATTCATGCGGAAGTAGGCCGCTACCGTTTGCGCCTGGCCGAGACAGCCGAAGATCGCGAAGCTGCTTGCCGTCTGCGCTTCAAGGTATTCAACATTGAGCTGGGTGAGGGCCTGCAAAGCTCCTACAATACAGGCATCGACACCGACCGATTCGACCGCTGCTGCGAACACTTGTTGGTCGAAGACAAGAGCGAGGACAATCCGGCGCTTCGCATTGTGGGCACATATCGCATGCAGACGGGTGAAACAGCTGCGCGCAACCTCGGCTACTACTCGGAGCAGGAATTCAGTTTTGCGCCCTATGAGCCATTGCGTGCCGGCATTCTTGAGCTTGGGCGCGCCTCCATCGATCGCGAACATCGCACTCCCGAAGTGTTGACACTGCTGTGGAGGGGTATCGCGCAGTATGCTACAGACATGGGATTACGCTATCTTGTCGGTTGTTCATCCATGAATTCGCAGGAGCCGGAAGAAGGTTGGCAGATGTATCGCCAACTGGAGCATTACCGGGTTTCGCCTGAATTTGAAACGCTGCCGACCGCCGCATACGCCTGTCCCAACGAGCAGGAGGGCGCACATGCACAGACGTCGCCGTCCGATGGATTGATGTCCGAATCGCAAACACCGCAGCCGGCTTGTGATCAGGCCCAATGCAAGGTCCCCAAGCTTTTGAAGACCTACCTGGCCATCGGCGCGCGCATCGCGGGGCCGCCGGCGTGGGACCGCGAATTTGGCACCATCGATTTTCTTACGCTGCTCGATCTGAAGACAGTTTCGGCGTCGGCGCGCCATCGCTTTCTCGCTCCTCTGACGCAGTGAGTCTGCGTGCAACCCGGCGCGCTGTGGTGCTGGGGTCGCTGCTCTTTGTCTGCTTTAGTAGATCCCTCTATTTGCGTATCCGCTATACGGATACGCTGGAGAGGCGCGCCCAATGGCTTCACGAGTCCGCGATATTCGTGATGCGCAAGATGGGAATTGCCCTCAAGATAACTGGAGATCCGCCTATAAGTGGACTGTTAGTTGCCAATCACCTGAGTTATCTTGACATTATGATCTTCGGGGCAGCGCTGCCCTGTTATCTGGTTTCCAAGATACAGATTGGCCGCTGGCCTTTTTTCGGAACGCTTGCGCGCGCAGGTGGGACAATTTTTGTCGACCGCGCCAGCCGAACCAGTGCTGAATCGGTGACTATTCAAATTGCTGAGCGCCTCAAGGGGAAGGTTCCCGTGTTGTTCTTTCCCGAAGGCACAAGCACTGACGGCAGCCGATTGCTGCGCTTTCATTCGCGATTCTATACGCCGGCCGTGGATGCAGCGGTGCCGGTCACCGCAGTTGCTGTGCGCTACGTGCCAGAAGATGGTTCACCGGAGCGGGAACTGTGCTGGTTTGGCGACGATTCGTTTCTGCCTCATGTGTGGAAGGTTCTTGGGGGCCCGAATTTTTCAGCCGAGCTTCACTTTGGAGAGTCGAAAATTTACACCAGCCGGAGATCTGCCGCCGACGCTACATACGCGGAAATTGAAGAGATGCGAAGTGAACATGCCGCGGTCGTGCAATGACAGCAACAGTGGGTGGAAGCCCCGTGAAGCTTAGTCGCCAGGCTATCGCGGTTGACCGATTGCGTTTGGTGCCGCGGTCGATCCCCGCACCACCAGGCTGGTGGAGACCAGGAATTCGCGCTGGATGTGGGGGTTTTTGGGGTCTTCGGCTTGTTGCCTTAGAGCTTCGAAAGCTGAGCGCGCCAAGTCTGCGCGCGAAAGGCGGATCGTGGTGAGCGGCGGCAAGGTGAACTCGGCGAAATCGATGTCGTCGAGGCCGACCACGGAGACGTCGTCGGGCACGCGCAGCCCCTCCATGTAAGCGGCGCGTAAAACGCCTATGGCCGTCATGTCGTTAGAGCAGAGAATGGCGGTGGGGCGGGTGGACAGTGCCTGTGCCTGCAACTGCGCAAACCCTGCTACGCCGCCTTTCAGCGTGTGGTCGCACTCGATGATCCATTTCTTCTGGGTGGTGAGGCCCGCATCCTGCATGGCGCTGCGGAAATCGTTCTCGCGCGTGATGGCCGAGTGCAGCTTGTGCGGCCCGGCCAGAAAGGCGATCTTGCTGTGCCCAAGTCCGACGAGGTGGCGGATGGCTTCACGGATGCCGGTAGAGTAGTCCAATAGAATCGTGCTCACTTTGGGATCGTCGAGACGAAACTCGGCCAGCACCATGGGAATATCGCGATGGACGAGTTGATCGAGCACTGGCTCTTCCGCGCCGAAACTGAGCACCGCAACGCCTTCGACCTTGCGCTCCAGCATGCGGCGAACACAGGTGGCGAGAACGGCGGGGTCGCTGTTGGATGAACTGACCAGGATCTCGTAGCCGTTGGCCACGGCGATCTCTTCAAAATTCTGAATCAATTCCGGAAAAAACGGATTGGTAATGTTTTCGACGATGATGCCAAAAATACGGCTGCGCCCCGAGACCAGGCTGCGCGCGTGCGTGTTCGGAAAGTAGTTCAGCTGTTCGATCGCCTGCCAGACACGCTTCGAGAGCCGGTCGCTTACGGCTGGGGAGTTGTTGATGGTTCTTGAGACCGTGGCGATGGAAACCTTCGCAAGGGCTGCTACAGTGCGAATGTCAGGTGTTTTGGCGACAGTCTTGCGCGTACCTTTTCGAACCACGATCGATCCTCATCTATATTTGAAAGCCATGTTAACGCATCGGCGGGCCAATTGCGCAGTTCGCCAGGGCTTTTGCCGCAAAGACTTCAGACCTCTTCTTTGGAGAGGAGCGTTTACTTGCGATGAGGTGCGTCAGTCACTTTCAGCAATCAGGAGGCGCAGATCGCGCAGGTTTTGTCCCGTCGGTCCGGTCACAACGGAATCGCCCAACGCGGTGAACATGGGACAGGCGTCGAAGTTGGCCAGCGACGACTTGAGATGAAATCCGAAGGCGTGGGCACGAGCAACAGTGGTGGGGTCAGCGATAGCTCCGGCTGATTGGGTGTTGCCGTCGATGCCATCGGATCCTGCACTGAAAACAGTGAGCCGCTGCCCGGCATATTGTTCCAACTCCAGCGCACAGGCCATCACAAACTGCTGGTTGCGTCCGCCCGCGCCGGGAGCACGATCCATGGTCACCGTCACCTCACCGACGCTGATGAGGCAGAGCCGCTTGTGATTTGCGCGCAGCGTATGAAAGAGGGCCAGCAGATATCTCGCGGCATCGGCATAGTCCCAATCGTCGCAACTGTTATCGACTGCAACAAAATAGCCGGCCTTCTGTGCCAGAGCGCGAGCGTTCTCTACCAGGTCGTGGCTCGAAAGCAGAATTTCGAAAACCGAATCGCGAAAAGCCGGGTCCTCACCGTTCATGGATGCCGCCGCAGTCACACGCCGAGTCTGCGCCGCTTCGGGCTTGCCGATGCGAGGAAAGAATGGAGGTCGCCAGCCTTTGTTTCCGGGCGACTCAGGCAGATCTTCGCGCTCAAAAAAGCTGCGGATTGACGCCGGCAGCTTGGCATTCAGATCGTATTTCGCGAGAAGCTCGCGTACTTCAGTTACGGTCGAGTGATCGGGTGAAGTAGGTCCCGATGACAGTGCATCCAGAGAGCGCAGCGGCACGTCCGGGACCAGCAGGCTTACCTTGGCCGCGTCAGGTGCAGCCATTGCAAGCCGTCCGCCTTTCACTGCGGAAAAATGCTTGCGCAGCGTGTTCATTTCATGGATGGGCGCGCCGGAGCTGACCAGCAATTTGTGAAACTCGATTGTCTCTTCAAGAGTGATCTGAAGGTCCAGCGGCAGGTCAAACATGGCCGAGCCGCCGCCTGAGATGAGAAAGAAAATGAGCGTATCTTTCTTCGCCTTTCTGAGCATTGCCAGCGTGGCGCGTGCAGCGGCAAACGACTCTTCGTTAGGGAGCGGATGTCCGCCTTCAAAGTAACGGAAGCGCCAATTGCGGCTCTTGGGCAACTGGTTTGAGCAGCAGATCCCGCGCAACCCTTTGCGGCGGGGCATGCGGTCCAGGAGTGTCTCCAGCATGGGGCCCGCAGCTTTGCCAAGAGCAATGACGAAAATGCGCTTGTAGCATCCGAGATTGATGGTCGCCGGGCCGCTACCGTCTGGCAAAAGCCGATGGAGCGTGTTGCCTTCAAAGCGCAGGCGCCGGTCGAATGCCGACGCAATGTTGCAGGCCGCAACGGCATCTTTGAATATTTCAGTGGCTGTAGCGTGCAGTGTTTCAAGAGCGGAATCAGTTACCGGCGTCATTGCAGTTGCTCCTTGAGCCAAACGGAAAGCGCCTGTTGCATCGGCACCAATTGACCCGTGAAGAAGTGATCTGCGCCGGGGACCAGCAGCAGCTGTTTTGGTTCGGCAGCGGAGGCGGCGACTTGCGCAAGCTGTTCGACAGGTGCGAACTGGTCGCGATCTCCACTAAGAAAAAGTTTGGGGATTGTGCAATCGGGAAGGAAGCTATATTTGTATGCGCGGTCTTCTGCCTGGGTGGGTAAGCCGAGTGCCGCGATGGCGCGGACTTTTTTCTGCTTTTCGTCGCAACTGCAACAAGCCTTAAGCGCCATTGCCGACCCGAAGCTAAATCCGGCAACCACCAACGGTAGTTTGTATTCGTTTTCAAGCCATTCCATCGCAGCAAGCACATCTTCGCTCTCTGCTTTGCCGTCGTGTATCCCCTGACTCAGGCCCGTGCCGCGAAAGTTGAAGCGCAAGACTGGCAGCGCGAATCCCCATGCGGGATCGTTTATCACCTTCATGGCGTGGTAGACCACTTTGTTGTGCAGGGTTCCGCCGCCTTTGGGATGAGGATGGCAAACCAGCGCGGCAAACGTCGCATCAGGGACGCCTTCGTTCAAGAGCGCTTCGAGCCTTCCGACCGGGCCGTTCAAATCCACGCTGCGCACCCTGGCAGGTGCATGAAGGACGGGCTTCGAGGTCGGGCTGGTACACGTGGGTGCGGCTGTAGCAAGCATTCCACTCATCATTCTACGCCCAAGTTTGAATTTTTTAACTTGCCTGGGCTATTACGCGAGTCCCTTTCTGCGGTTACTTCCAGGTCATGAAAGCTGCGAGCCAAATCGTTTAAGCACTGGGGATGCGGCCAATCCGGCAACTGCGGTTCACGCCGTAGGTTATTCTGGCAGCATCATGTCCGATCCTGTTTTTGCCGATGCCCTTGATCCGGTCCGCTTTACCGTTGCGCTATGCCAAATCGAGTCCACCACCTACAACGAAGGGGCAGTGGGCGATTTTCTGGCGGATTTCCTCGCCGGGCGCGGGTGGGCGGTCGAGAAGACTCCCGTAGAGCAGCCGTCTGAAAGCGCCACCGGCAGTCCGCGTTGGAATGTCTACGCCGGATCGGCTGGCGAGACGCCCGACCTTGTTTTTTCTACCCACATGGACACCGTTCCGCCGTACATTCCTCCCACTGAAGATGAGGACTTTCTCTACGGCCGCGGCGTGTCCGATGCGAAGGGCATCATCGCAGCCCAGGTAGCCGCTGCTGAGGCTCTTCGGGCGCAGGGCTTTCGCGTCGGCGTCTTGTTTGTTTCAGGAGAAGAGCGCGACTCCGCCGGAGCAAAGGCTGCCAACCTCAATCCCAAGGGCAGCCGGTTTCTGATCAATGGAGAGCCCACCGACAACCGGCTCGCTCTTGCTTCCAAAGGCGCGTTGCGCGTGGTTCTGAAGTCGACTGGGAAGATGGCGCACTCCGCTTATCCCGAGCTTGGCGACAGTGCCGTTCACAAGCTGGTCGAGGCGCTGGCAAAGGTTCTGGCGCTGCCGCTGCCTTCGCTTGAAGATGTAGGCCCCAGCACGCTCAACATCGGACAAATTCATGGCGGGCACGCACCCAACGTTATTGCCGACAAGGCTGAAGCTCAGGTGCTGATCCGCCTGGTGAGTGACTCCGGACCCGTGCGTGCTGCCGTCATTGAAGCCGCTGCCGGCCTGGCTGAAGTCGACTTCACTCTGGAAATCCCCTTCGTCCGTTTGAGAGCTGTCGAAGGCCTGCCCACCATGATTGCCAAGTTCACCACGGACATTCCCCAACTGAGTAACTGGGGCGAACCGCTGTTGCTGGGGCCGGGTTCAATCCACGTGGCGCATACGCCGTTTGAGAAGCTGTCGAAGAAGGAACTGCTGGAGTCTGTTGAGCTTTACATCCAGGTGGCGAAGCAACTGCTTGCCTGAGATGACGAACCTTCAAACTCTCACCGCAGATTCACGGCGATCCGCAACCCTCTCGCCACCTTGTCCATTGCGCCGTCGCGTGTCCACAGTTGGGTTCCTGGCGTCAGCAGGCATGAAGCGATCAAGTGCGCGTCAGTGAGGCCGATTCCTTTCGAGTAGAGCTTGTGGGCTTCAATCATGTGTCGCACCTCGCTAAGTTGAGCCGTCCTCACTTCGAGCAGGGATTCCATCTTATCGATTATCGATCGCCGGTTCCTCAACGAACCAAGAGCAATCTCCGCAACAATGAAGGGATGCATTGCAATCTGCGCCAAGCCAAGGCGTTTCTCCATTTCCGGGCTGGCATTGCGGAGATAGTCGACCCAGACGGACGCATCGGCCAGAATCACAGATTGTCAACTCTCAGGCGCTTGATGTCTTTGAGGTCTGGCTCCGAGCCGCCAACCGTCGCAAGCCGACGTGAGGCCTCAACGTGAATCAGCGCTTTGAGAGCTTCTCTGAGCAACGCTGTCCTTTCCGTCACGCCTGAATACTCTTGTGCCTTGAGCACCAGTTCGTCATCCAGTGCGACAGTCGCTCTCATAGAAGTCTCCCAGTCACCAATATTATCACCAAATGGTGAAATTATTGGCACAAGCCAAGTCTATGTTCGAGGACAATTCACGACATCCCAAATCCTCTCTCTGCTATGATTTCGGCGCGGTCTTCCTACCTGCATCCAATGAGACGAGGTCACAATGTCCACAACTGCCGACGCTCCGGTTACGCCTGAACGCATCTACCAACTCGCCTGGGGCTACGCTCCTCCGCTGATCCTTGAAGCGGCCATTCGCCATCGCGTCTTCGATGTGCTCGATGCCGGGCCGATGTCCCTGCTGCAAATCAAGGAGGCTACGGGCGCGTCGGAGCGTGGACTTTCCGCGATCCTCAACTTTCTGGTCGGTTTCGATTTCCTCCGCAAGAATCCTGAGGGCTACTACTCGCTTGCGCCGGAAAGTGCGGCGTTTCTGGTCAGCACCAAGCCTGGGTTCCAGGGTGGACTTATCCGTCATACCAGCGAACAGCTGCTGCCCAACTGGCTGCAACTGAATCGCGTGGTGGCCACGGGTACTCCGGCTGTGTCCGCCAATCAGCAGGGGCCGGGAAGCAAATTCTTCCACGACTTTGTCAACGACATCTTCCCGATGAGCTATACCGTCGCGCAGGAACTGGCTCGGCATCTCAGTCTCTACGACGCCAGCGGGTTGGTCAGCGTGCTCGACCTCGCGGCCGGGTCAGGCGTTTGGGGCATTGCTCTTG
>Ga0302319_10006612_pt1 | contig 22956 bp, 22 predicted proteins | sample Bog_T0_2_FD_203319 | JGI IMG/M metagenome (GOLD analysis project Ga0302319, IMG submission 203319) | Peat permafrost microbial communities from Stordalen Mire near Abisko, Sweden - Bog_T0_2 | ecosystem: Environmental > Terrestrial > Soil > Wetlands > Peat | place: Sweden: Abisko, Stordalen Mire...
GCACTTTGGCGGCAAGGTCGAGCAGGTGCATATTGCAGGGGTTACCTTCGTACCAGACGCTGGCGATGCCGACCTGCGCCTTGTTCATGTCTTCCGGAGTGAGGCCGGTGGCGTAAAGCATCGCCTGGGAGGCGCCCTGAGACTTGGGCTGCGTGATGCGGGAGGAGACTTTATTGAGTGGGCTGGACATGAGAATCCTCTAGTATATTGCGGGGGTTGCCGCGCCGGGGAGCGGATTGGCGTGTTGTTTGGGGGCACGTCCGGGCGACTGGGCGACAGGCCGGTTTTCGAAAAATGAGGAACGATCCAATTTTCGGTTATCGTGTTTGCTTTCTGATCTTTGAAAACACGATTTTCGCGGGGTTTTGGGCTGGCGCAACCGGATGGGGGTGATGGTGTGAGGGTTCGGGACGGAGGCGGCGGCAAGGCTTTCGGGAAAAATGAGGAACGAATCCAATTTCGAGTTAAGTCTAATTTTTACAATGATATGGCGGAGGGAATTTTGGGCGTTCCCGAGAGCGGTGGCGAGTTGCAGTGCATTCGTGCTCATAAGATCCGGGTTCCTCCGTGCAAAGGGTATCACGGCGAGATGCCTAAACCGAGCATTTATTTCTCTAAGTCACTGTAAATAATGGGAATATATTTATGAAATTCGCAAACTGAGACTTGGCTTGGGCTACCGTTTCGAAGGGAGGCGCGTCGCGGGGATGCGGCAGCTTGCCCATCCGGTAGAGTAGCGACGGCGGGAGCAACTTCGCGGCTGCAGTCGCCATGAGGCTGTGGTTGCCCTTCGGTGCCAGGCCCAGAGTTGTCTCGGCCCGGCACTTCCGCCCACGGGGCCCGGTTCTGGCAAGGCGACCCACTTCCCGGCGCGCCTGTGAACGCGGTGACATTCGCGCCCCTTCTCAGTTGATGCCGAGCCGGCGGAACACGGGAACCTTGGCGAGATCCGCGAGAAACGCGAAGACCACGGCTGCTACAAACATTTCTCCCACCACCACTACAGAGAGCGGAACCATGGCTATTCCACAAATCGCAAGCGTTGACGCGATCCCCAAATCGACCACGGACGACAAAACAAGCCATCGACCCGGGCGGCAGGACCCGATGCGCCCGCGCTCTCGATTTGCGTACGTCGTTGCCTGATTGCCAAACACGATCGCGATGAAGGCCAGAGTTTGAAGAGTTCCGTTTTCAAACCCCATCCGGAATTTGCCTGCCATCAGCGCGACTACGCAAAACGCCAGTTCGGAAACTCCCATGAAAACTCCCGCGAGCGTCAATGAGCTGATCCGCCAGGCGTTGGGCATAGGTGATGGCTGCACGTTGTCGGTGGTCAGAGACATACCCAGTAGATCGCCCGTAAGCATAATGATCACCATCAGCATCGGCGTCAGGATTGCATGTCCGGTGACGATCAGGCCCACAGCCAGGAACAGCACCTGCACGATCTTTTTGGTGACGGAGTTGAGCGTGTAAGTGAGGATGCGCTGGAACGTGATCCGGCCTTCCCGGACTGCCGCGACAATCCCGCTCAATCCGGGCAGCGTCAAGACGATGCCGGCCGCGGACTTAGCGACGTCGGTGGCTGTGGAGACCGCGATCCCCATCTGCGCCTGACGCAGCGCTGGTCCATCGTTGGCGCCATCGCCGCACATCCCAACGGCGTGGCCCGCCTTTTGAAACGCCTTCACCAGATTGTATTTGCCCTCGGGAAGAATGCCCGCAAAGATCGCGAACGTTTTCGGCTGGACGTCCGCCGGAATCGGACCCGGCGGGCAGACGCTCCCGTCCAGCCCGACCGCGTGCGCCACAATGACCGCCGTAGCCGGAGCGTCGCCGGTCACCATGACGGTCCGCACGCCCAGAGTTCGAAGCTCGGCAACCAGCGCGACGGAATCCGCGCGGGGTGGATCGCTCAGCGCAACCAGGCCGGCGAGTTTCAACGCTCCGGGCGGACCCGCGGCCACGGCCAGAACGCGGAAACCCTGCGCCTCCAGGTCGTGTGCGACCCCGGCAGGATCGGATTTTTCGGAAGCGGCGTCGCCCGCGGCGGGTGCCGTCTTCGCCATTTGCACGACTGCCGCAAATGCCCCCTTGACCACGCGCACCGTCGCGCCACCCGCATCGGTCGCACTGGCCTCCGACGTCTTCGTCGCTGGATCGAAGGGAACGAACTGAACGAGTTTGGGCAGATCGTCGTTGGACAGATCTCCTTTGGGCGGATCTTTGGCAGTCTTCTTCGAGGCAGCCAAACGGATGGCGGCGTCCACCGGATCCTGCCCGCCATCCGAACTCGTCAGCGCGGCCAGTCCCAGAACGCGCGCTTCGTCGAAGCCGGGCAACGGGCGTACGGCGGTAACCGTCAGTGCGTTTTGCGTAAGCGTACCGGTCTTATCCGCGCAAAGCACGTCGATCGAGGCCGCTTCGTCGACAGCGGAGAGTCTGGTCGGCAGCACGCCAACCTTTGCCAGCGCCTTCGCGCCGATCGCCGCCGCCAGCGTAAATGTGGCCGGTAACGCTACCGGAATCGATGCAAGTATTGCCGTCAGCACCAGCGGAACGATTTCGCCGACTGGCATCTTCAGCACGTGGGCGTAGGCGACCAGCATCAGGATGATGCAGCCATTGCAAACGGCAAGGTTCCGCACCACCCGGAAGACGGCTTTTTGCTGGGAACTTTCGCCATGTGCGGTTCGAACCAGTTCCGCTGTCTTTCCAAACTTAGTGCGGGCTCCGGTGGCCGTGACTTCCGCGGTCGCCTCGCCGCGCCGCACCAGCGCGCCTGCCCAGGTTTCAAAGCCAGCGCCCGCTTCTACGGGAACGGATTCGCCGGTGAGCATGGACTGGTCCACCAGCACCGACCCTCCGGTCAGCCGCACGTCGGCGGCAATCACCGCTCCGAGCGACAGCTTCAGGACATCCCCCACCACAAGTTGGGTGACGGGCACGGTGATCCACTTGTTGTCGCGCCGGACCGTGGCGTTCAGCGCCAGCCGCGATTTCAGGGCGGCAAGGGTTGCCTGCGCGTGCCCTTCCTGGAAGAAGCCGAGAGCGGCGTTGAAGGCCAGCAGCGCTCCGATGATGGCCGCCTCGGCATACTTGCCCAGGACCACTTCCAGAACGATCGCGGCTTCCAGCATCCAGGGCACCGGCGTCCACAATTGAGCCAGCATCCTGCGCAACGGATGCACTGACACGTCCGGCATCGCATTGGGGCCGGACTCTCCGAGTCGCCGGCGGGCTTCATCGCCCGTGAGGCCGGTCGGCGGGGGAGTATCTTTCGCGGCGGTTGGGGGAATAACGGGGTTATCCATGATTACTTCCTGGCTCCGGCAAGCGCCTCGAATCCGGACACAACGTCGAACAGCTCTTCGTCGATGCCGCTCTGGCGCAAACGATGAAATGTGCTCTGGAGACCCTCCAGAAGGTCCTTGATGTTTTCCTCCGCCCGCTCCATAGCTGCGAGCCGGCTCGCGTTTTCGCTCGCCAGCGATTCCGCGCAGGCCCGGAACAGCGAGATGAAGAGGTATTCGCGGATGAGCGCGCGCAGTGTCCCCGTCTTGTTGCGCATGCCTCCGCCTCGCATTACCTCGGGCAGGCTCGCTGTAGGCCACGGGATCCTGGCCAAGCCCTTTTCCCACACTGCGTCGAGCGGCAACAGCCGTTGGCTCACCGGCTCATAGAGCGCTCCGGACTTCGGCCGGTTATGGAAGACAAACAACCGCGCATACTCGCCCTTCGCCCGCCGCGCTTCGCTTTCGATCTGAATCTGCCCCACCAGCGGGGTGATCGCGCCTACGGAATTCGGCACTGCGAACAGGCCCATCAGGGGCATGCCGGCGTCCGCCAGCCGCGCATGCACGCGTTCACCGACAGCCCAGACTTCGGCCTTGCCGGGCTGCGCCGCGAGAGTCTGAACCGCGAAATCCGCGACCACTTCGTTGAATTGGCCGACCAGTCCCTGGTCCGAACCGAACACGATGGCGCCGATGGGCCCCAGATCTGCAGTCGTCTGGGGGTCGGCCACCGGCTCGACAGACTCACTCTCCCGAAAACATGCGCCCAGACCCAATTCGACTGTGCGATAGTAATCGCCCAGCGCCAGTACCGATTTTTCATATTGCCCGATGCTCGAAGCCGCCAGGGCCTTCATGGTGCGGACGACGGATTGAAGATCGCCGGCACTTTCGATCTGCCGTCGCAGGCCTTCGGTGCTGTTGCTCACGGCGTCTGGCCCCCTGGCGGCGTGGGACCGGGTTTCACCTCACTGCCAAGTGTCGCTTTGGGTTCCGGTTTGCCATCCGGCGCTGCGGGTTCGGATATCGCCTGGACGCCAGGTCTCGGTTTGGGTTCCGCTTTGCCATCCGACGGCGCGGGTTCCGGCTTCACCTCACCGCCAGGTGTTGGTTTCGCTTCCGCTTTGCCATCCGGCGCTGCGGGTTTGGATGTCGCCTGGACGCCAGGCGTCGGTTTGGGTTCCGCTTTGCCATCTGACGGCGCGGATTCCGGTTTCACCCCACTGCCAGATGTCGCTTTGACTTCCGCTTTGCTATCGGGCGCTGCGGGTTTGGATGTCGCCTGGACGCGAGGTGTTGATTTGGGTTCCGCTTTGCCATCCGGTGCTGCCGCTGCCGTTGGCTTTGGCGCCGCTGGGGCATGGGCTTCGGCATGCGAATCCGCCTTAGGCTGAAACGGCGCCAGTGCCGTGCGGGCAATCTCAATTACCGCTTTACGATCTTCGTCGCTCAGCTTTGCAGCACTCTCGAATCGCCCCGATATTTCGGATGGTATGCCCGTTGCCGCCTCCTGCACGGCGTGTTCGGCCTCGGGCATTTTTTCGAGCGGCACGCTGTCGAACAGTCCCGCGCTCAACCCGAGCAATACCGTGATTTGAGCCGATTCCGACACCGGCGCGGATTCCGGCTGTTTCAGGCATTCGCGAATGCGTCGCCCGTGTTCGATGGTCTTTCTTGTACCTTCATCGAGGCGCGCACCAAATCTGGCGAAGGTTTCCAGTTCCAGAAACTGCGCATAGGCAAGCTTGAGATCGCCCGCCACTGCCCGATAAGGCGCCCGCTGCGCCTTGCCGCCGACGCGCGAAACGGACTTGCCCACGTCCACCGCCGGCAACACGCCCAACTCAAACAACGCTGGCGAAACATAGATCTGACCGTCTGTGATCGAAATCAGATTGGTCGGGATGTACGCCGAGATGTCCTGCGCCTCGGTTTCAATGATCGGCAGCGCCGTCAGCGAGCCGCCGCCCAGATCCTTGTGCAGGTGCGTGGAACGCTCGAGCAGTCGTGAGTGGATGTAGAAAATATCCCCTGGGAATGCTTCGCGTCCGGGCGGCCGGCGGAGCAGCAGCGAAAGCTCGCGGTAAGCGCGGGCGTGCTGAGTGAGATCGTCGTAGACGATCAGCACGTCCCGGCCGGCTTCCATGAAATACTCCGCGATGCTGGTGGCGGCATAGGGCGTGATGTAAAGGAGGCCTGGCGCATCGTTGCCTTCGGCCACAACCACCACGGTGTAGTCCATCGCGCCCCTGGCGGAAAGATTAGCTACCGCTTTGGCGATCGCGGAAGCCCGCTGCCCCATGGCGCAATAAACGCACAAAACATTCTTGCCGCGTTGATTCAGGATGGTGTCGATCGCGATAGTAGTCTTGCCGGTCTGCCGATCGCCAAGGATCAGTTCCCTCTGCCCGCGCCCGATCGGGATGAGCGCATCCACCACTTTCAGGCCGCTTTGAAGCGGCACGTTCACGGGCGCGCGATCCATGATTGCCGGCGCAGGGCGTTCGATGGGGAGACGCTTTTCGGATGCCACCGGACCCTTGCCGTCGAGAGGTCTGCCCAGCGGATCGATTACCCGCCCGAGCAACGCGTCGCCCACCGCGACATCCATGACGCGGCCGGTCCGCTCAACCCGATCGCCCGCCTGCAGGTCCGAGTATTCGCCGAGCAGCACGACGCCGATTTCATTCTCATCCACGTTGAAAGCGATCCCGAACACGCCGCCGGGAAACTCCAGCAGCTCGTCGTAGCCCGCGCCCGGAAGGCCGGAAACCGTGACGATGCCATTGGTAACGCTCGTGATCGCTCCCACCTCACGCGCCGTCAGTTGAGTCGTCCAGGTTTCGGTTGCCTTGCCGATAGCGGCGAACGCAACGTCGAACGCGCTTTGAAGGCTCTCAGTTTCGGCGTTCATTGGCCTCTGGGTCGGGACTTCAGCAGTTCGCCGACACTCTTTTCCATCGACGCCAGGTAGTCCGCGATGCTCCACCCCACGCTCTGTCCATTCGTCTCCAGTTCGATGCCTGCGACAAGATCCGGCGCGGTCTCGAACCGAAGGCGGACCTCCGCGGAGAACGTTTCGTTGAGGGCATTCTGTATCGCGGCGCGCTGGTCCGCGGGCAGGTCGAACGCGCTGCGCAACAACGCAGGATCCGGGGACGTCCGAAGCGCCGTGGCAACGCAATCCTTTGCCTTGCCGTTCAACGCGTGAACTCGCCGCGTGAATACCTCGCCGATGCGCTCTTCCAGACTGACTGTGGCAAGGTCCGTCAGCGCCTTTCGGGTAATGGAAAACACTGAATCCTGCATCCGGCGGCTGATAGCCTTACTCAGAGCCTGAGCTTCGGCGAGCAATCCAGCCTGGCGTTTGGCGCTCAGCGCGTCGGCGGCCTTGTGAGCTTCGTCGAGCAACTTCGCGCGTTCGGCCTTCGCCTCATCGGTGGCCTTGCTCATCAGCGCGGCTCGCTGCGCGTCGAACTCCTGGTTTTTGTGCTGGAAGTCGTCGTGGTCCTTTTGAGCTTCGGCCTTCTTTCCGGCGGCATCCGCCAGTTCCGCCGCCACCAGCTTCTCCCGTGCGTCGATGGCGTCGAGGATGGGCTTGTACAAATAGCGCTTCATCAGCCACACCAGGATGAGGAAGTTGAGCGCCTGCGCGCCGATGGTGAACCAGTCGATCAACATAGCTTACTTACCGGGCGTCTGAGCGATGACGTGATTCCAGAACGGATTGGCGAAAATGAGAATCATCGACACCACAAAGCAGTAGATGGCGGTGGATTCGATCATGGCCAGTCCCACGAACAAGGTTCGGGTGATCGTGGCGGAGGCGTCGGGCTGCTGCGCCAGCGCGGTCAACGCCGTCGCCACCGACCGCCCTTCGCTCAGAGCCGGGGCCAGACACCCAAAACTGGTCGTGAATCCGGCGGTGATGATGGAAGCGATAGCAATTGATGTTGCGGTATCCATAGTGTGTCCTTTTATGCTCCTTTTGGTCTCAGGTTGCGGGCGCAGGCGTAACGCCGGCCGGCGGCTTGCGCGTGCGCGTGGCGGCAGCGATATAAACTGCCGCCAGAATGCTGAAGATGTATGCCTGAACCATTCCGGTGAGCAGGCCCAGCATCGTCATGAAGATCGGAAAGACGAACGGTGTGATGGTAAGCAGAATCGCGATAATCATCGCGCCGCTCATCATATTGCCGAACAGGCGGACAGCCAGCGCGAGGGTTCGCGAGAACTCGCTGATAATGTTAAACGGCAGCATGATCACGGTCGGCTTCACGTAAGACTTGAGATAGCCGCGCCAACCCTGATCCTCAATGCCGAACAACGGCACCGCCACAAACACGCTGAGCGCGAGAGCGGCGGTAGTCGAGAGCGATCCGGTGGGCGGCGAATAACCGGGAATGACCGTACAAATGCTGGCCATGGCCACGAACAGGAACAGCGTACCCACAAACCCGATGTACTTCTTCGGATTGTGGAGTCCCACGTCCTCAATCTGTTGATTGATGCCAGTGACTACGATTTCCAGCAGGTTCTGCCATCGCGAACGGTCGAGACCCGTGGAAAGCCTGCGCGTAATGAGCCGGGAGCCGACCGCCATCAGGATCATCAGCCCCCAGGTAAACGCAATCGTGGCGTTGATTTTGAGAAAGCCGTGCTGCCAGAAGATCCACTGATCCGGACTAAGGCGCAAGGCTCACCCCATTTGCCGGGCGGACCGGATCCCCGCCCGTCCGCGTCAGCCACGTGACGGCCACGCGCGCCAGAATGAACCCGCCGAGGCACGCCACCGTCCTGTCCCAGCGCTTCCCCGAGACGAAATAGAATCCACCCAGCGCGATCGCCATTCGAAGCAGGAAACTGCCGAGGAACCAAAGCCCCGGCCGATCCGAAGAAACGCCTTTGGCCACGGCCCACCACAGGCCACCGAAGAACATCGCCCCCAGGGCCACCCCCGCCAGACACGACAGCACCAAAGTCAAAGCGTCAGTCATCCTTGCCCTCCTGGTCGTCCCGCATCGTTGCATCTTCCTTCGCAACCCAGTGCCATGCATTCAGACAGCCGATTGCGAGTCCTCCCATCAGCAGCGCCAGCGTCCAGCCATGCTTGCCCGGATGATGCGTGTCCAGCCATATACCGAGAGCCGCGCCGAGGAGCGTCGGCACGGCGACCGACCACCCGATCAGCCCCATCATCCCCAGGCCGAACCAGACGCCCTGATCGGACTTGCGCGCCCGGATCCTGCGCGCCGCTTTCGCGCCGATCTCGTCCGCGAACCCCGGCTTTTTGTCTGGTTCACTCATTGTGAAAAGCCACAAAACGGTGCAGGAATCCGGCTGCCAGTTTGGCGGTTACCATCCGTGCGCTGCGCTCGTGCGCATCGAGCGTGAGGAACTCCTTCTCCACCGCGTCGCGCAATTTGCCGAGATCGGAGCCGTCGATGGCGCGCCGGACCGAAACAAGCACGTCCGTCCCGGTTTTCACCAGCACTCCTTCATCCACAGCCACGAATACTTCCCCGTCGACCTCGGTCTGGTACGTCAGAATCCCGGGCGCCAGCGCCGCCACGCAATCGAGCCTGTGCGGCAGGAGTCCGAACGAGCCTTCGCGCGTTTCCGCCACTATGCGCGACACGCCGGTCTTCTCCGCGTAAATCTGAAACGGCAGCAGCAGCCTAAGAGTCATGAGCGGCTGTGGCATGTTCCCCCTCCTGTTCCGGCCTCTGCTCCGCACTCGCGGGCGCCGCTGTTGCAGCCTTGGGCGAAGGCTCATCCGGCTTAGCCTCCCCGGTTTCCGCTGACTTCGACTGCGGCGCGGTCCCATCCGGCTTTGCGGGGGCGCGCGCCTCCGATCGGGAGTCCGGCGATGCTGCCACAACAGTTTTGGCCGTACTTGCGGCGGGCTTCGGGTCGGCCTTGTTTTCGGGCTTCCCCTGCGCATCGGTCGCGCCGGCCGGCTTCGGGGGGGCGTTTGCCTCGGGCTTTGATTCAGGCCCGGTCGGCGCTTTCGCCGCAACGGGTTTCGCAGTTCCCTTCGCTTCCCCGATTGCGCCGATCATGTAGAGCGCACTCTCCGGATAGTCTTTGAATTCGTCGCGCAGGATTCTCTCGCACCCATCGAGCGAATCCTTCAGACTGACGAGCTTTCCTTTGAGGCCCGTGAACTGCTCGGTAGTAAAAAATGGCTGCGTCAGAAACCGCTCCAGCCGCCGCGCCCGCGCCACTACGTTGCGATCCTCCGGCGCCAGTTGTTCGAGGCCCAGCATCGCGATGATGTCCTTGAGTTCCGCATACTGCGCGAGCGTCTTGCGGATTTCCTGCGCGAGTGCATAGTGCTTTGCGCCCACGATGCCCGGCGTGGCCATTCGCGAACTGGATTGCAGCGGATCGACCGCGGGAAACAAGCCCTCGCTCGTGCGTTTGCGCGAAAGCACCACCGACGCGGAGAGATGCGAGAAAGTATGCACCGCCGCGGGATCCGTGAAGTCGTCCGCCGGAACATACACGGCCTGGATGGAAGTGATGGCGCCGGTATCGGTGTTGGCAATGCGTTCTTCGAGCGCCGCCAGTTCCGTTCCCATGGTGGGCTGATAGCCCAGGCGCGAGGGCATCTGCCCCATCAGGCCCGACACTTCCGAACCCGCCTGGATAAAACGAAAAATATTGTCGATCAGCAGCAGTACGTCGCGATGTTCGTCGTCCCGGAAGTATTCGGCCATGGTCAGAGCCGCGTGGCCCACCCGAAAACGGCTGCCGGGAGGCTCGTTCATCTGGCCGAAGATCATCACCATGTTCGGCAGCACGCCGGCTGTCTTCATCTCGTCGTACAGTTCTTCGCCCTCGCGGCAGCGTTCGCCGATTCCGCAGAAGATACTGACGCCCTCCTGGTGCCCGATCATGTTGTGGATCATTTCGGTGAGCAACACCGTCTTGCCTACGCCCGCTCCGCCGAAAAGCCCCGCCTTCCCGCCGCGTTCCAGGGGCACAAGTACGTCGATCACTTTGATTCCGGTCTCAAATACTTCGGACTTCGTGGACCGCCGCGTGAGAGCCGGCGGCGCGCGATGCACGGATCGCCACTCGACGGCCGGCAGCGCCGCGCCCCGGTCGATCACGTCGCCAAAGACGTCGAACATGCGCGAAAGAATCGCCTTCCCCACAGGCGCCTTCAAAGGGCCACCGGTATCCTCCACCGCCATGCCGCGAGCCAGGCCCTGCGTCGGCGTCAGCGCAATCCCCCGCACGTGTCGCTCGTCGCGCTGCGCCAGTACCTCAATGACCATCCGCCTGTCTTCTCCAGCCCGAAGCACGGTGTAAATCGGCGGCAGTTCGCCTTCGAAGCGCACATCCACCACACTGCCGCGCACAGACGAGATCAGGCCATTCGGTCTACTCATCGGTCCGCGGCCCCCCGCCCTCGGGCGCGAGGCACGCTGGCGCTGCGGCGTGAGGCGAGAGACAAAACATGATTGCCTCCGTCACCCGCCCCGTCTCGTGCGGACCCAGCACGCAAATGGAATCGACTCCAGCCTGCTGGACCGGATAATCGTTCCCTCCCGGAAACAGGGCATCCCCCACGTAAATCATTTCTGCCAGCGAAATCCCCAGAGTGTCCCGCAGTTTTCCAATTCCATACGCCTTGTCGATGCCGGGTTTCGTGACATCGATCGACGTGGCGCCGCCCAACCGTACGGAATAGCCCGGTATTATCGGATCCACGATCGCCTTGATCTGCTTCCGTTTGGCGAAATCCACGTCCCACTTTTTCTTTTCTTCGAGGGGGGCCTGCTGGCCCAGCGCCGACCAGGTGATCTGGCTTCCGCGGTCTTCGATGACTTCCCCCCACACCCGGGCAGCCGCCAAGCCCGACTCGGCCACCGCCTTCTTCAGTGCCCCCGTGATCTCTTCTTTCTGCGGTTCACTGAAGTCTTCGGAATAGAGTTCCTTCCAGTCTGTCTCGTACCGGAAGAACTTTGTTCCACATGCGGGGAGCAGAGACAGCTGGCGAAGCCGCTCGTCGTGGGGAAGTTGGGCAAGTATCTGTTTTTCGAACTGCGGCCAGCCGCCTCCGGAAATCACGGCGACCCGAACCACGCCCAACAGCTTGTGAAGCAGCGTCGACATCTCCGGCCCCAGAGCCGACTTGCTCTCCGCCAGCGTGCCATCGAGATCGAAAACGATCAGCTTCTTCATTCCGGTATACCGATTTCCAAAACGTTCACCTCGTCCACCGGGCGAAAGGTACAAACCCCATTGCCGGCAGGCAGCAGGAACACATCGCCTCTTCGGACTCGGTACTCGATTCCATCGCTCTCTATGTGGCCCGTACCTTCGGTGCAGACGATCACTCTCGGCGCCCCTGCCGCGCCGACGGGGAACGGCAGGGTGCCGCGCACACGCGATAAGCGGAAGTGTTCGCATCGGAAGAGTTGCTCGCGTTTCACCGGGGTCTCCGATTCGACCAGAGGGGTCAGCAATCCGCCGGTGGACTTTCCAAAGTCGATGCACGCCAACGCCTGTTCGATGTGCAGCGACCGTGGTTGACCGGTTTTCTCGTCCGTGTGGCCCCAGTCGTACAGGCGAAACGTGACATCGCTGTTTTGCTGTACCTCGAAGACCACGACGCCGCCGCCGAGGGCATGAACCGTGCCGGCAGGTATGAAGACGGCGTTGCCGGCCTTGGGAATGAAGCATCCCAGGTGGTCCGCCACACCGCGGTTCGCCAGAGATTTCCGCAGCTCCGCTTCCGTGGTGCCCGGCTTCAGGCCCGCATAAATTCGGCTGTCGGGTCCGGCTTCCAGCACCACCCAGGCTTCGGTCTTGCCGGCTTCCCCCGCGGGCAGTCCCGGATAAGTGTCCGTCGGATGAACCTGTACCGAGAGCATTTGCTGTGCGTCGAGGAACTTGAGCAGAAGGGGAAACCGGCGAAATTTTCCGGCCAGTCTTCCCATCAGCTGGCGCGGGAATTGCGCCATGAGCCGGGCAATGGTCTGTCCTTTCAGTTCGCCCTCAGCCACGCGGCTCGGATGGTCGTCCCGGTCGCTCAACACCCACGCCTCGCCGATCGGCCCCTGCCCCGGCAAGGGTGCGGCAAGCAGGCTCCCCAGGCGTCGTCCGCCCCACAGCCGGTATTGATAGATCGGCTCGAAACGCAGCGGATAGAGGAGATTTGGGTTCATGTCGCGCAGCTATTGTCCGAGTTGTCCGGGCAGCGGTTGATGCGCCCGGCCGTGCGGCATGAGCGCAAGGTTATCGCTCATCACATAGACCGTGATCGCCACGGATACAAGCGCGAAGCCGATCCAGAAAAGCCAGCTGTGGTGCAGGCGCTTCCAGTAAGGCTTTTCGTGATGATGAGGGTGCTGGCGTCCCTCGCCTTCGTTTCCGCCGCTGCCGAAGTTCGTGTCGTCCATAGTGTTCCCTTCTCTCTGCCCCGGCTTCACGCCGACTTCGCAACTGCGCACGGAATCTCCATCGCGCCCGTGTATTCGCCCTGGCGCGCGGCCCGGTTGCACTTCGCCCGATGACGCAACGCCTGCTGCGCCGCCGCAACATTACCCTGTTTGCCTTGCCAGATTTCCATTGCCGGTTGCTGGATCGCCCGGGCAAACGAAAAGCCCAGTGCCCAGGGATGCCGTCCCCGAAACCGAACATTCATTGCGTTCAGGCGCGCCGAGGCCAGCACTCCCGGTTGCCCGCCGGAGAGGAACGCGACGCCCGGCACGGCCGCCGGAACCGCGCGCAGCAGGCACTCCACCGTCGCATCCGCCACCTCATCCACCGATTCCTGCCTCGGGCACGTCAGCCCCGGAAGCACCATGTTGGCCTTCAGTATCATGCCTTTCAGCGTCACCCTTTGGGCGTAGAGTTGTTCGAAAACCGCTCGCAACACTTCTTCCGTAAGCTCCTGGCAGCGTTGCAGAGTATGTGCTCCATCCATGAGCACCTCCGGTTCCACCACAGGGACCAATCCGGTCTCCTGACATAACGCCGCATAGCGCGCCAGCGCGTGGGCATTGGCGTCGATGCAACTCCGGCTCGGAAGGCCTTCGCCAACCGTGATCACCGCACGCCATTTGGCAAACCGCGCCCCGATCCCGGAATACTCGGCCAGCCTCTCCCGTAAATTGTCCAGCCCTTCGGTGATCTTCTCGCCCGCATGACCTGCCAGATCCTTCGCCCCCGTGTCAACCTTGATTCCGGGTATGATGCCCGCATCGTTGAGCGCGCTGACAAAGGAGGCGCCGTCTTTCTTCGCCTCGCGGATCGTCTCGTCGTAAAGGATTGCCCCGCTGATGGATTCGGCGAGGCCGGGCGTCGTCACAATCAACTCCCGCCATGCGCGCCGCGCCTCCATGGTCTGGGGAATACCTGCGTGGGCAAAGCGCTTGTTGCAGGTAGGCGTGCTTTCATCCATCGCCAGCAGGCCTTTGTCGTTCGCCACCAGCGCTTCAGCCGTCTCCGTCAGTTTCCGCTCGTTCATCGGGCGGCCTTCCACTTCCAGTTGCGAATCTCCGGCATATCCTCGCCGTGCTGGTCGATATAGAGCTTGTGCTCGATCAGCTTGTCCCGCATCGTTTGCTTGAGATACGCACCAGCGGAACCGAGCCCCGGCAACCGGTCCACCACGTCCTGCACCAGATGGAAGCGGTCCAGGTCGTTCTGAACCCGCATATCGAAGGCGGTGGTGATCGTGCCCTCTTCCTTGTAACCCCGAACATGGATATTTCGGTTGGTGCGGCTGTAGGTCAGCCGATGCACCAGCCACGGATATCCATGGAAGGCAAACACGATGTGTTTGTCTTTGGTGAAGAGCGAGTCGTAATCCCTGTCGCTCAGTCCGTGCGGATGTTCGCTCGCCGGCTGCAGCTTCATCAGATCCACAACGTTAATCACCCGGATCTTAAGCGCGGGCAGATGCTCCCGAAGAATCGAGACCGCCGCCATAACCTCCAGCGTCGGCGTGTCTCCGCAACATGCCATCACCACGTCCGGCTCTCCGTCCTGATCGTTGCTCGCCCACTTCCAGATGCCGATGCCTTCGGTGCAATGCACCACCGCGGCATCCATCGTCAGCCATTGCGGCAGCGCGTGTTTCCCTGCCACCACTACGTTGACGTAATGTCGGCTGCGCAGGCAATGATCGAATACGGAGAGCAGACAGTTGGCATCCGGCGGCAGATATACGCGCACGATATCGGCCTTCTTGTTGATCACGTGGTCCAGAAAACCGGGGTCCTGATGAGTGAAGCCGTTGTGATCCTGCTGCCACACGTGAGAAGCCAGCAGATAGTTGAGCGACGCGATCTTCCGCCGCCACGGAAGTTCCAGGGTAACCTTCAGCCACTTCGCGTGCTGGCTGAACATCGAATCCACAATCCGAATGAACGCCTCGTAGCTGTTGAACAGCCCATGGCGTCCCGTCAGCAGGTATCCTTCGAGCCAGCCTTCGCACTGGTGCTCGCTCAGCATGGAGTCCAGCACCCGCCCGGCCGGAGCCAGAAACTCATCGCTGGCGACTTCCTTCGCGTCCCACTGGCGGTCCGTAACTTCAAATACGGCGCCCAGAAGATTCGAAAGCGTCTCGTCCGGCCCAAACACGCGGAAGTTGCGCTGATCCTGATTTAGCTTTGCCACATCCCGCAGAAACTTGCCCAGCACCAGGGTGTCCTGCCCGTCAACTGCCCCCGGCGAGGGCACGCTCACCGCGTGTTGGTGGAAGTCCGGCATCCGCAGATCGCGCAGCAGAGTGCCTCCGTTGGTATGCGGGTTGGAACCCATCCGCCTGTTGCCCACCGGCGCCAACTCCGCCAGGTCCGGCATAAGCTTGCCATTCCCGTCGAATAATTCTTCGGCCTTGTAACTCTTCATCCAGGCTTCGAGTAATTCAACGTGGCCGGGATGATCGGCATCCACTAACAACGGCACCTGATGCGCGCGGAAAGTACCCTCAATCTGCAGGCCATCCACAACCTTCGGCCCCGTCCAGCCTTTCGGCGAGCGCAGCACGATCATGGGCCAGCGCGGCCGGGCAGTGTCGCCGCTCTTCCGCGCATTCTCCTGGATCCGCAGGATGTCCCCGATCGCCTGGTCCAGTGCCGCCGCCATGAGCTGATGCATCGTCTCCGGATCGTCGCCTTCCACGAAATACGGTGCCCAGCCGCAGCCGTGCAGGAACTGCTCCAGTTCCTCGTGCCCGACCCGCGCCAGCACCGTCGGATTGCTGATCTTGAAACCATTCAGATGCAGGATCGGCAGTACGGCGCCATCGGTCTGGGCGTCCAGAAACTTATTCGACTGCCATGCCGTCGCGAGCGGCCCCGTTTCGGCCTCGCCATCCCCCACCACGCAGGCGACAATCAGATCGGGGTTATCGAACGCGGCCCCGAATGCGTGGCTGAGCGAGTAGCCGAGCTCACCGCCCTCATGAATCGACCCCGGCGTCGTCGGAGCGACGTGACTCGAAATCCCGCCGGGAAACGAAAACTGCTTGAACAGCTTTTTCAACCCGGCCTCGTCCTGAGTGATGTCGGGATAGACCTCGCTCCAGGTGCCCTCCAGGTAGACGTTGCCCACAATCGCGGGGCCGCCATGACCCGGCCCGGCAATATAGAACATATTCAGGTCATAAAGACTGATAGCCCGATTCAGATGCACGTAGATGAAGTTCTGCCCCGGCGTGGTGCCCCAATGCCCTACTACCAGCGGCTTTACATGCGCAAGTTTCAGCGGCTCTTTCAGTAGCGGGTTGTCGTAGAGATAGATCTGCCCCACGGACAGGTAGTTGGCGGCGCGCCAGTAACGATTCATCTTGTCCAGTAGCGTGGCGCTGAGCGGGTGGCGGTCGTCGGTGACCCGGAGGCCGCCGCTCCAGTCGCCGGTATTTCGCGGAGACGACGTTAATTCCGCGTGTTCTGCGTGGTTTTCGAGAAGGGCTTCAGTCATGATCTGGTTCCGGCAATGGCTCCGACGCACAACAAGCACGCACCCGGCCAAACCTCTCCGCCCCGCAGCCGGGGGGATTCACTCGTTTTGGCTTTCCGCGTCACGGCCGAGAACCGTCACGTGACGGCGGACGGTCATCAATGTCGCGGAACGCTGCCTATGGACGGTACAAGCATCTGCCTCATGCCGGTCGCCCCCCGTGCAATCCGGTAACGCCGCAACGGAACCCGCCCCCGCAGCCGCCGACTGTTTGGACAACGTTTCGGCCCGTCCCGTGCTCCTGAGAATCACGTGAATGACACTTTGAACATCTCCAGGATCCTCGTCCCCGTGTTACTGCACGATACTTCCCGCCACATCATTCGGCAGGCGGCGTGGCTGGCGCGGCGACTGAATGCGGAAGTGATCCTTCTGCATGTCGTGACGCCGCCCGGCTATCCGGAGGATATGTTCACCGGTCCACGCGAACTCGCGGCACAGGATCTGCACCAGGCCATCGTCGGCCTGGCGCAGACGGATCTGGATGAGAGGGATTGGCCGGAATTCGAAGGCATCCCCGTCACGCGCTTGCTCCTCAAAGGCGACCCGGCTGAGGAAATCGTCAAAACCGCCCGTCAGAACGACGTCGGCATGATCATGATGTCGACCCACGGACACGGCGCGCTGTACCGGTTCCTTCTGGGCTCGGTAGCCGCGAAGGTATTGCATGAGGTCGAATGTCCGGTCTGGACCGGCATTCACCTCGAAGACGCTTTGGCGCTCCCATTTTCGGTTCGAAACATACTGTGCTCGTTGGATTTGGCGGCGCACTGCCCCCATACACTGAGCGTGGCTGCGGCCATGGCCGCGGCGGTCGGTGCAAAGCTCACCCTCGTCCACGTAACGGTTGGCATGGAATTCTACGGTCCCGGCGGCTATCAGGTAGATGCCGTGTGGAAAAAGGAGATCCTGGGCTACGCTGCAAAAGCCATCGCCGACCTTCAGAAACAGGCCGGCACCGATGCCGAGGTCATCATCGAAAGTGGCGAAGTCAGCCAGCTTCTGAACCGCGCCGCCGAGCAATCGAAGGCGGACGTTCTGGTGATCGGGCACATCCCCGGGCGCAGCCACCTGGGAGATAACGGCAACGGCTACGGCATCATTCGCGCCTCACGCATACCCGTGTTGAGCGTCTGAGCCAGTGCAGGGCTCTCCACTTGACCTCAAAACCGCCCGTGGGGCAGAAACCCGTGCGCTGCGGGGCGGGTTGGTAACTTGGTTGGTAAACCTGCGGCCGATTGTGAATCGGCCCAGGTCGAGCGAAGCTCGACGGCGCCCAGACCCATCTCGGCGCTTTTCCCGCCCGCCTACCCGCTCAATTTCCACCGCCGGATGAACCCGAACGCTAATCCAACCCGAACGACCCAAGCTTCACGCGCGTTGACTCGCAACCCTCGTGATGGATGCTCCTGATCCCCAGACCCTGCGCGATGCTCACGAACATCGGCGTATTGTCGATATACAGGACGTTCTCGGCGCGCACCATCGAAATATCCATCGCCAGATGGAAGATATCCGCATCGGGCTTCCGCAGGTGCACAAAGCAGGAAGACACAAATCCATCCGCAAGCCGGTCCAGTCCGAATTTCCGAATGCGGTAAGCGTTGACCTCCCGCGATTCGTTGCTCACCACAAACACCTTCAGCCCGTGCCGCGCCTTAAGCCCCGTGAACAGCCCTATCGTCTCCGGGTACGGTTGCGACTGCTCCAGCATGAAGCGCCGGAACTGCGCCCGCGTGAACCTGCGCTTCTCGTAAAACACCACCAGCCTCAAATACTCTTCGAACGTCAGCTTGCCCTCTTCATGGCACTCGAACGTCAGCTCATGGCGCGCTTCCATCTCCGCCCACGGCAGGCTGAAGTGCTTCGCCGCTCGTTTGCGGGCGATATGGTCCCAGCCATTCGTCAGCAGAACTCCCCCCACATCCAGAAAGAGCGTAGTGACCGCCAGCGGTCTACTCATCGGCTTTATCCATGAGTTGCTTCCGAATGGATTTAAGCTCCAGCAGTCGCTTCGGGGTCGGCTTCGGAAACGTCATCTTCAGCCCGTCAAGAGCATCGAGCACGATTTGCGAAACAATCAGCCGTGCATTGTTCTTATCGTCGGCCGGAACCACGTACCAGGGCGCGTCGCGCGTACTCGTCGCGCTCAGACAGGCCTCATACGCTCCCCTGTAATCCTTCCAGTATTTCCTCTCATGTATGTCCGCCAGGCTGAATTTCCAGTTCTTGTCCGGTTGATCGATGCGTTCCAGAAATCGCTTCCGCTGCTCTTCCTTCGAGAGATGCAGGAAGAACTTGACGATTCTGGTGCCGTTGCGGTGGAGATGTTTTTCGAGATCCAGAATCGAACGATATCGCTCTTCCCAGATGTTCTTTTCGTCCAGCACGTCCTCCGGGAGCATCTGCTGCCTGAGAAGTTCCGGGTGGACCCGAACCACCAGTACCTCTTCATAATACGAACGATTGAAGATCCCGATCCTGCCGCGCTCGGGCAAACGGCATGTCGTTCGCCAGAGAAAATCGTGTTCCAGTTCCTCGGCGCTCGGTTGCTTAAAGCTGAAAACCTCGCAACCCTGAGGATCCACTCCGGACAGGATATGCCGGATCGCGCCATCCTTTCCCCCTGCGTCCATCCCCTGAAAAATCAATAGCAGCGCATATCGGTTCGACGCGTAGTGGAGTTGCTGCAGCTTGCTGAGCGACGCCACGTGTTCCTCCAGCAGTTGCCGGTATTCATCCTTAGTCTTGCAATATGGCTTCTCCGCCGTCGGCAACTTGTTCAGTCGAACTCTGGCGCCTGGATGCACGCGATAACGGCCCGAGTGAATGGTCATTTTTGCCATAGAATTCGATCGACCTCAAGCGGCACCGCTACTCCGTCATAGCGAGGCATCACCCGTGGAGTGAAATCCGCGGCCGGACGCGTCGCAGGTACGGATGCCCGGAAGGTATATGCGCCTGGCGCACTCCCGGCGACTCCTTCAGCGGGGCGCACGCAATCCATTTCCTGCCGCACCGCGCTATCGCCCCCGTTTCCGTCGACATACAGCTCCACTCGAACCGCCCGCGGATTGAGATCGCTCAGATTCACCTGGACCTCAAACACGTGGTGATTCCCGTCGGCCGCAACCTTCACGTCGCCGATTCGCACGCCCGGCCAGCGCTGATCCACTTCGCGCCGCCAGTCGTCGATCTGTTTCCCGCGCGCTCCCTTTTGGTCGGCCCGCGCCAGATATTCCGCCGCGCCGGGCAGATAGTGTTGTTCCGTGTATTCGCGCACGGCCCGCTCGGCGGAGAATTGAGGCGTAAGGCGCGCCATGCTTTCTTTCATGCGGGCCACCCACTTGGTGGGAATGCCGGTCTGGTCGCGTGTATAGAACTCGGGAATCACTTCCCGTTCCAGCAGGCCGTAAAGTGCGTCCGCATCCGCCGCATCAAACCTCGGATCGTCGCCATGTTCCTGGCCATCTCCCAGCGCCCACCCCACTTCAGGCGCGTAGGCCTCCGCCCACCAGCCATCCAGTTCGGATAGATTGAGCCCTCCGTTGACCAGCACTTTCATGCCGCTGGTCCCGCAGGCTTCCCAGGGCCGGCGTGGCGTGTTGATCCAGAGATCCACACCCTGAACCAACTGCTCGGTCAGCAGCATGTCGTAGTCGGCCAGAAAAATCGCGTGCGCCCTTGCGCCGTCCCGCCGGATGAACTGGATCCATTCCCGAATCAGGGCCTTTCCCGCTTCATCGGCCGGATGCGCTTTGCCTGCGATGATGATTTGCACCGGACGCTCAGCGTTGTTCAAAATGCGAAGCAAACGCTGCGGATCGTGCAACAGCAGGTTCGGCCTCTTGTAAGTGGCGAATCGCCGCGCAAAACCCAGGGTCAGAGCGTTGGGATCGAACAGATGCTCTGCCGCCTCGATCTCATCGTGCGGAGCGCCGGCAACGGCCATCTGCAGCGAGAGCCGTTTGCGTGCATATTCCACCAGCGACCGGCTCGCCACCGTACGGAATTGCCACAACGTGGCCTCCGGGATCTTGCGAATATCCTCGTCCAGGTGCTGCGAACTGCCCAGCCAGCGATCCTTCCCGCAACGGGCCGTCCAGAGTTCGTCGGCCGGAGCCGAGTCCCAGGTGGGCACGTGGACTCCATTCGTCACATGCCCGATCGGAACTTCATCCTCCGGCCAGCGCGGAAACAGCGGCTGAAAAAGGCGGCGGCTGACCTGTCCGTGCAGCCGGCTCACCCCGTTCACCGCCCCGCTGCCGCGAATGGCCAGATGCGCCATATTGAAATCCTCTTGCGAATCGCCTGCGTTTTCGCGGCCCAACGCCATCAGCGCCTCAAACGGGATGTGGAGTTTGTTCTGCGCGTACCTCCCGAGGTACTGCGCCATCAGCCCCGGGCTGAAGCGGTCAAAACCCGCCGCCACCGCTGTGTGCGTGGTGAACAGATTCCCCGCTCGGGTCGCCGCCAGAGCGGCATCAAAGGGCTGTCCCGTGTCTTCCATGAAACTTCGCGCGCGTTCCAGCACCGCGAACGCGGCATGGCCTTCGTTCAGATGACAGATCTCCGGCTTCAGTTCCAGGGCGCGCAGCAACCGCCATCCGCCCAGCCCCAGCAGCAACTCCTGTTTGAGCCGCAATTCCGGCCCACCCCCGTAAAGCTCGCTGGTGATCCCCCGATGCACCGGGAAATTCGCCGCGTCGTTGCTGTCCATCAGGTAGAGTCGTACTCTGCCCACCTGCACCTGCCAGACTCGCAGCCACACCGAGTATCCCGGTAGCGCGATCTCCAGCCTCATCCACTCGCCATTTGCCAAACGGTACGGCGTCACAGGCAACTGCCCCGGATCGTTGTACGGATAGAGCGCCTGCTGCTCTCCGTTCTCGGCAATCGCCTGCCGAAAATAGCCCTGCTGATAGAGCAACCCCACGCCGACCACCGGAACGCCCAAATCGCTGGCTGCCTTCAGCTGATCGCCCGCTACATTACCCAACCCACCCGAGTAAATGGGCAACGCCTCGCTCAACATGAATTCCATGCTGAAATAAGCGGCGCACGTCAACGGTGCACCGGGATGGCTCCGCGCAAACCATGAGGGCGTCAGCGCCGCCTGACGACTGGCCTCCACCAGACCATCGGCCTTCTTCCGGAAAGCCGGATCGGCCAGCATTTGCGCAATCCGGTCCCGCGAAGCCGTCTGGAGCACCGCCCAGGGATTGTGCGTGATTTCCCATAATTGCGGATCCAGCTGACGCCACAACTCGTCCGTCGCATGATTCCACGACCAGCGCATATCGAGCGCCAACTCGGCCAGGGAATCGAACCCGTCAATCTCCGGAGCCTGGTGACTCAAAGCGTCACCAGTAGCCTTACCGTTCACGGGAGGTAAACTGCTCAAAGCTCCGTCCCCCTGTTTTCGAGGGCCGCTATCTTGGCCAGTCGCCGCCGGTGACGCTCGGCTCCGCTGAACCGGGCCTGAAGAAAGACGTCCACCAGTTGCCACCCCAGTTCATGATTCACTACGCGGCCGCCGAGGCAAATCACGTTCATGTCGTCGTCCTCCACGCCCTGCCGCGCCGAAAACGGTTCGTGGATCAGGCACGCGCGCACCCGGGCAATCTTATTGGCCGCGATGCACGCGCCCACGCCACTGCCACACACGCCAATGCCGCGTTCCACATCGCCATGACTCACTGCGCGCGCCAGCGGAACGATGAAGTCGGGGTAATCGTCGTCCGGCACCAACTGACGATCCCCAAAATCGACAACATCGTGACCGCCGGCGCGCAGCATCCCGATGAGATACTCTTTCGTCTCAAATCCGCCGTGATCCGCGGCGATCCCGATGCGTCCCATTGCCTGCTACCAGACGAAACAGCGGGGACCGCCGCCCGATTGAGCGATACGCCCGGCCACCAACGCACCGTCGCGCATCGGAGTCAAATTCGGGTGAATGACTCCCGGCATCTGTGGCTCTGTGCCCTGCATTTCTTCTATGTCCACGGCACCATAGGTATTCATCACGTCGCCGGCCGATCGGATCTTCTCCTCCGAACCGGTTGCGAACACCAAAGAGCCGCCGCGCCTCAGTCCATCCACGTATACCTTCGACTCCGCCTCTGTGGCCCCGATCCTCGTCAACTCGCGGCTCATCTGGACTTCATAATCGATTCGCGGGAAGCTCATCACGCCGGTGACGTCGAACGTAAGGGGCTCCGTCACGGTTTGCACTTCCTGCCGGGGAAAGCCCAGTGCCTCGATGTCGCGGACCACATCGTCCACCAGCCCGGAATTCTCAAACAATCCAACTACAGTCTTCGGCATATTACGACCTCACTCGGAAGTATTTCCACGGAAGAGTTTTGCACGTGAAGGGCCAAAATCGTCGCAGGCCTTTCCCGGGGACGCAACGGGCCGCCCGAGAAACGCCATGACTGGATACGGCCATTGCGACTGCGGGCCGTTAAACTCATCACGTCTGTAGTTTCTGCATGACACCACAGCCGGACGGCCAGTACAACTACTTTTCGATCGGCTTCAGCGGCATCCTCTGCCTGGCGGCAGATGGAACAAACAAGAGACCCTGGGGAGCCACGCAACCGTTACTGAGCCGCGACCGTAAGGGAGCGGTACGGAAACGCCCGGGGATTATCCGTCGCCGCGA
>Ga0302319_10006620_pt1 | contig 22939 bp, 19 predicted proteins | sample Bog_T0_2_FD_203319 | JGI IMG/M metagenome (GOLD analysis project Ga0302319, IMG submission 203319) | Peat permafrost microbial communities from Stordalen Mire near Abisko, Sweden - Bog_T0_2 | ecosystem: Environmental > Terrestrial > Soil > Wetlands > Peat | place: Sweden: Abisko, Stordalen Mire...
AAAACCTGCCCCCGCCTGTTCGTTAGATGCAGGATCGCGCAGTTATCTTGTATCCTTTCATCTATGCCGGAGAACATTTTAACCAGCATCAAGCAGCGCGCCGTACTGTGCGACGGGGCGATGGGAACGCTGCTGTATGCCAAGGGCATTTTCATCAACCGTTGCTATGACGAATTGAACCTGTCACAGCCCGAGCTGATTCGCGGCATTCATCACGAATATTTGCAGGCGGGTGCGGAGATTATTGAAACCAACACCTTCGGGGCAAATTCTTTTCGTCTGGCGCGCCACAGCCTGGCCGACAACGTGAAAGCTATCAACCTGGCCGGCGCGCGGCTGGCCCACGAAGCCGCCAAGAGTTTCGATGTGTGGGTGGCGGGATCGATTGGTCCGCTGGGAACGCGGATCGAGCCTTTAGGGAAGACTTCTTTTGAAGAGGCTCGCCAGGCGTTTCGCGAGCAGATTGCCGCGCTGGTGGAGGGCGGCGTCGATATGCTGATGTTCGAAACCTTCGGCTATCTCGAAGAACTGCATCAGGCAATGCTGGCGGCAAAAGATGTTGGTGCGAAGTTGCCCCTGGTAGTGCAGGTTACGATCGACGAAGACGGCAACTGCCTCGATGGCTCCTCCCCCGAAACCTTCACGCCCCGGCTGGAAGAATGGGGAGCGGACGTGATTGGCTGCAACTGCAGCGTGGGCCCGGTCGCCATGCTGGACGCGGTGGAACGGGTGCGCGCCCTGACTTCCCTGCCGCTCGCGGCGCAGCCCAACGCAGGAATTCCCCGGTCGGTGGAGGGCAGAAATATTTATCTGTGCTCGCCGGAATACATGGCGAGTTATGCGCGGAAGTTTGTCGCCGCTGGGGTTCGAATCGTAGGCGGATGCTGCGGCAGCACTCCCGATCATATTCGGGTGATGAAGTCGGCCCTGCGGGTCGGCGAGGCGCGCGGAAAAGCTGCCGCGAACCAGGTTGCCAGCGTAACTCATCCCAAGGCAACTCCGGTGCTGTCCATGGAGGAGCGATCGCGGCTGGGGGGCAAGTTGGCGCGCGGAGAGTTCGTCACCATGGTCGAAGTTGTGCCCCCCAAAGGAACCGACATCAGCAAGGAACTCGAAGGCTCGCGCTTTCTCAAATCGGTGGGCGTGGATGCGGTCAACATTCCGGATAGCCCGCGGGCTTCGGCGCGCATGAGCAACCAGGCGCTTTCGTTGCTGATGCAACGGGAGGCTGGAATCGAGGCGATTCTGCACTACACCTGCCGGGACCGCAATGTGTTGTGCATTCAGAGCGATCTGTTGGGAGCTTCGGCGGTCGGCATCAAGAACCTGATCTGCATCACCGGCGATCCGCCGAAGATGGGCAACTATCCGGATGCGACCGCGGTGTTCGACGTGGACGCGATCGGCCTGGTGAACATCGTGCACAACCTAAACCGCGGGCTCGACCTCGGGGGAAACCCGATCGGCGCGGGCACGGGCTTTGTGATCGGGGTGGGAGCGAATCCGGGGCTGACCGATCTGGACGAAGAGATCCGGCGCTTTGAATACAAAGTCGCGGCGGGCGCGGAATATGTGGTGACCCAGCCGGTGTTCGATATTCGATTGCTGGAGAATTTTCTACGGCGGATTGAGCATTGCCGCATTCCCGTGGTGGCGGGCATTTGGCCGCTGGTCAGCGTGCGCAACGCTGAGTTCATGAAGAATGAACTGCGGGTTTCGGTGCCGGATGCGATTCTCGAACGCATGGCGCGGGCGCAAACTCCGGAAGCGGCGAGAGCAGAGGGCGTGGCGATTGCGCGGGAGATGCTGTTGGCCGTTCGGCATACCGTGCAGGGCGCACAGATCAGCGCTCCGCAGGGCCGATACAGTTCGGCGGTAGATGTGCTGGAAGCGCTGGGCGAAAGGGGCGCAGCCGCGGATTAGACCGGGCTGGGCCAGATTTCGATTTTGAAACCGCAAGCAGTTATTTTCTTGAAACCTACACGATAAAAGTCTGGACATTCGGACGATTTCGTAGCATTACAATAGAGATGGAGTGAAACCCGTTGGCCAAGTTTGAAGATTGCCTGCAACGACTGGAAAAGATAGTGCAGGAGTTGGAAAAAGGTGACGTGCCTTTGGAAACGTCCCTGACTTTGTTCGAAGAAGGCATGAATTTGTCCTCCTCCTGCCGGAAAGAATTGGAGCAGGCGGAGGGCAAAGTGGAGATTCTGCTGAAGAAAAACGGGAAGCTCCAGGCCGAGCCGTTCGAGCCCCTGGCGTAGGTTGCAGTTCTGCGGGAGCTTGAGTATCAGTATGAATTGTCTGTGGAGTAGGTACGGAACCCTTCCCCGCAGCCCTAGTCCCGCTACCCCTGACGGTCTTGATTTTGTAGACCCCCTCAGAGGTAGACCGTGTTAGGAGGATCTATGGGCTTCAATGTCGTAGTACTGGAGAGCGATCCCAGCTTAGCAAAGTTTCTCGCTGGCAAACTTTCCTCGCAATTTAACGCGGTTCACTTTACACAATCCACCCAGGAACTTCATGACCGCGTGGCGAAAAACCGTCCTGAGGTGGTCGTGGTCGATATGGAATACTCTCGCCTGAGCGACATCCAAAATTTGCACAGCGAATTTCCGCTGCTGCCGATTGTGTGCACCCACCGTGTGCCGGATGAGCGGCTCTGGGTGGAAGCCATGGAGGCGGGCGCAACCGATGTGTGCCGCGCGGATGAGGTTGAAAGTACTCTCACCTCGGTACTGCGCAGCTTACCGATGACGCAGACCGCTGTCGCCTGAACTCGAACACATAGCGGCGAGGACGCCCCAGCGTCCTCGCTTTTCATTCGGCCACGCGATTTTTCGCAGCTTGCGCTTGTTATACTCACTGCGCAATGCTCCAAGAAACTCTCGAGCAAGGACAAGCGCTGACCGACTCGGCCCTCGAGCGGCTGCTCCCGCTCGAAACCCAACCTCCCGCAACCATTCACCAGGCCATGCGGCACAGTATTTTCGCGGGAGGCAAGCGGCTGCGCCCGGTGCTGTGCATTGAGGCGGCGCGAATGGTGGCTGGTTCCCTGCCCCATAACGTCGAAGACCTCGGTGCGGCGCTGGAGATGCTGCACACCTATTCGCTGATCCACGACGATCTTCCAGCGCTCGACAACGACGATTTGCGCCGCGGACGCCCCACCTGCCATAAGGTTTTCGGCGACGCCATGGCGATCCTCGCCGGCGATGCATTGCAGACCCGGGCTTATGAAGTTCTGGCGCGGCTCGACTGCCCCGCGGAGTTCCGCGTGCGCATTATCGAAGAGATCGCCCACGCCACGGGCACAATCGACGGCATGATCGGCGGGCAGGTGGTGGACCTGGAGGCCGAGCACACCGCGCCCACTGCGGCCATGCTGGAATATATCCATCGCGCCAAGACGGCCGCGCTGATCGCGGCAAGCCTCGTGAGCGGCGCCCTTTATGCTGGAGCGAAAGATAGCGAAGTAGAGAAGTTGCGCGCCTTCGGGCAGTCCATCGGCCTCGCCTTCCAGATCGTAGACGACGTGCTGGACGTGACTCAGACCTCCGAGCAACTCGGCAAGACCGCCGGTAAAGACAGCGCCGCGCAGAAGATCACCTATCCCGCATTATTCGGGATTGAAGAATCGGCGCGCAAGGCCGATGCGCTGGTGAGCGCAGCCATGGCTGAACTGAACGGCTTCGGAGCTCCCGCGGAGACCCTGAAAGATTTGGCGCGCTACCTGGTAGAGCGGAGGAAGTAAGAAGTGCAGTCGGCAATTAGCAAATAGCAGCTGGCGGTTAGCCGCGGGTGGCCAATGGCTAATTGCCAACTGCTAATCGCTAATTCCGCTTACCGATTTTCCTCATTCCGTGATAAAAATAATCACGGCGATGGAGTTCGCCATAACCGTCCTGCAAGCGCGCACGCGCTCCGGGGCTGATAACTCCTACAAAATTACAAAGTGATTTGTAGGAGTGATCGTGTTCAAGAACTTTCTCGCCATTTCTCTCGCCGCAATCGTCGGCGCGAACTTGCGATACCTACTCAGCCGGCTCGCCGCCAGAGAACTCGGCCCTATATTTCCTTACGGCACCCTCTTCATCAACATTGTCGGCAGCTTCATCGTCGGCTTCTTCATCATCTGGACCACGGAACGGGTGCTGCTCGATCCGCACTGGCGGCTGCTGGTGGTAATCGGATTCTGCGGTTCGTTCACAACCTTCTCCAGCTACGCGTTCGAGACCATGGCATTTTTCGAACAAGGACAATGGGGTCTCATGGCAGTCAATATCCTCAGCAACAATCTGCTGTGCCTGGCCGGAGCATTGGCAGGCATGGCGTTGGCGCGGGTGCTGTAGAATGGCGAACGCGATGGCGGTACAAGTCACAATCTATTTGAACGAAGCCGACCAGTGGAAACACCGTCCGCTGCATATGGAAATTCTGCAATACCTGCGCCAGGAAAACGTTTACGCGGCCACCGCGGTTCATGCTGTAGCCGGTTTTCTCGGACGCCATCGAGTCAAGACCGCACACATGGTCGAGGCCGGCGGCAAACTTCCTGTGGTGATCTCGTTCGTGGATACCGACGAACACGTGAACCGCGTCTTGCCCACGCTGAAAGAAATGGCGGCGCACCGGCTAATCGTGCGCGAGAACGTCGTACTCGAGCAGGGGAACCTGGACTGACATGTCCGACACTCCTCTGGATGTTCTCGCCATAGCCGCGCACCGCGACGACGTAGAACAAACTTGCGGCGGAACTCTTCTGAAAGCGGCGCAGCGCGGCCAGCGCACCGGCATTCTCGATCTCACGCAAGGCGAGATGGGCACGCGCGGCACTGCGGACGATCGTGCGCGTGAAGCGGCAGATGCGGCGAAAATTCTCGGCGCAGGCTGGCGCAGAGCGCTCGATATTCCCGATGGCCGCGTTGAAAACACCTGGGAGAATCGGCTGAAAGTGGCCAGCGTCATTCGCGAAACGCGTCCGCGAGTTGTGATTCTCCCTTACTGGCAGGGGCGCCATCCCGATCATTACACGACTTCTGTGCTGGGCTATGAGGCGTGCTTTCTGGCGGGCCTGGCTAAGCTTGACCCGCGCCAGGCGCTTTCGCTTGGCAGTGCGCACCCAGCCGCCGACGGGCACGCGGACCCGGCAAGGCCTGATCAGGATCGACCGCATCGCCCTTTCAAGATTATTTACGCTACGCTCTATTACGATGTGCGCCCGACGTTCGTAGTCGACATCAGCCAGGAGTTCGAACAAAAGTTCGCCTCGATCATGGCCTACAAATCGCAATACAACGATCAGGAGGCCGGCAAAGACCTCTTCCCTGCTCACGATGAGATTCACGCGCGCGTCGAATCGATGGCTCGATATTACGGCGCGCTCGGCGGCGTGAAATACGGCGAACCGTTTCTGCAGAAGGAAGTGGGGCTGGTCGAGGATCTGCTCCTGATTCCGGTGAAATCGATTTAGTCCGAACTCACTTTTTCAACGCCACCGCCAACCCATCTCGAATCGGCAACAGCGTGGTAAAGAAATCCGGCGAGTTGTACAGCTGGCGGTTGAAATCAAGAATGGCTTTAGTCTGCGGCTCTTTCGGATTTTTCTCCGCGACCCGCCCGCTCCACAAAACGTTATCGGTGATAAACAGGCCGCCCTGCCGCAGCCGCGGCGCAACCAGACGAAGCACGCGCGGATAATCTTCCTTATCGACATCGTTAAAAATAATGTCGAACTGCTGCTTCTGTTCCGAAAGAACCTCGAGAGCATCGCCGGTGTGAAGCGTGATCCGGTCTGACACTCCGGCCCGATCGAAATATTTCCGCGCGCGCTCGGCGTTCTTGGGATCACCGTCGGTATAGATTACGCGACCTTTTTCGCCGGCCGCCCGCGCCCACCAGATTGTCGAATAGCCAATTGCAGAGCCCAACTCGAAAATATTTTTGGCCCGGATCATCAACGCCAATTGCTGCAGCACACGTGCCACGGCCGGGCCAACGATAGGAACGTCGTGCTCGCTGGCGTACTCTTCCATCTCCGCCAGCACTTCGTCGCGCCGCGGCAGCATCGAGTAGAGATAGTCGTCCACCGGCCCGGCAGTGGTGAAATTGTAGTGGCGCCAATTGGGTCGAACTTCTTTCTTGGGCTTGTCCGTCTTTTTACTTGCAGTCTTATGTGCAGGCACGTAATCGTCCTCGGATTTTTAAGTGGGATTTTCTCTAATAGACGATTGCTTAAAACTTTTCTCAATCCTTCAGCGTCTGCCCCGGCTTCATCTCCAGAACATCGACGCCGCTCACCCGTTTTTTCAACTCGGCCGGCCTCCCGGTCAACATCGGGAACGTGGCAAAGTGCATGGGGATCACGGTTTTCGGCTTGAGCAGGTTACACGCATAGGCGGCCTCGCGCGGTCCCATGGTGTAGTGGTCGCCGATGGGCAGCATGACGATTTCCGGTGCATACAGTTCGCGAATGATCGCCATATCGCCGAACACATTCGTGTCGCCGGCGTGATACATCTTCACCTCGTTTTCGAATTCAATCACATACCCGCAGGCTTCGCCCCCATAAATCATCTGGTCGCCATCCTGAATGCCGCAAGAGTGATCGGCGTGGACCATGGTGACCTTAATATCACCCACTTTTTGTGTCCCGCCCTTGTTCATCTCGGCGATTTTCTTTGCCCCCTTTTTCTGCAGCCATCCGCACATTTCAGGAATTCCGACGACCTGCGGATTATGCTCCCGAATCAATTCCACGGCGTCGCCAATGTGGTCGCCGTGTCCGTGAGTCACGAGAAGCGTATCCACTTTTTTCACTTTCTTCTCGGATGCAGGACACGCGGGATTGTTCATGATCCAGGGATCGATGATAACGGTTTGACCGCCCGGTGTTTCAATACGAAAAGTAGCGTGGCCCAGCCAGGTAAGCTGAATGCCCTTCAAATTCATGAATGATAGCCCCCTCAAATAACCAAGTAACTGAAGTCCGGCGCGACAGCTTCAGCCGCGCGAATCAGCGACCGCGCGGCCTGCGTGCGGTCTCCGGCCGAATTTAGTTTATTATGAAACGCCATGACGGAACTGAAGGTCTTAATTTCGCGGGAGCAGATTACCAAACGAGTTGCGGAACTGGGAGCGGACATCACGCGCGACTTCGCCGGCCAGCCGGTGATTCTGGTGGGAGTGCTCAAGGGTTCGGCAATTTTTCTGGCCGATCTGGCGCGGCAGATAAATCTGGACGCGACCTTCGACTTCATTGGCGTATCGAGTTACGGCAATCGTCCCAGCCCCACGCAAGAGCTAAAGAGCGGGTGGGATTCCACCGGCGAGGTGAAGCTCACGAAAGACGTGGATCAGTCGATGCAGGGCAAGAACGTGATCGTGGTCGAGGACATTCTCGATACCGGATTGACGCTCACGGTTTTAAAGAAGTTACTGCTGGCGCACGCGCCCAAGACATTGAAAATCGCGGCGCTCCTCGACAAGCCTTCCCGCCGCAAGCTTCCGCTGCAAGGGGATTACGTGGGCTTCACCATTCCAGATGAATTCGTTGTCGGCTATGGCCTCGACTACGCAGAACGTTATCGCAATCTCGCCGACATCTGCATCGTGCCGAGGGAGTGACCTTTCTTACGCTACTGCCTTCGCCACTGCACGCGGCTGCTATCATGGAAAAACTCATGGCTTCTGCTGGCAACAATTTTGAAAGCTCTCTGCACGTTGAACCTCTGCTGCTGGAGGTCTCCGATGTGCTGGCGACTTCGCTCGACCTGGATACGACTTTGAGCCGCATTGCCGAAGTCGTTCGCAAGGTCATTGATTACGAAATCTTCGCAATCCTTTTGCTGAACGAGAAAACGCAGGAGTTGCGATTCCGTTTTCAAGTAGGCTATCCGCTGGAGTTCTCGGAGCGAGCCCGTGTGAAGGTTGGCGAGGGCGTGACCGGGCTCGCCGCGCAATCCCGGCAAGCCATTCTGGTCGATGACGTCACGCAGAATCCAACTTACATCGCCGCGGTTTCCAACGTGCGTTCGGAGCTGGCCGTGCCCCTGATCGCCAAGAATAAAGTTATTGGAGTGATCGATCTCGAAGCGCGGAATCCCGGATATTTTAACGAGGAGCACAAGCGCCTGCTGACTCTGGTAGCCTCGCGAATCGCCGGCGGAATCGAGAACGCACAACTTTATACCCGCACCAAGCGGCAGGCTCGCATTCTGGTGACGCTGAATGAAATCGCCCGTGAGCTTTCTTCAATTTTAAATGTCGACGAACTGCTGAGCCGCGTGGCGGAACTGCTGCGGCGCTTGATCGATTACCAGATGTTCAGCATCCTCTTGCTGGATTCTACCGGCGAGAAACTGCAGCATCGATTTTCTCTGCGCTTCAACGAAAACATTCACCTCAAGCACGAAGTACCGCTGGGGCGGGGCTTGGTCGGACTTGCGGCCGAGGCCAAACAAGCGATTCTGGTGCCAGACGTCACCAAGGATTCTCGCTACATCGAAGCCAATCCGGAGACGCGTTCGGAAATGGTGGTGCCGCTGATCTACAAAGATAAAGTCATCGGCGTGCTTGACCTGGAACATACCCGGCGCGGATTTTTTACCGAAGATCATCAGCGCACCATGGTGACACTGGCGGCGCAGGTGGCCATCGCCATTGAAAACGCGCGCCTGTATGAGGAGATCGCACGGCAGGAGCGCCGCCTGGAGCGGGACCTGGCGCTGGCCCGGGAATTGCAAATGCGCCTGCTCCCGCAAATTCTCCCCCAGTTGGAGCATCTCGAAGTGGCGGCAAAGTTTGTTCCCGCGCGCGCCATCGGGGGCGACCTTTACGATTTCATTCCGTACTCGCTCTCGCGCTTGGGAATCGTAATTGGCGATGTCAGCGGGAAAGGCGCGCCGGCGGCGATCTATGCGGCGCTGGTGAGCGGAATTGTTCGCTCCCATGCGCCCATCGAGCCGGGTCCGGCCGAGATGTTGCGGGCGGTAAATCTGTCGCTCTCGGAGCGCCGCATCGAGGCACAATTTGTTTCGATTATTTATGCCGTCTGGGACGATGTGCAAAGAACACTCATCGTCGCCAATTCCGGCCTCCCGCGGCCGATTCACGTGCACGCGGGAAAAAATCATGTGATCGAAGCCACTGGCTTACCGCTGGGACTTTTCGACGATGTGGAGTACGACGAATTTAGCTTCAAGATGAAGCCGGGAGATATGTTCGTTTTCTTTAGCGACGGCATCCTGGATGCGCGCAATCGCAAGGGGGAACTGTTCGGCCGGGGAAGAGTGGAACGACTGGTGGCGGAGTCCGCGGGTGAATCCGCCGACTTCGTGGTCTCTTCCCTGTTCAAGGCCGTGGCCGAGCATTCGGCGGGTGCTGAAACATTCGATGATCAGACCGTGGTAGTGATTCGATCGCTCCCGCTGGATCGCAATGCGCCTAAGGAATATCCGTCCTAGCGGGTCTCGATGCGGGCGCGAATAAGTTTTTACCGCAATCAGCCTTCTCCAAAATAATGTCCGATCCGAATGAGGTTCGTCCGCCGGGGTTCTCGTTTCGCGAAATTCGTTCCGGCACGTCGCGAAGCGGCGATGCTCTCTCGTTGCACTGCGAGGGTGTTTCACTTAGAAAGCTGGCTGAACGCTATGGCACGCCTCTCTACGTTTATTCCGCGAGCGCCATTCTGGCGCAGCTGGCCGCATTCCACCGCGCCTTCAACAGCGTCCCCCACACGATTTGCTACTCCGTAAAAGCCAACTCCAACTTGACTATTCTGCGCCTGCTGGCCAAGGCAGGCTGCGGCTTCGATATCGTCTCGGGCGGAGAACTCGAAAGAGCGTTGGTGGCGGACCGCCGCGCGGCGAAACGAATCGTATTTTCCGGAGTAGGAAAATCTTCCGACGAAATGACAGCCGCTTTGCAAGCGGGAATTCTTCTATTCAATGTGGAAAGCGAATCGGAGCTGTCGGCACTGGCGGAATGTGCGGCGCGATTGCGCAAGGTCGCGAACGTAGCGCTGCGGGTGAATCCCGATGTGGCGGCCGAAACCCATCCTTATATTTCAACGGGATTGCGCCAGCATAAGTTCGGAGTTCCAATCCGGAGTGCGCGCGAACTGTACGCCCAGGCGGGTGCGGAACAGTATCTTAAGGTCGCCGGAGTAAGCGTTCACATCGGCTCCCAGATCACTGACGTTGCACCCTTTGGCGAAGCGGTTGCGCGGGTGGCCGAACTGACCCGCGAGTTGCGCGCCGATGGGCATGAGATCCGCTATGTCGACATCGGCGGAGGCCTTGGTATCGACTATGCGGAACAGGGCTCAAACTTTTCCGAATCGGTCGCGCGCTATGCGAAGGTTGTTTCGCGTCCGTTGCGCCGATTGCAAGTTCATCTGCTGCTGGAACCGGGGCGTGCGGTCATTGGCTCGGCGGGAGTTTTGTTGACCTCCGTTATTTATCGAAAGCAGAACGATGGCAAGCGCTTTGTGATCGTGGATGCGGGAATGAACGACCTCATCCGCCCAGCCTTGTATGGCGCTCATCACGAAATCATCCCGGTGATTCGACCGAGCAATGTTGGCAATGCAAAGGGCAAGAAATTCCAGGCCGCGATCGAAACTACCGATATCGTGGGCCCAGTCTGCGAGTCGGGAGATTTCTTCGCGCGCGATCGTGACATTCCGTCCGTTGAAGAAGGCGCGCTGCTTGCAATTCTCGATGCCGGAGCTTACGGCATGGCGCTGTCGTCGAACTACAACAGCCGCCCCCGCCCGGGGGAAATTCTGGTTCGCGGAAAGTCCGCTAAAGTGATTCGGCGCCGGGAGAAGGTACGCGATCTGTATGCGCCGGAATTGTAGATGGTTGAACCGCTCTGACTGATTGCAGCGCGCAAACAGCAGGGTTTAATCGACAATCGACAATCACACAATCAGCAATTCTTCTACCTCTCGCCCCATTTCAACTTGGTGCGCAGCACGTGAAAAAAATCATGGTCGGTGCGGAACAAGCTGACGCTGTGTTCGGAACGCCGGCAGCGCACCCGGTCGCCGTCGCGCAAGTCGAGGCCAGGTTGTCCATCCAGGCTCAGATAGGCCACCTCTTCGCTGCTTCGCAAGAGCAGTTCCACCACTGTCGAATCCGGTACTACAAGCGGACGGTGCGTGAGGGCGTGCGGTGCCACCGGAGTGATAACAAACGCATTCACCGTCGGCATGAGCACCGGGCCTCCTGCAGACAACGAGTAGGCAGTCGAACCCGTAGGGGTGGCTACAATCATGCCATCGGCGCGGTAGCTGGAAACGAAAACTCCATCCACGAACAGATCGTAATTATTCAGGCGCGCCACGGCAGTCTTGTTCACCACCGCATCGTTGAACACCAAATAGCTTCCCAACAACTCATCGCCCCGCAGCAAGTCACATTGCATCAGCGAACGATGCTCAACTGCCGCCTGGCCGCGGGCGATCTGATCGAGTACCGGATATAACGAAGCCAGCGGGACGTCGGTCAAAAAGCCGAGCGACCCGAGGTTCACCCCCAGCAGTGGCACGTCAATCGGAGCGGTAGCTCGCGCCGCCGAAAGCAGAGTCCCGTCGCCGCCGAGCACCACCACCAGATCCAGATGCCGCGAGGACATCTGCGCCCGCGGGACCTCTTCCTCTCCGTTCGAATATTTTGCAGTCTCAGGGTCGACGATCACGTTGTAGCCGTGAGCGTGCAACCATGAAAGCAGTTCAGGAACGGTCCGAGCGACCTCTGCGCGAGCAGGGCGAGAGATTACGGCTGCGATCTTTGGCTGAGCCGGTAAAGAGGAGGACGAAATTGCCATGTCGATAAGAAAGACCGAAAGAAGGAACTCAAGGATTGTACCGAATTTACCGAAAAAGCTTTAGCAGCGGCGCTATTCACGGGGCTTTCGACAGCTAACAGGTTGCGTGCAGAAGGAATTCGCGATTTCCTTCCGCGCCGAGGATGGGCGAATCGATCGCGTCCACGCCCGAGCAACCCACTTCCAGCAGCGTTCTCTTCACCTTTTCGACCGAAGCTTGTTGAGCGCTTTCGTCGCGCACGATCCCGCCCTTGCCCACGAATTCCCTTCCCGCTTCGAATTGAGGTTTCACCAAGACAATGACTTGACGTCCGCGACGCTCCTCCAAAGATTCTGGGAAAGCCGCATTCACCACCGCGGGGAGAATCAGAGTAGCAGAAATAAATGCCACGTCGATAACAATGAGATCGATCGGATGGTTATCGGAGAGTTCGCTAACCGCTTCCCTGCTCAGATAGCGCGCATTGGTTTTCTCCAGCAAACGAACTCGCGAATCCTGCCGCAGTTTGAAATCCATCTGCCCGTAACCGGTGTCCACCGCGATCACGCGCGCCGCGCCACGTTGGAGAAGACAATCGGTAAAGCCTCCGGTGGAAGCGCCAACGTCAAGACAAATCTTTCCCTCGACGTCGATCTGCCAGTATTCCAGGGCCCGTTCCAGTTTCAGTCCGCCGCGGCTTACATAGCGCAGATCTTCCCCCAGCAGACGAAGAACCACGTCGGGCGCCACCTGCGCTCCGGCTTTGTCGAGCTTCTGTTCGTCGACCAACACTTTCCCCGCGATGATCAGCGCCTGAGCGCGCTCCCGCGAGGCGGCGAGTCCTCGATCCACCAGAAGTTTGTCGAGTCGCAGTTTCAAGCTTGGCCCGCTCTGCAAAAATACCGCCATACTTCAATGCCACACCACATCACGGAACCCCACGAAAGTGTCAGCCCTCACTCCGGTGCAAACTGCTGAACCGTCTCTCCCTGAATCACTTACCAAGATAGAGCATTGCTTTTCCACAGAATTTTCCACGCTTGTGTTGAAAACTTTGCGACGTCGATCGGCCGAGACAAAAAAGAAAAGCCGCCCGACTTGGGCGGCCGATTAATCTTTTCGAAGCAATTAGCCAGCCACTTCTTCCAGCAACTTCTCATCGATATCGAAATTAGAGTGCACGTTCTGCACATCGTCCTGATCTTCCAGCGCTTCCATCAACCGGATCATCGTATTTGCCGCCTGACCCTCCAACTTGATGTAATTCTGCGGAATCATCGCCACGCTCGAAGATACCGGCTCGATCCCCGCTTTCTTCACCGCTTCGAGCACAGCTTCGTAGGCAGACGGCTCAGTCAAAATTTCCCAATTCTCACCGTCATCGTTCAGATCCTCGCCGCCGGCTTCGAGAACGATGTTCATCAAGTCGTCCTCTTTCGCGGCGCTCTTCGGAATAATAATGTCGCCCTTTTTGTGGAACATCCAGGAGACCGCTCCAGCTTCCGCCATATTGCCGCCGTTCTTGCCGAAGCAGTGGCGAATCTCGCTGACCGTGCGGTTGCGATTGTCGGTATTGATATCGAGCAGAACCGCCGCCCCGCCGGGTCCATAGCCTTCGAGAGAAAACTCTTCGTAGGTAGCTCCGGGCAGTTCGCCCGTACCCCGTTGAATCGCCCGCTTGATGTTGTCGGCGGGCATATTCTCGGCCTTGGCCGCGACGATGGCGCCGCGCAAGCGGGGGTTCGAATCGGGATCGCCGCCGCCATTCTTCGCGGCGATGCTGATTTCCTTGATCAGACGGGTAAAAATCTTGCCGCGCTTGGCGTCCAGCGCGCCCTTCTTGTGCTTGATTGTGGCCCACTTTGAATGGCCGGACATGGCTAGACCTCGTATCCAATCTTCATGTGATCTTGGTTGATGCGGGATTCGCCCTTAGAGAGAATCACAGAATGCCTCAAACAATCCGCAGGCAAACGCAGATTATAGCACGCCGCCGTTAGCACAACCTTCCGCTTGCCAAGGCCCGAATCCCTAACACAACTAGATGATAAATAGCCGGGCAAAGCAGAGCAAGCCTTCTGTCAAGCGGCAGTGCTGCGGTTTGCAAAAGTGTTCCTGTGGGGACAGCCGCCCTCGGCTGTCCTTCGAATCACGGCAAAACTCAACTACTACAGTCGGATGCCACCGCGCTGGCGGTTCGATCAATCGCTGGCACACCATTCGGTGGTTGACGGCGATGGACTTGCACCCTACCATTCTACCGGGGCGCGCAGCCATGACCAACCGAACCATAGGCCATTACCGGGTTCTGGAGCAGATTGGTGCAGGAGCCATGGGCGAAGTTTTTCGCGCCCGCGATGAGAGGCTCGGACGCGATGTCGCGCTCAAGCTGATCCGCCCCGGTTCCAGCAGTAATCCCGATCACCTCCGCCGCTTTGAGTTGGAGGCGCGCGCCGCCGCCGCGCTCAATCATCCCAACATCGTGGCCGTTTACGACATTGGGGTCGAGGATGGCTCGCCTTACATAGTTTGCGAATTGCTGGAAGGCATGACCCTTCGCAACCGGTTGCTGGAAGGGAAATTGCCGGTTCGCCTTGCCATCGACTACGCCATCCAGATTGTGCAGGGCCTGATCGCGGCGCACGATCGGCGCATTGTGCATCGCGATCTTAAACCGGAAAATCTGTTCGTCACCACCGAGGGCCGGGTCAAGATTCTCGACTTCGGAGTGGCCAAGCTGCAACGCGCCCCAGATGAAGCCGGACGCACCGTCGAAGACCTGACCACTGTGACCAAGAGCGGCGCGGTGATTGGCACGGTGGCCTACATGTCCCCCGAGCAATTGCGCAGCAAGCCGGTAGACCATCGCAGCGACATTTTCAGCGTCGGCGCAATCCTTTATGAGATGTTGTCGGGCCGGCGGGCCTTTCGCGGCGAGACTGATGTCGATACCATGACCGCCGTGCTTCGGGAAGAGCCGCCGGAGGCCGATCTGGAGCAGGCCGGCATCGCGCCGCCTTTTCAGCAAGTCGTGCGCCATTGTCTGGAGAAAGATCCCGAGAAGCGTTTTCAGTCGGCGCGCGATCTGGGTTTCGCGCTGGAAACGTTGTCGAATCCCTCCGCAGTTCGCTCCGGCCAGCTTCGCATCGATGAGGTTCGTGCATCGGTTTCGCCGTCGTCACGATGGAAGGTCGTCCCCTGGATAGTGGCAGGAGCTCTCGCGCTCATGCTGATGCTATTTAGCAACGAAGTTGGCTTCCGCCAGCCTCCCGCGCCCAGCTATCAGCGGCTGACCTTTGAAGAGGGCACGGTATACTCTGCGCGCTTTACTCCCGATTTTCACTCCATCGTCTACGGTGCTACATGGGAGAACCAACCGCTTCAGCTCTTCTCCACCGTGGGAGATTCGGTCTTAACTCAACCGCTTAGCATCAAGAACGCCAGCCTGTTGGCGATTTCCCAGAGAGGCGAACTGGCGCTGACCCTCGGTGGCTCGCACATGTCGCACCTGGCAATCAACCATGGCACGCTTGGACGCAGTCCGCTGGCCGGCGGTTCTCCGAGGGAGATTCTTCAAAATGTCGCGTGGGCGGATTGGGGGCCGAACGACGAGCTGGCAGTCGTGCATCATACCGACTGCTGCGACCAGCTCGAGTACCCCATTGGCCATGCTTTGTACCAGAACCACGGAGGTTGGATCAGCCACATCCGCTTGTCTCCCAAGGGCGATAGGATTGCTTTCATCAATCACGCAACGTTATATGATGACCGCGGCTCGATTTGCCTCATCGGCACCTCCGGCGACCTCAAGATTCTGTCGGGCGACTTCGACTCGGCGGACGGCCTGGCGTGGTCGGCGGACGGAAAAGAAATCTGGTTCACCGCCGCCGCAACCGGCTACACCCGCAGCTTAATGGCGGTTACTATCGCCGGCAAGATGCGCAACGTTCTTAGCATTCCCGCAGGCCTCACCTTGCAGGACATCGCTCCCGATGGCCGAGTGCTGATCAGCGTCGACACCGAACGCCTCGCCATGGCGACCTATTCCCCGGGCGGCAAAACCCAGGATATTTCCTGGCACGATTGGGACATCGCCAAAGAGATTTCGCAAGATGGTCAATCGGTTTTATTCGAAGACGCCAGCGAGGCTGCTCCCAAGGATTACGCGGTGGCTCTCCGGAAGATGGACGGGACACCTCCCATTTTTCTCGGCGAGGGGAGCGCCGGAGGCCTTTCCCCGGATGGCAAGTGGGCCATCGGCATCATCGCCGGCGATCCCGGCCGGGTCAATCTTTACCCGGTTGGACCAGGTCAAGCCCGAACCATCCCGGTCACCGGCGTCGAACGTATTCACAATGGCACTTCGCATTTTCTGCCCGATGGGAAACAAATCACCATCGACGCCAATGAGCCGCATCACGGTGTGCGTTGCTATCTAGTGGATATAGATTCCGGAAACATGAGGCCGATCACGCCAGAAGGCGTGAAGGGAGGCCTGATCTCGCCGGATGGCCAGTACATGATTGCCAAAGACGATAACATGCCCACAATGTATCCCATCCACGGGGGACCTTCGCATGCCGTTCCCGGCCTCGAAGCTGGCTTTGTGGCGGTGCAGTGGTCGGAGGACAACTCGTCGGTTTATGCATATCTCTCCGGTCAGATTCCAACCAAACTTTACAGAATCAATCTGACCACCGGCGAAAAGACTTTCGTTCAGGATCTGCAACCGGATAAGTCAGCAGGTCTGGTCAACATCGCGCCCGTGGTAGTCTCTCGCGACGGCGCACGCTTTGCCTTTAGCTATTATCAGGCCTTCTCAGTCCTGTACGTAGTTTCCGGCTTGCGTTGACGCAAAGGCGAATTCAGCCAATCGAAGATCTAATTCAGCGGCATCTTAATCCAGCGGCCCAGTGAAATCCGCCGGAACATAATGGAAGAAAATAGACGTTGAAGTGTATCCCGCGCGCAGCACGCTTCGATAATGTGGAACCTTGGTTCCCCGGTAAATCAACCCATCTCCGAGCCCTTGATAAACGGTCACCGTGCCTTGGGGAGTCTCCAGATGCAACGGCCACGAAGTCGCCCCCACGGGCTCCGGGGAAAAATCAAGACACAAAGTTACGCTGAACTCGCACTGTTCCCGATCGGTATGCTTCTTCAACTCGGCTCCGCTCAGGTAAGAAGCCAGATATACATACGAAGGCTTGACCGGCTCACCCACAAGGGCGCTTACTGCAGGCGCAATCTGATGATGGAAGTAACGTAAGACGGGCTCATTGTGGGCAACATACCTGCGGCCACTCTGCCCATCTCCCAGCCAAAGCCGGCCTCGCCGAATCGCATAACGGTAATAGCGGCGCAATGCCGCAAGATTAAAGGGATGAATCAGCTTGCCCAGGGGCAGATAATCCTTTTCTCGAAACGTCGGTGCGTGCTGGGCCACGATCTCAGACCACTCCGCCATTCGCCTGTCAGAATAATCCGCCGGCCTTAGGATTCCGGCTTGCGCCAACACCAGCCGCACCTTCTCTGGGAGAGAAGAAGAGACAGGTCCTAGGGTGGAGAGTTGCGAAACCGTGGCGGCTAAACGAGGTCCCAGCCAGAAAGGATGAATCGACCCGGTCGCCGGATCACGCACCCATGCGATCGAGCTCTGCAGGTTGAAACCTTCCAGCAGATGTCGTTCTTCTAGCGATGCTGGCGCCTGTAAATCCTGCGGCACCCGACCCGGTGGAAGCACTACGCAGTTGGGATTGAGGTAGAGCGGCTGGGACAATTGTTGCCGCCAGTACTCTCGATTGAGAAATGACTGCGGAATCAAATGCAGAGGCAATTCATCCAGCAGACAATGAAATTCCTGTGGAGGCAGCATCGCGGTAAGGGTTTGCCGCGATGCTGCGCCCATCAGGCTGGCGATCCAATCCAGCCAAGCCGAATCTTTTACCGAGGCAGCCATTATTGGTGAAGCCATCCGTTGAGCGTAAACCGGCTGTCGGCGAAAGCTCTTGAACCGCACCGCACGGGTGTAATTTCATGCAGCGTCGAACACGGAAAGAACACGATCTGGTTCTGCCGCGGCACGATTGTCTGGTAACCGCCCGGTTGGTTGCGACCCGCGCCGGAAGAATGGTCGCCGGTTGTTCCCGCATCGTGCAGCCGCAACTCGCCGCCCTCGAATTGACTGGGCTCGCGATGGAAGAAATACACGAACGTCATTTTGCGCGAGCCAATCACTTCCTGGCCATTGTCGCTATGCGCGTGGAAGAAATCGCCATCGTTGCTGGCCGTAATCTGCACTTCGGTCCGAGTAATGGGAAACTCGTCCATCCCCAACTGCTCCAGCACTTTCGGCAAGACCGCTCGAACGCGGTTAACCATAATCTCTTCCTGGGATCCGAGTTGATGCAAGACCCGCGAGCGCCGGTGGCTGAAATCGGTGACTCCGCTACCGCTGGGTGCGACCACCTCGCTGCTGCGAAAGTCGGCCTCATGCTCCAGGCTATAGCGAATCAGTTCTTCCATCTCCTGCGCAGACAGAAACTCGTCGAGGACCACACACTGCGCCCGAGCCACTGTTGGCGAATCCACTTCTGGCAAATCCAGGAGAGCGACGCTGCCCTGCTCAGACCGGCTCACTCGCGCCGCCCGCGTCGCCGATTCCCCAATGTACCGCAGGCTCACGCCCGGCGGTTGCGGTCCAACCGGTCGCGGCGATGCCGGCACACTGTCCGGGCCAGGTCCAGCAGGTTGTTGCTCCGGTCCCGGACCTTTGCTCGGGCTCGTAGGGTCCGGCCCCGCGAATATCCGCCCCGAGTCTTCCTTTGCGGTCGACGATGCCCCGCGATTCACGATCTGCTCTACGATGCTGCTACCCAAAAGCCCGAAGGCGCGCTGCGCCACCGTCTCGCCCACCGAGCGCGCGATCGCAGCGTTTACGGCGGATTGGATTTGTGGATTGCCGGAAGCTTCTTTTGCATTGTGCAACAGGCTGCTTAGCAACTCGCGTTCGCGCGGGCTCAAGATGCGTTCGTCCTGCATCAGCGTCTCCGAGAATGCGTCAAGAATCTGTTTCGAGGTCATCAGGCACACTCCTCCTAAGAATTTTCTATCGATCAATTGAGTTCCAAGGGGTCGGATGGGAAAGTACTGGCCGAGACACTAACAGGAAGTCACAGGATTATCAAACAATTTTTTTCTTTGACAGTGGATCGAATTAAGAAACGTTTGCCATCGCCTGTGGCGTCATCCCGAAAGCCCGCGTTTTCACCAGCGGGCTGAAGGATCTCCCCGCGCAGCCGCCCCTTCCCGAGATGTCGCCGAGCTTTGAAAGAGTTTCGCTATCCTACCGGCCTGCCAGCGCCCCCACCATCGACTGGAAAATCTTCATTCCATCAATGCCGCCGAGTTCGGCTTCGGAAGCGCGCTCCGGATGAGGCATCATGCCAACCACGTTGCCCCCGGCGTTGCATATTCCCGCAATGTTATCCAGAGAACCGTTGGGATTAGCTGAGTCCGTGATCTCCCCGCTGGAAGTCGAATAACGGAAGACGATGCGATGCTCGCGCCGCAGTTCGTTCAAGGTCTCGTCATCGCAGAAATAGTTCCCCTCCATGTGGCCGATGGGAATGGTTAAGACATCGCCTTGGCGACACGCGTTGGTAAATGGAGTGTCAGAATTTTCCACGCGCACCCGCACCGGTTTGCAAATGTATTTCAGCCCGGTATTCCGCATGAGCGCGCCCGGCAATAGACCCGACTCGCACAGAATCTGAAACCCATTGCAGATGCCCAGCACCAGGCCCCCGCCGTCGGCAAATCGGCGCACCGATTCCATCACCGGAGAAAACTTCGCAATCGCCCCGGTGCGCAGGTAGTCCCCGAAAGCAAATCCTCCGGGAACGATGATGGCGTCGCAATTCTGCAGATCGTGCGATTCGTGCCAAAGAAAAGTAACCGGCTGCTGCGCAACCTCTCGAATGGTCCAATAAGCATCGTGGTCGCAGTTGGAACCGGGAAAGATGATGACTCCAAATTTCATCTTTTTTGTTTGTCCTTTGAAGGTTGGATTTGAGCCCAGTCTACCACGCACGAACAATAGTCTCTGGAGAGCACGCTTGAGGCGAGTGCTGCAGTTTGAATTTGTTGTGAAAGGCCACGGCGTCAGAGGCTGCGGAATAACTCGCATTCATGCTGGTTCGGGAAGGCCACGGCTTAAGAGGCTGCGGAATAACTCGCATTCACAGCGGTTCGGGAAGGGCACGACTTCAGAGGCGCGGGAAAACCCTGATCCAGCCTGGTTCCGTAAGGGCACAACTTCAAAGGCTGCGGAAAAACTCTGATCCAGGCCAGCTCGGGAAGAGCACGACTTCAGAGGTCGCTGAAAAACTCGCCCCGCGGAAGGGATCGGGAAGGGCACGACTTGAAGTCGCGCCGTAACGCCGCATTTTCATTGCGGCTTTCAGCCGCTGAGGGTCGCTTTTTTTAGGCTGCACCACTATCAAATTGAGGAAGAAGGTTCAGACGACGAAAGATCGCCGCCGATTTTTATCTGTCGTGTAGCCCTGCATCCGCGGCCGACGGTGAAGCCGGCGGATTCACCGGCAGGGTCCGCGAGCTGACGTCAGAGCCCATCGCCGGAACCACGGTGCGCGCCGTTGCCGGCGGCGTCGTCAGCGCTTCATTCGCCGGCGCAGCGGGCGGTGGCACTCCCTTGGCCCGCACCACGGCCCAGTGCCATTCCTGGTCGGGAAAGAGGGCAAAGTTCAGTTGAGTGCGAAAGAGCGCGGTCGCCGCGGGCGCGGCCGATCCTTTCACCCGTAACAGCACGGTGACATCCGGTTGTTTTTGCAACGGCGACGGAGCCGGATCCGTCGCAGCGGCCGCAACCGGAACCATGCGCGCGTGACCGAAGCTTCCAGCGCCGTTGGCCGCCGCGTTTCCTTCGTCGCTCCGCCGTATAATCGTCAGCCCAATGACGATCTCGCGCAGCTCCCACGACGTTCCGTTGTGCATCGAGACCTGCAGCGAATCGCCGTCCAGCGTCGCGGGCCCGTCAAGCTTCGAAAGTTCACTGCGCGGTATTTCATCCAGCATCACCGGATCGGCCAGCAGCGAACTGGTCTTCGCGCTAAAAGAAAGGCTGCAACTTACGTCAGGAGAAGAAACCTGAAACCCTTTTCCACCACCATCCAGCGAGAACACCATGGTGGAACCGCTGGCGCGGCGGCTCTCGGCGTCCTCCACCACCTTCGAGAAATTATCGTTATCGATCACCAATTCCTGCCCTGCGGGCTTCTTGCGAAAACTTCGCGCCACATCGCCGAGCGGAGCATCGCTCAAATCCTCTTGCGCATAAGCACATCGTGGCGCGATAGAAATGCCCATGCCCACGATCAGCATCACGGTTACAGGGAGCACTCGGTTTGAAAGATGAGTTCGCACAAATCGGCCTGGCGGATGAGAACCGTGGAGTCGTTCGCCCTGTCAGGATTGTAATCAGAGTAGGAAGGGAAGAAGAGGTTACCGAGGCAAACTTTAGTGCTGGAACTTCCGCGCAGGATGACTTTGCAGGACAACAAAGGTGATGGGCGCGCGGACGAAGTGAAAGCGCAACGGGACGCGCGCCCAAACCCTACCTAAACTTTCTACAGCAAACCCGAAGCACGCAGCCGTGAGACGGGATCGACCACAGGTTGCCGCTTGAACACCCAGCGCGCCACCGCAAACCCAAGCGCTGCGTAACATAGATGCATGAACCTCATAATCACCCCCGAAATTCATTCAGCTGCCACCACAGGGGAGGATCAGCATCAGCATCACTACCAGAAATTAACATCGCAATCACGAGGTGGGAACGGCACAACGGTGCCATCCCGTAGCACGGAAGTAATACGTCCCCTTACTTCACACCGAGATCGCGATGAGTTGAGGGCAATCGGATTTTTGAGTAAGCCTCTTTCGGGCAGGCCCACGACTTCGGTTCTGGGAAGTCAGTAAATTAAGCTTCTCGATCCGCGTGGCGAAACATGAGGTGTTTTCGATCTTGACTGTGGCTTTACAGAAGGCGCATGATTCGCGGTGCTCTTGTCAGTTTCTCGTCCTCGGCCTCGTCGCCGTAACCGATTGGAGGTAAACCTTGGCTACCCAAACTCGTCCAGAAAATAAAGCCCGCAGTTTCGGGCAAAACATTGAAAGCGATCTCGCCTCGCGATTCCTGCGGGTAGTGGAGGTCGCGGCCATCGCATCGGCCCGCACCATGGGCCAGGGCGAGCGCAAGCTTTCCGACCAGGTCGCCACCGAGGCGATGCGGCATACCATGGATTGCATTCCCATGCGTGGCACCATCGTGATTGGCGAGGGCGAACGCGATGAGGCGCCCATGCTTTACATCGGGGAAAAAGTTGGCGCGGAATTTCCCGACGGGCGCGAAGTGCCGGAGGTCGACATCGCCGTCGATCCGCTCGAAGGCACCAACCTGTGCGCTACCGGAGCGCCCGGCGCGATCACCGTGCTGGCCGCTTCGGAGCGTGGCGGGCTGCTCAATGCTCCCGATTGCTACATGGACAAAATTGTGGTCGGACCCTCCTGCAAGGGCGCCGTGGAACTGGATGCGCCTGTCGCCGACAATCTGAAGAACATCGCCAAGCGGCTGGATCGCGACGTCGAGGATCTTGTCGTGATTGTGCTCGATCGCCCGCGTCACGAAAAATTGATTGCCGATATTCGAGCCGCCGGAGCCCGCATTCGCTTGATCGGCGACGGAGATCTTTCGGCCGGTATTGCCGCCGCCGTGATCGGCACCGGTGTCCATGCGGTTATGGGGTCGGGTGGCGCTCCCGAAGGGGTGATTACGGCCGCCGCCATCCGCTGCCTCAACGGTTATATGGTGGGACGCCTGCTCGTGAACTCCGATCAGGAAGAACGCCTCGCACGCATGGGCGTCAAGGACAAGAACCGTATTTACGAGGCCGAGGATCTCGCTCCCGGCAAGCAACTCATCTTCGCCGCCACCGGAGTCACTGACGGCGCGTTGCTCAAAGGCGTACGCTTCTTCGGTGAGGGCACGCGCACCTCCTCGGTCATCCTCACCCAACAAACCGGCAAAGTCCGCTTCATCGAAAGCAT
>Ga0302319_10006623_pt1 | contig 22936 bp, 16 predicted proteins | sample Bog_T0_2_FD_203319 | JGI IMG/M metagenome (GOLD analysis project Ga0302319, IMG submission 203319) | Peat permafrost microbial communities from Stordalen Mire near Abisko, Sweden - Bog_T0_2 | ecosystem: Environmental > Terrestrial > Soil > Wetlands > Peat | place: Sweden: Abisko, Stordalen Mire...
ACAGGACTCCCTTGAATCAGAATTTCAAAACAATTGCATTCCAACCGCTGAGGATATTAAACCATCTGGAGACCGGGTCACATGAATACGTGAACCGAACCTGTCCTTATCTGGGCCACGCCGAGGCCGCGATAGCCAGAATGAATACGGCTTGAATTGTGAGCCGGACACCCAATCCTGGTACCGCCTTGCCGCCGATGGTCAGCCCCTCCCGCGCCGCTTTCACATTCGCAGGAAAGACGCAAACCAACATCGCTGCCGCCGACATGGCAACCGGCATGGCAAAATACGGAGACTGCAACCCGATTGCAATCAGTACTTCGGCAATCCCGGTCAATGTCACCCACTTGCCCGCGCCGCCGAAACCTTGCGGAACCATGCGTATCAGGTCCTGCCGGCGGCGTCCCCAGTGCGCCGAAGCTGTCAGCAGAAACATCACGCCCAGCGCAGCCCGCAAGGCATTTTGCCAATTCGCGAAATACGCCACTTCCAGCCCCGCCAAGCGGAAGGCCAGAAACGAAACTACAAGAACGATCAGCGGAACCATTGCGCCTCCTGCCTTATTCTTCCACCTCACGCTGTCCAGACCCAATCCCTTGGTAACCATACCGGCCAGCGCAAATTTGACCGAGCCAGGCGGTCGCGCTCCCTCAAGCCTTAGAATGATTCCCATGACAAATGCAGTCGCCAACAGCCTGGCTGAACTCAAGCTAAGAATGGAAGCTCGCGAGGCACGCATCGGGATTGTCGGGATGGGCTATGTTGGCCTGCCGCTGGCGCTGCTCTTCAGCGGCGAACGGTTTCGGGTCACCGGCTTCGATATTGCCCCGGACAAAGTGAAAACCCTCAACGCCGGCGGCTCCTACATTGTGCGCATTCTGCCCGAAGCCATTCAGGAAGCGCAAGAGGCAGGTTTCCGCGCCACGGCCGACTACTCTGAAATCGCCGCGATGGATGCGGTGATCATCTGCGTGCCCACGCCGCTGGATGAGCATCACGAACCCGACTTGAGCTATGTAGTGGGTACGGTCAAGTCGATCGCTCCTCACATCCATGAGGGCCAGTTGATCGTGCTGGAGAGCACCACCTATCCCGGCACGACGGAAGAAGTGGTTGTCCCGCTGCTTGAGGCAGGCAACCAGTACGGCCTTCGCGTTGCGCGCGCGCTCGATGAGCCCGGTGTGCATGTTGCCTTCTCGCCCGAGCGCGAGGATCCCGGCAACGACACAGTCGCTCGCCAGGACGTTCCTAAGGTTGTGGGCGGTTGCGGACCGGCAGCCGCGGAGTTGGCCGAGGCGATGTATGCGGCAATCTTCCGCCGCGTGGTCCATGTCAGCAGCCCGTCCGTGGCGGAGATGACCAAACTGCTTGAGAATATCTACCGCTGCGTCAACATCGCCCTGGTCAACGAGCTGAAGCAGTTGTGCATGAGGATGGGTATCGATATCCACGAGGTCATCGACGCGGCCAAAACCAAGCCCTTCGGCTTCCAGGCCTTCTATCCTGGCCCCGGCTTGGGCGGCCACTGCATCCCCATCGATCCCTTTTATCTCTCCTGGAAAGCGAGGGAGTTCGACTTCCGGACGCGCTTCATCGAACTGGCCGGCGAGATCAATATGGCCATGCCCTACTTCGTCCTCGATCACTTGGCCGCCGGACTCAACGAATATTGCAAATCGATCAAAGGGTCGAAGATTCTGGTCCTGGGCCTGGCCTACAAGCGCGACATCGACGACCTGCGCGAGTCTCCCTCGCTGACCATCATCGAGTTGCTGCGCGACAAAGGCGCAATCGTCGCCTACAACGACCCCTACTTCCCCACTGTAGGCCGCGGACGCCATTACGAACTGAATATGACCAGCACTCCTCTTGACAATCTCGCCCAATTCGATGCGGTCGTCATTGTCACCGACCATACCAGCTACGATTACAAAGCAATCGTCGAGCAATCGCAGCTGGTTATCGATACGCGCAACGCCACAAAGGGAATCGATTCGCCAAAGATTGTGCGCTGCTGAGCAGGCGGCTCTCGTTGCCCTCCCATGACCTCAGAACCTTGCAACCGCATGTGGACAGGGGCATAATACTTACGACGGCGATTTCTTCAACCTGTGCAATGAAGGGGCCTTATGAGCGCGCATTCCGATCAGCCTGAGTTTGTTCTCCTTTATGAGCGGGCCTTCGAGGAATTCGGGACGATGGCATTATGGAGCAGTAGACAGGCTCCAGACCCAACGCCTGCCGATGCCCTTGCAATCACGCACAGTTTGCGCGTCGAAGGCAACTTGGAAGCACGCCGCCTGGCGGAAGAGATCGAGCAAGCCTGTCATGCCGCTGTCTAGCATTCAATCCGAAATTCTTCGTCTGCTCGCATCGCACCGCGACCAGGAGAGCTATGTGGCTGGAAGCACCCCTTTGAATCGGCGTGCCTTCCGATATTCGGGCGACATCGACATCTTCCACGACCGAGAGGAGCGGGTTCGAGAGGCTGCCGAGTTGGACTCCGCACTTCTTGAGGAGCATGGATACACCTTACGCTGGCATCGCCGCGATCCAATGATCTACACGGCGTTCGTGGAGCGCTCCGGGGAAACGACCAAGTTGGAATGGGTTGCCGACAGCGATTACCGTTTTTACCCGACGATTCCCGACGAAGAGTTTGGATTTGTTCTGCACCCAGTCGATCTGGCCACAAACAAGGTTGCCGCGGCTTACGGACGCCGCGAACCCCGGGATATTGTCGACTTGTTGACAATCCACGAACAGATTCTCCCTTTGGGCGCGGCCATCTGGGCCTCCGTCGGTAAATCCCTCGGGTTCACACCGGAAGGAGTCATCAACGAGATTCGCAGGACAGCTCGTTACACGAAGGAAGACTTCGACCGTATTGCCAGCGACCCGCCTGTCGATCCCGCCGCCACAATGATCCGGCTGCGAGAATTGCTCAATGAAGCCGAAGCTTTCGTTGCCCGCATGCCCACCGAAAAAGTGGGCTTGCTGTTCCTGGAAAATGGCCACGCAGTCCAGCCCAACCCGGACCATCTTGACCGCTATGAGACTCTTGAGGGACAAAGGCGCGGCCACCAGCCAGCCAGCGCGGAGATCAGCTCCGCCATGCTGGAACGGTATAGCCGGAACCCGAACGCATAGCGCCGGGGCATTGTATTCTTGCTTCGTCCGCCTATGATCCTTCTTCTTCCAACCCTGGCCGAGCCGCAGCGCTTCTCGCTCTTTGAGAAGCTTCTCTTCGCGGGCTTGGCGGTCATATCGGGCTATGGTTTCTGGCGACGCTTCGGCGTAGTCCTCAACAAAATTCTGCAATCGAAAAAGGACCCCAGCTTTCGCCTCTATCCCATCGGCAAGCGCATTCGCGACTTTGTGTGGGAGGTGATGCTTCAGGCTAAGGTCATCCGCGAGCGGCCGCTGCCCGGCCTGGCGCACGCCTTCGTCTTCTGGGCCTTTTGCGCCTTTGCGCTGGTCACGCTCAACCACTGCTCCATCGTGCTAGGAATCGGCTTTCTTGACCCCGCGGGAGCGATTGGTCGGTTCTATTTCTACTGCGCCGCCGCCTTTGCCGTGGCCTGTGCCGCTGGCATCCTTGGACTCTTCGTCCGCCGCTTTTTCATCCGCCCCAAGTGGCTGGGCGAAAAACTCTCGTACCAGTCCGGCGTCATTGCCCTGCTGATCTTTATCCTGATGGCCACTTATCTGGCCTCATTCAGCGTCGCCGACATAAGCCCAGCAGCTCGCGCGCTGTGGTGGATTCACACCTTGGCGCTGCTCATCTTTCTGCCGCTCATTCCTCACACCAAGCACCTGCACCTGATTCTGAGCCCGGCCACGGTCTTCCTCTCGCGCGGCGGCTTCAGCCAGATTCCGCCGCTTGTCGGCGAGGATGATTTCGGCCTGGTCGCCGGAACGGACCTGACACAACTTGTCAGTCTTCAGGCCTACTCCTGCGTGGAGTGCGGACGTTGCACCGAGCACTGTCCCGCCGCCAACACCGGGAAGCTGTTGAACCCCAAAGAAATCGTCCTCGGCCTGAGAGGCTATCTGAACGATCTTGGCCCAGCCTCCAGCGAGCCATTGCTCGGCAAATACAACGCTCAGGAAGCCGTTTTCCAATGCACGACCTGCGGCGCATGTGAGTTTCAGTGCCCGGTGGGCATTGAGCACCTGCCCATTCTCGTCGGGCTGCGACGCGGCGCGGTCAACACAGGGGCCTGGGACAACCGGCAAGGCTCCAAGCTCTTCCTTGCTCTCGAACGCGGCTCGAATGCACTGGGCTTGAGCTCCACCGATCGCGACAAATTCATCCAGCGGATGGAGCTGCCACTCTTCGACGGAACGCAGGAATACTGCCTCTGGCTAGGCTGTATGGGAGGCTACGACCCCAAGGGCCGCGAGATTGTAGCCGACCTGGCCCGCCTGATGAACTACCTGGGGACAAGCTATGGCGTACTGCGCAAGGAGAAATGCACCGGCGACCCGGTGCGCAGGCTGGGCAACGATCTGCTCTACCAGCAACTAGCCGAAGCCAATCTCGAAGCACTGGCGCAGAACAAGGTGAAGAAGATCGTCTCGATCTGCCCCCACTGCGTCCGCACCATCCAGGAAGACTGGAAGGAGTACGGCACGCCACCAGAGATTGAGCACCACAGCGAGTTTCTGGCGCGTTTTGCCGGCAAGCTGCCGAAGCAGGCAAGCGATGGAAAAATCGTCTTTCACGATCCCTGCTATCTGGGCCGTTATCGCAATATTTACGATGAGCCGCGCGCGGTCGCGGCCCTAGCCGGTGATCTGATCGAGGCTCCGCGCAACCGCGAGCGGAGCTTCTGCTGCGGAGCCGGCGGCGGACTTGCATTTCTCGGTGAAGAAACCGGCGAGAGGGTCAGCCATAACCGCGCCGCGGAGTTGGCTGCGACGGGAGCGCAGACTATCGCCGCCGCCTGCCCGTTCTGCAATACCATGCTTCGGGATGCGCTGGCAGCCACTGGCGAAGCAGCGCCGCAACTGGTGGATATTGCCCAGTTGACGGCGCGGGGATTGCCCGGGAGGGAAATGAGTTAGTAAGTCTTCATTGAAATTCTGCGGAGATTTGGCAGAAATTCGCTGCATTATTTTGAGCAGGCGCGAGACTTGAGCGCCGGTCTTTGCCGATAAGCAGCAGCGCAGGTTCTTGTTCTGCAGGCCGCCGATGTTGAACTCGCCACGGGCGATGACGTGGAATAGTTCGTCGTCGTCCTCGCCGAAGGAGCGATGAGTAAATTTCCACCGGCAAGGACGGAGAATACTTACTTGAGAGGGAGAAGTTCCGAAAGTATTTGTACTCGACTGCTTGATTCCCCGATCCCTCGTCCTACAGCTCTCGCGCCCGCTCAATGGCCCGAATCACTGCTTGCGCCTTGTTGAGCGACTCCTGGTGTTCCAGCTCCGGCACCGAATCCGCCACAATCCCGGCGCCGGACTGCACGTAGCCCCTGCCGCCGATCGCCAGCATGGAGCGAATGGCGATGCAGGAATCCAGGTTGCCGGAAAAATCCGCATAGAGTACCGCGCCGCCATAGGTTCCACGCCGGGCCGGCTCCAGCTCTTCGATGATCTCCATGGCCCGCACCTTGGGCGCGCCGCTCAGCGTACCGGCGGGGAAGCAGGCGCGCAGCGCATCGACGGCAGTCAGCTCCGGCTTGAGCCGGCCCTCGATGGTGCTCACAATGTGCATCACGTGCGAATACCGCTCGACGAACATCAGCCGGTCTACCTTCACTGAGCCGAACTCGCTCACCCGGCCCACGTCGTTGCGGCCCAGGTCCACCAGCATTACGTGCTCTGCGCGCTCCTTCTCGTCTTGGAGCATCTCGTCGGCCAGCTCTTGATCTTCCGTCTCGGTAGCGCCGCGCGGCCGGGTGCCGGCGATGGGCCGGTACTCGACCTTGCCCTTGTGAACCCGCACCAGCAGCTCCGGCGATGACCCAGCCAACTCAAGGGTCTGCGCCCCTTTTTTCTTTTTTGAGGGATTCGGAGACTGGTCTGCCCGCCCGCCCAGCGCTCCCTCCGGCGAAAAGCGCAGGAAGTACATGTAAGGGCTGGGGTTCACGGTGCGCAGTGCCCGATAGATCTGAAAGCTGTCCGCGCCCGGCTCCAGGTCAAGCCGTTGCGAGAGGACGGCTTGAAAAATATCGCCGGCGGCGATGTACTCCTTGGTGCGGGCCACGGCTGCCAGAAAGTCCTTTTTGGCCATGCGTCGCTCTACTTTGAGCTTACCTTTGTTGTGGTGGACAGGCAGCTCGGGCAGCGGCTGAGCCAGGCGCGCTTCCAGCTTGTCGAGCCGCCGCACGGCTCTGTCGTAAGCGTCGGACGGCTTGCGCCGGGTTACATCGGCCGTCACTACCAGCCAAATCTCCTTGCGCACGTGGTCGAAGGCCAGCACCTCGTCAAAGAACAGCAGGCAAGCGTCGGGAATTCCCAACTCGTCTTTGGCTAGTTCGGGCAGCCGCTCGATCTGGCGCACAGCGTCATAGGAGAGGAAGCCCACAGCCCCGGCGGTAAACGGCGGCAGGCCCGGCAGCCGCGCCGGTTTGTGCCCGCTCAGCGCGCGCCGCAGCACAGCAAAGATGTCGTCCTCGAACTCGGTGACTTTCTTGCCTTCAGTCACGGTAATCTCGCGCCCGCGCGCCACGATGCGCTTGAACGGCGTAAGCCCGATGAAGGTGTACCGGCCCACTTGCTCGCCGTTCTCCACCGACTCCAGCAGGAAGCACTCCCGCTCAGGCCAGGCCGCGCGCAAAAAGGCCGAGACCGGTGTTTCCAGGTCAGCTGCCAGCGTACGGCAGACAGGGACAAGCGTGTGGTCTTTGGCAAGAGCCAAGAACTCTTTGCGGCTGGGCAGGACAGGATGTGTAGAGGCTTTCACAGTGACCAGTGTAATTGGTTGCCGCGAGCCTCTTGCAAAATTCCCCCCATCACGGCGAGCACGCCGGCAGTAGCGGCATTTTAATGCTCTGAGAGCACGTTTGGCAGCGTGCGCGGAGTTTCCCTGCCGCCGGGTCGCGGTTGCCGCTTCACTTGGCCGTATGGCGCGGCATTGCACAATGGATCCGAATATCACGGAAACTACGATTGCAGTCATACCGATCTGGTTGAGTTTCACCGGGAGCGCATTCGCGTTATTCCCGATGGAAACACGGAACAGTCTTCGCCTGATTTACCTGCATGTGAATATCAATCTTGTTCAGGCAAGCCATGGTTTCGGCGAAAACGGTGGCGGGGATGTGGAGAAATCCCGCAGGGGCTGAAGCCCGCCGTGATTTTGCACCATTTTCGGCACGTCACCCAGAGGGTACCCGGTCGTGCCCTGATACAAGGCCACGACCTCGCCGCCGTTTGAGAGAATGCCGGGGCTACGTTGATATTCATCAAGACATTTGTCTCCGGATCAAAATCAATCCGGATCTAAAGGAGCGGTTTTCAATGCGGCAGCCGTGGTCTGGGCATGCGCCGGTGAGTGCCCATCCCAGACCAAAGACTGTGCCGCCTTTGCTTTGCAGGCTTGCGTTAAAACTTGTAGCGCAGCGCGACTTCCAGGATGCGGGGGTCGGCCGTGGCGGTGACCTTGTTCATGTTCGCATTACCGATGCTGACGTTCGGGTTGGACGGGTTGGCGTGGTTGAGAAGATTGAACGCCTCGGCGCGGAACTCAAAGTAGTTCTTCTCCGTGATGTGGAATTGCTTGAAGAGGCTTAGATTCCAAACCTCCTGGCCCGGCCCGCGAATGGTGCCGTTCTGGGCGTTGCCATAGTAGCCGTAATACTGAAGCGCGTTCGACACGACGTTTGTTGTACCGGTCGGATTCACGTACGCAGCCGCATTGAACCACTGCTGCGTTGAGCCAACTTTCCATGTCTTCGGCCCGTTCGTGGACTGTCCTGGCACCATGAGTGGCCGAGCGGTGAGTCCCGAGGTAGAGAAGGACACGCCCGGAGTGATCGAACTTCCAGAGCGGAAGGTCGAGATGTCGTTGAGACTCCATCCGCCCAGCGCCAGCCTCTCGATTAAGTTGCCGTGCTCGAAAAACGGCAGCTTATAGAGCACTGTGACCGCGAAGGATTGAGGAAAGTTCAGGCCTGACACGTTGCCGTGGAAGCGATTGAGGTTATAGGGGTCGACCATGGCGTTGGAGGTATCGTGCGACCATGTGTACGTTGCGGCGAGATAGAGCGATTTGTTCACCGGATGCTTCACCTGCGCCTCGAGACCATTCCACTCCTGGTGCAGCCTGGTGGAAATGGTGTTGATCGAGCTAAAACCCTTGTAGGGCGCCCAGTAAGCCGAGTTGTCGCCCTTATTGCCGTTTGCGATATTGGAGCTGATGAGCGGATTGTAGTCGTAGGAAACTCCAGTCGTCGGGTTGGTGTAGTAAGGGGCTTGATTCCAGTTCCATGTGCCCACCAGATGCTGGATACGGCTCCCGGCTCCCACCACCGACGCGATGATGTTACCGGGGAATTCATGCTGGACTCCGAGCGAGTAGCTGGCCACCGGCGAGGCCTGAACCTGATAGTCCGACGCGCTGACCGATATGACGCTCTCGGTATTCGCGGAGCCACCGGCCTTGGTAATGTCCCAGGTCGTGGTTGAAGGGAACACCAGATTCGAGAGGTTCTGGTTGCTGAACACGGGAGGATTGGCAATGCAATTGAAGGAGCAATCCTGATTGGTAAAGATGCGCGTATAGCTCATGCCATAGCCGCCGCGCAGGCTGGTTTTTCCATTGCCGAAGACATCCCAGGCGAAGCCCGCATCGGGCCCGAAGTACCAGTTATGAGCGTTGGAAAAGTTGACCGGCAGGCCGCCCGATGCGCCACTGTTGTAAAGCATGCCATTGCTGTAGGTGGCGGGGTACTTCAGGTTGGTGGCGCCGCTGAATTCGTTCACTGTGGGCGCGTTCGCAGGCACATAGGCCGGGTTGGCGTACGGGTTACCGGGCGTCATCCCTGCCCCCCAGTTGGTCTCGGAGTTGGGCACGCCATAGGGCAAAGGCAAGTGGTAAATGCGCAAGCCCAGGGTAAAGCTCAGGTTCTTGTTGAACTTGAACTGATCTTCGACGTACGGTGAATAAGAGAAGTCATGCATAGCGCCGTGAGGGGCGTTGCTGGCCTGGCTAAAACCGCCTACATAGCCCAGCAGCATATCCGCCAACGAGTCATCCTGCTGCACCGAACCAGCCGAGGGCTTTGTGGAGTTGCCATTGAAGGACAAATTGCCGTTGGTCTGTTGGCCTGAAATCTGGCGCTTCGTATTGAAGACGAAGGTCAGGCCTGCCGTGAAGTAGTGCTTGCCCTTGAGCCAGCTCCAGTTGTCGGTAATCGTATTGTCCAGATCGGACGCGTGAGGGATGGGACGCGCCGCCTGGATACCCTCTCCTGCCATGCCACCCGTGAACGACACCACGGGAGTGCGGCTGGCATACGTGGCAGTGGGATAGAAGAAGGCTTCAGTGAAACCCGGTACCTGGCTGATGTCTGTTGTTCCTACCAGGGTCAGGTTCAGCAGGAAGATATTCATGGCCACGCTGGTGGTGTTAATCATGTTCGGCGTCAGGCTCTGGGTCAGTGAGACTTGCGCCAGCTTGTTGTGGGTAAAGTCCGTCTCCGTGCTGATCGGAGTTGTACCGGGGCTCTCGGTGTTCTGCGCGTACGACTGATATTCGTCCAGGTACTCGCCCAGTGCGTGGTATTTGGGAGTGAAGTTGTGATCGATCTTGATCTCATCGTCACGCTGATTGGTGATCTGCGCCTTGTTATTGATGTAGTTGTTCGTGCTGCCGGCGAGGGAGTAGTTGGGCGCTGGATACAGCGTCTTCACGTACGCCGCTGAGCTGGTGTTGATTCTCTGGGTCGGGATCTGGTACGAGGTGGCGGGGCAATTGCCCGTCCCGGCGGGAAAGAGGGTCTTGCCGGTCGGATCCGTGGGATCCTTGATTGGCGAGGCAAAGCAACCGGAAGCCTGCAGAGCAGTGGGGATTGTGCTGGTGGTCTGGTTGGGCGTGTGTAAAACCACAAACTGCTCGTCCCAGAAGAAGAAGGTCTTCTGGCGATCGGAGTTATAGACATGCGGAATGAAAACCGGGCCGCCCACGTTATAGCCGAAGATGTTCTGTTTGTAGGCCGGGATGGTGGTGGAAAAGTAGGGCTTTGAGTTCAGATCGTCGTTGCGCAGGAACTCCCATGCGGTTCCATGAAGATCTCTCGTGCCGCTCTTGGTTTGCGCCAGAATAACCGACGATCCCATCAGCGAATACTGCGCGGAGAAGTTGTTCTGGAGCACGCGCACCTCTTCGAGGGAGTCGGGGTTTGGCACCACCGAAGTCTGCGTCATGTTGCCTGTATTCTCGTTCCACACGCCGTCCAGCACATAGAAGCTGCGGGCAACATCCAGGCCGTTGATGGAGAGCTGACTGCTGGTGGAACGGCCGCCGGTAGTCATTGCCGAACCTTGCTGCAGGTTCGTCACGCCCGGCATCATGACCGCCAGGCCCTGGTAGTTGCGACCGTTCATGGGCAGGGTGCTTATCTCATCACTGTCAATATCAGCCGAAACCTCAGCAGTGGTGGTCTCCACTTCGGTGGAGACGGCCGCCACCGTGACTGTCTGCGTAGTGGCGCCTACCGTAAGCGTCCCGTTCACGGTAGCAGTTGACGCCGGGTGCAGTTCGATACCGGTCACGGTGTAGCTCTTGAAGCCTGCCTTGGCAAACGTAACCATGTAGTTCGCCACGTTCAAACCAGGCGCAATATAGACGCCGTCACCGTTCGACTGCGTCTGGATTGCGACTTTGGTCGATACGTCGGTGATGGTTACGGTCGCGCCCGGCACTATCCCGCCGGTGGCATCCGCCACGGTTCCGGTGATGGTTGCCCTGGTGGAAAGCTGCGCATGAAGCGCTGGGCTTGAGATGAGCAGAGCCAGGAAAAACAGCGGTGCTATTGCGATGAAGCGTCGCAGCATGGACATTCCCATTTTCCTCCTAAAGTTGTTGACCTCTGACGGCCCCAGTAACCAGTTTTCATATTGTTTGAATTCGATATGGGGATTATTTCAAAGGCGAAACATTCGTACTCTCGTTGGGATACGGATGTCAATACTTTTTTATGCGGGAACCTGCAACGCTCACCCGCCTCGCAAGCAAGCGTTTTCTTGAAGGCGCAGCAATAACCGCGCTATTTTCTTCATATTATGTGAATATCGTGCGCGAAAGCGCATACTGTAATGCCCTATCCGAAGCTGTCTATGGTGAGACCCGCCCGGCCTGGATCAGGCCGCACAAAGCTCGAGCGCTGCTGTCGCGCGCGAGCCGGACAGCTCGCAAGCACCTCGAAGACCGCGCCCTTTTTTTAAATAGCGCGGCCAATCGGAAGGATGGATTATTGACTCTTTTCCACTGCCCGCCAACGCAGGATGGGCTTTCTGGCCGCCTGCACTTCGTCGAGCTTGGAGACGCGGGTGGAGTGAGGGGCGGACTTCACAAGCTCCGGAGTTTCGTCCACCTCGCGGGCGATGCTTCGCATGGCCGCGATGAACAAGTCCAGCTCCTCAAGCGATTCGCTCTCGGTTGGCTCGATCATCAGCGCGCCATGCACGATCATCGGGAAGCTGACCGTGTAGGGATGGAAGCCGTAGTCGATGAGGCGCTTGGCGATTTCGCCGGTCTTGACGCCCTTTGCGGCCTGACGCTTGTCGCTGAAAACCACCTCGTGCATGGACGCGGTTTTGTAGGGCAACTCGTAGAGGTCTTCGAGCTTGGCACGAATGTAGTTGGCATTGAGCACGGCGTCTTCCGTGGTCTGGCGCAGACCGTCGGGTCCGTTGGCCAGGATGTAGGCCAAAGCGCGGATGAACATGCCGGTATTGCCATAGAAGGCGCGGACGCGGCCTACGGATTGCGGGCGATCATAGTTCCAGGTTAACTGCGGAGTCGAGGCATCCCTGGTCTCAGAAGCGAGACCAGGGGCACCCGGTCTTTGTTCCTCAGTCCCTAGTCCCTCAGCCCCTAGTTTCTCAGTCCCTGCCGCACGGACCAATACCGGAATCGGCAGGAACGGCTCCAGAAACGCTTTGCAGGCCACCGGGCCTGAGCCGGGACCGCCGCCTCCGTGGGGCGTTGAAAAGGTCTTGTGCAGGTTCAAGTGCATCACGTCCACGCCGAAGTCGCCGGGACGCGCCTTGCCCACGAGGGCGTTCATATTGGCGCCATCCATGTAAAGTAGCGCGCCCTTGGCGTGGAGAATGTCGGCAATCTTGTGAATCTGGCTCTCGAACACTCCGATGGTCGAGGGGTTGGTAAGCATCAACGCGGCGGTCTCTTCGTCCACCTGCCGAGTAAGCGCTTCTAAGTCGATTCCGCCTTCGGCGTTGGATTTGAGATTTTCCACCGTGTAGCCGCAAATGGCCGCTGTGGCCGGGTTGGTGCCGTGGGCGGAGTCGGGAATGAGAATCTTGCGGCGGGCGTTTCCCTGCGACTCATGCCATGCGCGGACGAGCAGAATGCCAGTAAACTCGCCATGCGCGCCTGCGGCCGGCTGGAGGGTAATCGCATCCATGCCGGTGATTTCGATGAGGCAGCGCTGGAGCAGCTCGATGACCTCAAGAATGCCCTGCGCGAGCGAGTCGGGCCGGTAAGGATGCGCCTCGGCCAGGCCCTCGATGCGTGCGACGGCCTCGTTGACGCGCGGGTTGTACTTCATGGTGCAGGAGCCCAGCGGATACATGCCCAGGTCGATGGCGTAGTTCCACGTCGAGAGCCGCGTGAAGTGGCGGATGATCTCGATCTCGCTGAGTTCGGGGAGCTCGCCAGGCACCTTGCGGTGGGCGGGGCCAAGCAGGACCGCGGGGTCAACCGCGGGCACGTCGAGCGGAGGCAGCTTGTAGGCACGCTTGCCCGGCGAGGACTTCTCAAAGACGAGAGACTCGTTCTGGGTCTGGTGGGGGCGGACTTTGCCGGTGGTGCGTGGGCCGTGGTTCTCAGTTGGTGCCATCGTCGATGCCTCAGAGCGTTGTTTTGTAAAGGTGCATTCCTTCAACCGGACCCTCTACATGACAGGTTTTGTAACAAGGGCACGGCTTTAGCCGAGCCGAAAAGCGCGAAAAAAATGGGCGGCCTTTAACCCCTGCCGCTCGATGTTGAGCCGGCAAGGTCTTTTTTCTTCCGCGTCAGGCTAGAAAAACAGAACGGGTACTCCTCTGTAGAAGCGGCAAGCCGAGCTTTGACAGGGTTCTCGGCGATATACGCCCGGTGGGCCTCAAAATTCTGCTTGTTCATGACCTGCGCCTCGGTGAATCCCGGTTGCCAAACATCGCCTTTGTAGCCTAACTCATGGGACAGCCGATGAGAGAATCGGCCCTTGATCAATTGCATAGCTTTTTCGATGGTCATATCGTTGGCGACCTCGATCAAAAGATGGACGTGATCGGGCATGACCACGAAATCGTGCAGCTTGAAGAGATGCTCGGCGACAAGCGAACGCAGTACGTCGATGAGAAGGGTGGCATTGCATTCCGATTGCAGCAATCGCTTGTTCAAGCTCGTCTTAGTCGTCGCGAAAAAGATGCGCGACGGATTCAGGATGTTGGCTGAAGCAGCGTTGCGGGCTGGATGCGCCATGACAGGGGCTAAAGCCCTTCTCCTCTCCATTACTGTTGCGGCCCGCCTAAAGGCGTGCCCTTGTTACAAAGCAAACACCCTTTCCCCACGAAGATTTCTCGAAGGGCAGCGCCTCATTCTGCGTCCGGCTGGGGCGGACTTTGCCGAGGGTGTGAGGGGCAGTGATTTCGGTGGTTGCCATTTTGTGTGCCTCGTTGCAAGTTCTATTGGCCGATCCACGCTAACTTGTCTTGGCAGCTTTTGTTGCTTCGTCGCGCGAAGATAGCGGCTTTCGCCGAAGTGCCAAGTTACGGATCCCCAGAAAATCCCATCGAGAAGCCAAAAGAGAGCTTGGAGCGCGACGACATAAGCATCCATTTGTTCATGTTCAACGAGGGCGTCCCAGCAGGTAATGAGAACGAACGGCAAAACGCCGCACCCTAATGCTCCTATCACGAGAACGAAGAAGGCCGCGCCGCGCTTATGCATCCTCTCCCAACTCTGTCGGTGTTTTTGGAGCGATCCGGAATCGTCGAAATAGGACATCTCCAGCCCTCCACTTGTTGCGTTCCCTCGTGGGTTAAAGCCCAAATCGGTTTTACTCCCCCTGCGGCACGGCTAAAGCCATGCCCTGATACAAAGCAACGTCGCTGCATTTCCCAGCGTTATTTATGCCTCTACTAGGCCTTCGGCGAGCACTTTGGCCGCTGTGTCGATGTTTTCGCGCGTAATCATTTCCGTGGCGCACCACAGGGTAGCGTGGCCCAACTCGGGATACCACTTCCTCAAGTCGAGGCCGCCGACAATCTTGTCATCGAGCAGACGCTGACTCCACAGCTCCGGTTCTTCCGTTGTTTGCAAGACAAACTCGTGAAAGTGCGGAGCGCCGGTGAAAACAAGCTTGGCACCGGGCTGGGATGAGAGTGTTTCAGCGGCATAACTGGCTTTGGCCAAGTTATGTTCGGCTAACTCGCGAATGCCCTCTTTGCCGTAAACGGTGAGGAAGATAGTAGCCATCAGCGCCACCAAAGCCTGGTTGGTACAGATGTTCGAGGTGGCCTTCTCGCGGCGGATATGCTGCTCGCGGGTGGAAAGCGTCAGCACGAAGCCGCGGTAGCCATTGCTATCGACGGTTTGGCCGACCAGCCTGCCCGGCATCTGGCGAAGGTACTTCTCCTTGGCCGCGATCACACCGCAGAATGGGCCGCCGTAGCTTAACGCCACGCCGAACGACTGCGCCTCCATGCTGACGATGTCGGCCTCGACGGGCGGGCGGACGACGCCGAGCGAAACCGCTTCCGCAATGGAGACGATGAGCAAAGCGCCTTTGGCGTGCGCGATGGCCGCGATGGCAGGAATGTCCTCAATGATGCCGAAGAAGTTGGGGCTTTGCACGAGGACCGCTGCTGTTTCGTCTGTTACTGAAGCTTCCAAAGCAGCCAGATCGATGCGGCCGGTCTGGCGGTCATAACCCACCAGAGTTTCAGGAAGGCCTTGATGCTTGGTGTACGTCGCAAGCACTTCGCGGTACTCGGGATGCACGGTCGCGGCAACGACGGCCTTGTGGCGGCCTGTCACTCGGACGGCCATCATCACCGCCTCGGCCGCGCCGGTCGACCCGTCATACATGCTGGCGTTGGCCACGTCCATGCCGGTCAGCTCGGCGATCATGGTCTGAAACTCGAAGATCGCTTGCAGCGTACCCTGCGTGATCTCGGCCTGGTAGGGCGTGTAACTGGTGAGAAACTCACCGCGCTGCACCAGCGAGTCGATGATCACCGGCCGATAGTGGCGATACGCTCCCGCGCCGAGGAAGCTGGCGTAGTCGGTTGCGTTCTTTTGCCCGGCGGCGCGGAAGTAAGCGAAGATCTCGCTCTCGGCGTGCTGGCGGGGCACATCGAGGTCGCGGTCGAGCCGGTACTCGGCGGGGATCACGGCGAAGAGGTCGTCGATCGACGCAGCGCCGATTTCAGCTAGCATTGCGAGGCGTTCAGCGGGCGATTTGGGCAGGTAGCGCATTGCAGCTTCTAGCCTCTAGCTTTTAGCTTTTAGCTAAAAGCCCGTTTTTGCGGGCTGGGTTGTGGCCCGTCGAGAAAGAACCCCAAGGGAGTCGATACTGCGTCCAGTTCCAACAAACAAGCTGAAAGCTAAGAGCTAAAAGCTAACAGCTTCCTTCTAACTCTCTTCCGCAATGAACGCTTCATACGCGGTGGCATCGAGCAGGCTGTCGAGCTGCGCTGGATCGGCTAGCTCGACCTTGATGATCCAGGTGTCGTGCGGCGCTTCGTTGATCTTGTCGGGCGAGTCCTTCAGCGCTTCGTTGACGGCGGTGACGGTCCCGGTAACGGGCGAATAGAGGTCGCTGACCGCCTTCACGCTCTCAACCGAGCCAAACGTCTGGTGTGCGGTGACCGGGTCGCCCACTTTTGGGGCGTCCACATAGACAATGTCGCCCAGGGAGCCTTGCGCATAATCGGTGATCCCGATGGAGCCAATGGCGCCATCAAGCGAGATCCATTCATGTTCGCGGGTGTAACGGTAGTTTGCGGGATAGGCCATGGCGGGCATGCTCCTCCATCGTGAGTTTTAGGGTGTGACTCCTCAGTGTACGACGAAAGACAGGGGTCGGGGATCAGGGGTCAGGGATCAAGAGTTCCGCGACAGGCTACTACGTGGGACCAAAGCCGGGGTAAGGCTCCAGCGGGATCAGCGCGACGATTTCCAGCATTCTGGCCTGGAAGATAGGCAGGCTGGCGATAGCGGTGCGGACTTCGGCCTCGTTCGCGGCTTCCCACAGGATGGAAGCACCGGGGATGTCGCCGCGTTTCCATATCTGGCGGAGAATGCCGCTGGCATAGAGGGTCTTGACGGTTTGCCCCTCATGGGCCAGCAGCTCGGGGGTAAGGGCTTCGGGCGGAAAGGCATCTGTGCGGCGGCGGGAGAGCGAGAGGTATTGCATAAAAAGATTCTAGCGTTAGCAGCGTTCTATTCGCCGAATCCCTGTCCCTTTACAACAAACGTAAAGTCCGACCACTGCTCGACGCGTAAGGCGCGGATTTCACGCACTGATTTCGGGAACCAAGCGCGGGCGCGCAGCGACTGGATTGCCAAAAAGAGGTTGGCCATGTCCTCATCGTCGGTCACGTACAGGCTGCCCTGGACGCGGCGAAATCCATGCTCGCCGAGGATTGCGCCGATTTCTGTGTAGGCCTGCGAAACTCCTTTGGGGTGATGCTTCTCAGTGTCCGCCACTGCCAGATCGAAGGCCACTGCGTACATCAGCGCGCCTCCGGGTCATCCAGCAGGCGGGTCAGGCGGTACTCGGCTGTTTCGCCGGTTTCGACCATCTTGACCTCGACAAGCCAGTCGCCGTCGTCCGATTGGCGGAGGGCATGACCGACCTCGTACTTCGGACCAAACGCTCCAAAGCTCTTGATCTTGCCAACCGGAATAGCGGGGAGTGCGATGACTTGCTGCATGACGGTTCTCCTCGGAAACAACTCAGCTTCATCTTAGCGCAACTGCGACTTCGATGAAACGCTAGAATCGCGCTGACTGCTACTTATCGAAGAACTCTCCGTGCCCGCCATTCGCCCACGGATCGTAGTGCAGCGCGAAGTTGGCGCGGGTTTGTGTCGAGGGATGGTCGTACTCCCAGAACTCGATGAAGGGGCTGGGGTTGGGGTCATCCAGCCAGGCTTCGCCGAGTGCGTTGAAGGACGCTACAGCGGTCTTTTGCGGATCGGCGACGATGCCGTGAATAGCCTCCTGGCCGTACAGGTCGGCTTCGTGTTCAAAGTGACGGCTGACGGTGTTGTCGAGCGGAGCCAGCACAAAACTTGCTAACGAGAGGACGAAAAGCAGCACGACGAAGCCGGCGCGCGATGCAAGCGGCTCGGCTCCGTTCGCCTGCCCACCGTCCAGCCTGTTAAGCTGCCAGCGAACGCCGAAGCTCCGCGCCAGCCAGGCTGCCAATCCAGCGCAAGCCCAGTAGACGAAAAACAGGGCTACCGCGGTTAGGGCCAGCCCTTTGGGAATGTGGCGCAGAACGTAGTGACCGCTCTCGTGGCCAAAGATGAACTGCACTTCGTCGTTGGGAATGCGGCCGGCGGTGGTATCCCACACAACAATGCGCTTGGTTGCGCCGATGCCGCTTACGTATGCATTGAGGCCATTGGTTTTGACGCTGGCCTTCATCAGGAACATGCGGTCGGGCGGGATCTTGGTTCCAGTGCGGGCCACGATCTTTTCAAGCTCGGCCACCAGGGCGGGATGATTCCTGGCAAGCGGCTCGTACTGGTTGAAGATGGGTTCGAGCAGCGGCGACACAAAAACAGAGAGCATGAGCAGCGGAAGCGTGACGACCCACACGCCCAGCCAGTACCGGCGCGGCCAGTGGCGCACAATCCAGTTGAAAAGCAGCAGAACGGGCGCGCCAATCAGCACGGCAAGCCCCAGCGCCTTGCCCTGATCGCCCAGCCAGCTTCCCCAGCCCTGCACGCTGATGCCGTAATCCCGGCTGATATGGTGCCCGAACGCGTCGAGCGGTAGGCTGGCCAGCGTGAGGATGACGAGGAAAACGGCGAAGAAGAGCAGTCCCTGGAGCCAGTGGGGTCGGGAGACGCGCCGCGCCCAACCCTCAAGGCCGGCGGCAGCGCGTGTGGCCAGCAGCAGCCAGAGGACAGCCAAGCCCCAGAACGCGCCCGCAAGGTCGAGAATATTGCGGATGCGGCTGAGGGCTATCGCCTTGGCCAGCTTTTCGGGAGGCAATCTGTAGGCTTGCTGTGCTGGCTGGGCACGGTTGTTTGTCTGGGCGGAATCGTCAGCTTGCCGGACGGAAGATGAGGCCGGAGCAGGCTGGACGACGATGCGAGGTGCAACATGGGGAGCGGGGCCAAGACGCGGGGCCACGGCTGCCAGCAGGCCTGTAAAACAGAACGCGAAGACGCAACTGCGGGCAAAAGTCATCGGAAATTCCCTTGACAGTAGCCTACTCTGAGACAATCCAGATAGAAGACAGTTTTCAGCCGAGTATCCCAGCCTATGACAGAGATTTCATTTGCCGCCTCGCGGCGGCCCGCTCTCAAGCTTACCCTCAAACCTTTTTTAGGGCGCTCGATCCAGACGGCTCTTGCCGCTTCCGCTCTTATTCTGGCTTTGCCCGCGGGCGCACAGAAGCAGGCCGCGCCGGTTCTCATGGACGCCATGACGACCGAACTGCATCGCGCCTTTACATCGCTCGGCAAGCAGGGAGATGACAAGCAGCTTCCCCCATACTTCCTCAGCTACGCTGTGTCCGACGCCAGCGCGGTGGCGATCCGGGCGCAGTATGGGGCGCTCGCCGACAGCTCCGCCAACCATGTGCGCGTGGCCGACGTGCAAGTGCGGCTCGGCGACCCGAAGCTCGACAACACCCATGGGTCGCATCGCGCGTCGGCGGTCACCACGTTGCAGTTGCCGCTGACAGACGATCGCGAAGCTTTGGGGCGGACCCTGTGGCTGGCCACCAACACGGGCTACGGTAAAGCGCTCGACAATTTCCTGCGCGTGAAAACCGAGGCCGAGGTGCGCGCCAAGGAAGAGGACACCTCGCCGGACTTCAGCCAGGAAGCGCCGCAGACATCCTTCGGCAAGCCGGCTCCGCTCGTGGTGGTGGACAAGGCAGCATGGGAGAAGCGTGTAAGCGCGCTGTCGAAGATCTTTCGCGAGTTCCCTGACGTTTACCAGAACATGGTGGTGCTGACAGCGCAGAACGAGACCGACTACTTTGCTTCGTCGGAAGGTTCGCGCGTGGTGGCGCCTCACTTGCAGGCGCGCCTAGTGGTGTTTGCCATGACCCGCGCCGACGATGGCATGGACCTCTACCGGGCGCAGACCTTCGAGGCCGAGACAGCAGAGGGACTGCCCGCGCAGGCGGAACTTGAAGCGGCGATCCGCGAGCTGGGCAAGAGCCTTGAGGCGCTCCGCAAGGCTCCAGTGACTCAGCCCTTCGACGGCCCGGTCATTCTGTCGGGGCGGGCTGCAGCTGTATTTTTCCACGAAGTGCTTGGACACAGGCTTGAGGGACAGCGGCAGCGCGGCGACGAAGAGGGGCAGACCTTTACCAAGGAAGTGGGCAAAGAGGTGCTGCCAACCTTCCTTTCAGTGGCCGACGACCCCACCGCGACCAAATATGGCACGACTTGGCTGAGCGGCAGCTATGAGTACGACGATGAGGGACAAAAGGCGCGCCGCGTGGATCTGATCCAGGATGGCGTGCTCAAGACCTTCCTCATGTCCCGCCTGCCCATTGCCAGCTTTGCAGCATCGAACGGCCACGGCCGTGCGTCGACGGGGCATGTGCCTACGGGACGCCAGGGCAACCTGATTGTGACCTCGACCAAGAGCGTTCCCGATGCCGAGTTGCGCAAGCAGTTGATCGCCGAGGCAAAGAAGCAGGACAAGCCCTTTGGACTTTACTTTGAGGACATTTCTTCGGGCTTTGCCGTGACCCAGCGTAGTTCGCCGCAAGCTTTCTCTGTGGTTCCGCTGGTGGTTTGGCGGGTGTATGTGGATGGGCGGCCCGATGAACTGGTCCGCGGCGTGAGCATTGTGGGCACACCGCTGGCGGCGATGAAGAAGATTCTGGCCACGGGCGACAAGAGCGAAGTCTTCAACGGCGAGTGCGGCGCGGAGTCGGGCACCATTCCGGTGAGCGCGGTGGCTCCGGCCATGCTGCTCAGCGAGATGGAAACGCAGAAGCAGGCGCAGGGCACGGCAAGGCCGCCGATCCTGGCGATTCCGAAATAGGGACTAGGGACTGAGGGACTTGGGACTAGCGATCAGAGAGAAATTGGTGGAGGCACAGTGAGGTTGATTCGTTCTGTTGCGATGTTGGCTGGGGTGGGAATGCTTGGGGCCTGCTTCTATGTGCAGTCATTGAACGCCGCGCAGGCCGCTGCACGGCAGACCCGCGCCGATGCCGAGAAAGATCCCGTGCTGAAGGCGATGCTGGAAGAGCTGGACCGCAGCAAGAGCGAATTGCAGTTGAAGGATTTCGCCAAGCCGTTCTTCATCCAATACCGCATTGAGGACGTGGAGAACTACCAGACCAAGGCGGAGTTTGGGGCCACCGAGGGCTCGCAGCGCAGCCACGAGCGCGTAGCTCGCATCACGGTGCGGGTGGGCGACTACAAGTCCGACAGCTCGGGCGGCCGCGGCGACGGCGCGGTGCAACTTGCGGCGCTTGACGACGATCCCATAGCCATTCGGTCGGCGCTGTGGTCGGCCACGGATCAGGCCTATAAGAACGCTCTCTCGGCCTATGCGCAAAAGCAGGCTGCCTTGAAAGAGGTGCAGACGCCACCGCAAGCAGACGACTTCAGCCAGGAAAAGCCTATCGTCTCGCTGGCCGGCCCGCTCCAGTTGAAGCTGGACGAAACCGCCTGGGCGGATCGTGTCGCCAAAGCCAGCGGACTCTACCGTGCCGATGCATCCGTCAAGGCGAACCAGCACGACGTCGAATATTCCTCGGCGGAGTTTCAAGCACGCGTGAAGACAACCTGGCTGGTCAGCAGCGAAGGCGCTATTGTGCGTAAGTCCGCCTCTGAATACCAGGAACTGTTTGCGACCGGCGCCCAGGCGGCCGATGGAATGCGGCTGGATCGCTCCTACTCTTCGGTCGGAGTCGCGCTCAAGGATCTCGATGCCCCAGAGGCTTTTGAGAAGCATGCGGTTGGGTTGATTGCTTCGCTTACCGATTTGCGCAAGGCTCCTGTCGTCGAGGAGGAGTATCACGGACCGGTGCTGCTGAGCTCCGACGCGGGAGCCGACACGCTGCGCGCGCTGGTGGGCAGCGGAGTTACCGCGACACGGCCCAAGATGGGCACCGAAGCCCGCACCAACGGGCCGTTTGCCTCCAGCTATCACGCGCGGGTGCTGCCGGAGTTTTTGGACGTTGTGGATGACCCCGGCTTGAAAACTTATAACGGTAAGGGCCTGGTAGGCGCCTACGATGTGGACGACGAGGGAGTGCCGGAGCATGCAGTAAAGCTGGTGACCGAGGGCAAGCTGGAGAATTATCTGATCGGCCGTGAGCCGGTCAAGGATATTGTGCAGTCGAATGGTCATGGGCGAGGGGGAATTGGCGCGGCGGCCAGGCCGGCCATTGGCGTACTCCAAATCACATCGAAGGAAGGCCTATCGGACGATGCACTGAATGGTAAGCTCCTGGACCTGGCTAAAGATCGCGGCTTGAAGAGCGTCTATTATGTGCAGACGATGGCTGGGGAGTCCACGCCGCGCCTGCTTTACCGCGTGACCCCCGATGGCACTCCGGCTGGCAAGCGCGAACTGGTGCGCGGAGCCACCCTTGACGACCTGGACCAGCGTGCGCTGCGCTCCGGCGTGGAGGCAGCGGGCAAGGATTTGTTCGTTGCCAACTATTTTGGCGATGTGCCGGAAACCGTGCTTGCGCCCGCATTGCTGCTGGACGATATAACCATCCGCCGCGCCAACGAAAAGAACGAGAAGCTGCCCTTCTATCCGCCACCGGAATAGCACTTCTCGCAGCGTGAGCCTCGCGGCCGCTACGGCTTTGCGACGCCATCCGTAGTGGCCTGGGCCGCTGCCAGTTCGCGCTGAATATATTCGTGCTGGTTGGTCTTTTCATCGTTGATCCCCTTGCGGACGATGATCAGGTTGTGAAAGAAAGCAATCTCGACGATGTTCCGGTCGAAGTAGTTCGGCGTGTAGGATTCCAGCGGATACTCGACGTGGTTGAGGCCGTCCGTAAGGCTCTTCAGGAACGCAACCGAAGAATGCGGATTGTCGATGCCGCCGCCCCACGTTGGCCAGTAAGCGGTCTGTGTGTCCTCGATGGCATAAATGCCCCCGGGGCGCATGAGCGGAAAAAGCAGCTTGAATGTCGCAATCACGTGCTCATTCAGATGGCTGCCATCGTCGATGACAATGTCAAACCCGCCATACTCGGCCGACAGTTGACGCAGGGCTTCGGCATCGGTCTGATCGCATTGACGAATATCGATCCGAGGCTCGCGGAATTGAGTCTTGTCGCAAATATCGATTCCCACAATGCGGCCTTTGAGAAAGTACGCCTTCCACATGCGCAGCGACTCGCCACCGCTGTCGGCATGTTCGCCGCCCCCCACGCCGATCTCAAGCAGGTTGAGCGTATGCCTCCGGCAAACGCCATGGTTGACGGGGCTGGGCAACTGGGGATAGGCTACCTTGCCATCCTGGCGGCGTAGGCAGTCGGGGTCAGTTCGGCCAGGGACTGGATGGAGCGGTCGGCCAGGC
>Ga0302319_10006624_pt1 | contig 22936 bp, 18 predicted proteins | sample Bog_T0_2_FD_203319 | JGI IMG/M metagenome (GOLD analysis project Ga0302319, IMG submission 203319) | Peat permafrost microbial communities from Stordalen Mire near Abisko, Sweden - Bog_T0_2 | ecosystem: Environmental > Terrestrial > Soil > Wetlands > Peat | place: Sweden: Abisko, Stordalen Mire...
TGCCACTGTGGTTAGCGGCGGTTTATTGCATGACTTTTTTCGGCCCGGCATATCACACGGTACACGGCATCCTCCGCGACCGCGACGCGCGCTGGCTCTGGCATCTGCCCGCGTGCCTCGGCAGCGTGCTGGGAAATGCGTGGGGCGTGTGGACCTACAAACGCCGCAGCAAGGATAAAAAATTAATCGCGGAACTTCAGGTGAAGCAGACGCTCAAGTGAGTCGCCGTTCGACGCCTTGAAAATACAGGCCTACACTTTCTTCCAATAGACGGCCGCGTTGTCAATTTTGACCAGATTGGCCTTTATTTTGTGCCGGTCGAGGAATTCGGAAACGGCCATTGCACAGGGCTGTAGGGAATAATCGTCAATGATGACATAACCACCAGGACTGACGTGAGAATATAAATTATTCAGAATGTCCAGCGTTGAAGAATACATATCGCCATCCGCTCGAAGTATGGCAATCGGCTCCTTCAAATTTTTCAAGGTATCGCAAAAATAGCCTTTGACGAATTCCAAGTTTTTATCCATGCCGTAATTTTTGAAATTCTGTTTGACCTCCTCCAAGGATACACTCAAGAAATCCTGTTGGCTGTATCGCGGCTCTTTTGGATCGAACGGTAATCCTTCAAACGAATCGCACATGATAATCTTGCGGTCTTCCGGCAGACAGGCGCGGGCATAAATCGAAGCTCCACCACGCCATACGCCACATTCCACAAATGCTCCGGGAACATTTTCGACGATGATGTCGCAACACAAATCTCTGATGTTCCTCAAGCGCTTGCGGGATACCAGCGTGTGAGCCATCCAAAACCAATAGGTTGAACCGTTTTCACGTTCGTCATCGGAAATGAAAAGCTCGGCGCACAGACGCAATTTGAACCGTTGCAATACCTTGTCAATCAGCCGAGCAATCCTGACGCTGACCAGATCGCGACGCTCAATCACGGTCACCGGTCTTGGCGGCTCCGGCCAAAGAGAAAAAGTGAGCGTTTTTTCCAATAGATCCAAGTAGGCGTTGTTCATAAAAAAACTATCCGACTAATTCTTGAGGCATTTTGCATAATGAAACGCTTGGCGGCCAAGCACTAATCATGCTAATGGCGTGATCTGAAAAAATCAAGGATACGTCGAAGAAATCACGCACCTCGGCTTGTCAACAATCTTGCCCACGACGGCGGCATATATTTTTTTACTTCCACGCCCGAAAACGGCTGTCCTTCGCGCGCGCCGGTTTTTTTTGCCCAGACCGCCATGCGGTTCACGCCTTCTTCGAGCGATATATTTTTGATGAGGTCGCCAAAATACTTTTGCACTTTGTCGTGCGCGGAATAGGCGTGGACGACTTCGTTGCGCGCCTCAAGTTTTCTGATTTGCGGCGGCACGCCCATTGCCCTGGCCACGACGTTCGCAAGTTCGGCGACGGAATACGGCTTGTCTGCACCGACGTTAAAGATTTGATTATATGCAGATGGGCGCGTGATGCTGGCCGCAATGACGGGAGCAACATCGTCAATAAAGCTAAACGCCCGCGTTTGCAAGCCGTCGCCGAAAATGGTCATCGGCTGGCCCTGCATAATTTGGTTCATGAAAATGCCGATGACATTGCGATAGCGGTCGCCGAGATTTTGATTTTCGCCATAGACATTGTGCGGACGAAAAATGACGTGGTTCAACCCGAACATCTCATGCGCTTCGCGCAGGTCGAGTTCCACCGCGTATTTGGCAATGCCATAGGGATCTTCAGGTTGCGGCACGGCATCTTCGCTCATTGGCAGTTGGTTGCGGCCATAGACGGCGATGGACGAAGTGAAGACAAAACATTTCACCGTGCCGGTGTTTACGGCGGCATTGATGAGGTTGACGCTGCCGATCAAATTGTTGGTGTAATTGAAACGTTTGATGAAATGACTCAAGCCCTCGGCGGCGTATGCCGCAAGGTGGAAGACGAACTCATATTTGTGCTCCTCGAAAAGCTTGTTGACCAGCACCTCGTCGATGATGGAGCCGCGGACAAACTTCGTGCCACGAGGGACATGATCTTCAAAGCCGCCGCTCAAGTCGTCAAGCCCGACAACCTGATAGCCTTGCTTCAACAAATGCGCGGCGACGTGCGAACCGATGAAACCGGCGACACCAGTGACCAAGACTTTTGAATTCATCGACGGAGACTAGCAAAACCCGGATTTTTATGTCGAGATAATCTGCAGCAGCGAGATTATTTCGTCCGCTTGAAATAATCAAACGACTGTCGGCGACAGATGAACGCTTTCACCATGGAAACGGCAAAGACCGAGAACATCAAGGACACGGCAAAAGGAATCAGCACCACGCGCCAGTCCCGGGTCAACATGGCCCAGCGGCCATAATAGGTCGCGAGCAACAACATCAGGATGGCGGCATACAATGAAACCGGCGGCACAAAAATTCCGATCAACAACAAAAGTTTCAAGCCGTTGAATCCCATGAGTATATAATAGCGGCCAAGAAAGAAAGTTGACCTCCAGTATTTGCGCAGCAGTGCGCCGGTGCCCTCGCCGAGCTGGGCGTGCTTCCGTAAAGTGGAAGTGAAGCGGGTCGCGGCGGGATGTTTGTGCCCGTGCATGACTAGTACATTCGAACCGACGGTTTTGCCGACCGTGCAAAGACGTTCCGCCAGGTCAGAATCTTCGGCGGCGGAAAAAAAATTTTCTTCGTCATAGCCGCAAAGCTTTTCCAGCACGTCCCGCCGGAACAGATCAAACTTTCCGCTAAACCCGCGCGCAGGTTTGGCGTAGCGATATTGCGAGGAAGTGACGCGGTCCCAAAAACTCATTGTCTCCCAGTCATTTGGGGGGATGCCGATCAGCGGTTCGACCGCCACCGCATCGTTGTGCTCCAAACATTCCACCATGCGTCGCAGCGCATCGTTATCAACGGGATAGCAATCCGAGTGCATGAACAGGACATACCTGGAACGCGCGGCTTTCCAGCCGAGATTGTAAGAGCCGGCCAATCCGCGGCCAGAGCCGAAAATTTCCACCGCGTCCCATTTTTTAACCAGCGGATGCAGGCGGATGATGTCAATCGAGTCGTCGGCCTCTTCCTGATACCCGTTGCAGACCAAAATGATCTCGCAGCGAGCCGGCACCTGCTGACGAAGGAGGGCGTCAAGCGATTTGCCAACGGTCGCCTGGCATTTTCGGATGGGCATCACGATGCTGACCCATGGGATTTCCCGACTGGCCGCCTGGTGCGACACTGTATCTATTTTTACGTCAGGCATGGAGGGAACGCAATAGTGCCGGGCAGTGCGGGGACAATACAGGTCGTATCATTAGACCGCGCAAAATCCATTCTTTGACCCAGTTTAGCAAGGAAAAAACAGTCGACGGATTTGCCAGCCTTTCTGGAATCAAGGCAATCCGACATGAAATCCTGTATCGCCGGACGTCGTCTGACCGTTTGAAGCAGATGGCGGTGACAGCGGCTGCCCGTTGTTTTCCTCCGTGCAGATGGCCTGAATCTCCGCATAGGAAATTGCGCGGTTGTAAATGCCAAACTCGTCCATTCATCCAGAAAACAAGGTGTCAGGGTTTGAAACCGAGCCATAAGCCGGTCTTGCCACCCAAGAACAACCGCATTTCACCGCAGGAATATGATCAGGCCATGTATCGCCGTCATAATGAAATTGAACGACTCTTCCGTCGCCTCAAGGGTTTTCAGCTCATCTTTTCACGCTTCGATAAACTCGACGTGATGTTCACAGCGTTTATCCACTTCGCCTTGATCGTCGAAGCCCTTAGTTAGTGTTAACACGCCCTAGGTCAAACGCAAGAACACACAATTCACAGCCGCAATGCAGCCTGCACCTTATTGTCCAATTAGGCGGAAATACTGTTGCGCGTTGGTGGCCGTCACAGTCACGGTTACATTCGCACCGTTGGTTACGAACGACAGTGCCGATGCCGTGTTTGTTATCCAGGGGCCGACCGGACTGGTTGCCGATTCAACTTGGAATGTTCCTGATGCAATCTGCCATGTCAGTTGAAGATTCGTGCCTGTCGCGACAGTTGTTATCACTGGTTGGGGAGGCAAATTCACCGCACCATTCACATAGCTTGCCGCGAGCACATTCGCCGTCTTGTCCGCCAGCTGCAATTTCACCACGGTGCCGTCCAAGGACAACACAACAGGTCCGCTCGCATTTGTCATGGCCGCAAACTGCAATAGTGCCACCTGATTGGTTCCCGCAGCCAAAGACTGTCCGATTGGCATTGCCAATGCAACGCCCACTTCACCCGCCGCATGGTTGGTGTTCACGTTGATTTTGCCCCCGACGATGGCTGAACCCAATGTGGCGTTCAAGAATTTCAACCGGCTCACATCATAGCCTATGGTCATGCCCACGGCGTTTTCGTTGGTCGCGCAGACCAGCAGCACTGGAACGCTGACCGTCTGGCCGCGCCCAACAGACACGGTGCCAATTTGCAATGTGCGCGTCGGGGATGGGCTGCTCAACGACGACTTGAGGCTCAGAAGGCTCGGAGCCGGTGGTGGCGTTACCAAGGTCAAAGGATCCAAGCCAGATTCATATCTCCCGGCCTGCACCCAGTCCGCCACCGTCAAGATGCCGTCCGGCGCATTGCGCGGAGCACAGTCAGCCCGCAGCATTTCATCGCTGTTGGTAGGCGTGTCCAGGCCCGCGACCATCCTTCCAACCTCCACCCAGTCTGAAGGTCCCACCTGATGATCGCCGGTAGGGCGCGGGGAGACATCCGCCTCATATTCTGCCGGTGACAAAACTAAGGTGCCATTTTGATAAATGGCCGGCAGTGAATTCGCGTCGTTGTCCACTACTCCACGCACACTGGGATTATCACCGAACGTCAGGTTGACGGTTGCATTGTTCGTCACCGGCAATGTCGAAAACACCAGATCCGCCACTTCCTCATTGGTGCCGGCCGGCTGGGTTGAATCCTCGTAAATTGCGAAGCCAACATAACCGTTGTTGGTCTGTTTATCCACTTCCAGAAAAGAGGCATCCGCCGCCGCCGGACCGGGTAGCACATGTTGCAGGACAAGCTTGGTCGGATCATATCCCACGCTGGCTTGAATCAGGCTTTCCACGCCCAAGGCGTTCATCAGGACAGGCACTACCACCGTGGTGCCCGACATGACATTGGTCGAAACCAATGTCAACACGGTCTGCGGCACAGTCAGCACGGCGACGGCGCTGTTCGTTGTCGCGTAGGGATTGCTCACAACCACATCGTAATTTCCGGCATCGTTCACGGTCACGCTGGCCAGATTCAAGTTCGTTGTTGCCGAACCGGACACGTTGACGCCGTCCATCAGGTTGGTTCCGTTCTTGCGCCATTGATAGATCAACGGCCCGGTGCCTGCCGCCGACACGGTGAAGCTGGCACTGTTGTAGCTTGAAACCGACGCGCTTTGCGGCTGTTGCGTGATGACCAGTGGCAACACAACCGTCAGCACGGCGCTGGCGCTGTTTGTAGAGCCTACGATGTTGGTCACTACAACTGAATAACTGCCTGTCTGTGTCAATTGGACATTGTTCAACGTCAATGTGGGATTGGTGGCCCCCGTGATATTTGTCCCGTTTAAGCTCCACTGGTAGCTCAAAGGTGCTGTGCCGCTGGCTGTCACGCTGAAGGTCGCTGTTTGCCCAACAGCAACCGCCTGGTTCGTCGGCTGCGTTGTAATCACAGGCGCCACCGGCGTGAAGCATTTGCCCGCACCGCCAGCGTTGTAGATGGCCGCGACCTCATTCGATGAAAGCGCACGGCTGTAAAGGCTCAATTCGTCAATCAAGCCACCATAAGTGGCGTTGCCCCAATACGACTGGCCGGTTCGTCGGCCAATATTCAACGGACAAGCCGTCTGCGCAGTGAGGCTGCCAAAATTACTGGTGGCGACCACGACACCATTGAGATAAATGACCGCCTGCCCGCTGCTCTTGTCATATGTGAAAGCGACATGCTGGAAACTACTCGTGCTCAATATGCCGCTGGCCGTTTGCAGGGTGACGGTCGTGGCGGCATTTGTATTTCTGATACCACCCAAAAGTGAGCCCATATAAACCCAAAAGTCCAAACCATCCTGCGTCGCAGAATCCCATTCAATGATTGGCGCGCCCGGAGTGCCTAATGTGGTGGCATCTGGCTTGATCCAGCCTTCAATCGTGAACCCGGCGTTCGTTCCAATGTTGAGGCTGGGTGAAGCTGGCACAGGTATGTAACTGCTGCTGTGATTGAACACAAACGCCTGACCTACCTCGCCGTTGGTATAAGCAATGCCGCCGATCTGGGTCCCGTTGTTATTGCCAATGTTGTCATGAGCATTCCCTTCCGCCTGCCACCAAGAAACCAAGCCCGAGGGTGCCGGTGTGCAAACCGGCACAGTGACAGTCAACGTCGCCGCGATACTGTTGGTCAAACCGACGATGTTAGACACCGTTACAGAGTAATTTCCTGCCTGCGACAACTGCACACTGGTCAATGTCAGCGACACATTGGTCGCATTCAGGATGTTCGTCCCGCCAAATTGCCACTGATAGCTCACCGGAGCCGTCCCGCTGGCTGCGACACTGAACGTCGCATTGCCACCCAACACCACCGTCTGGTTCGTCGGCTGCGTCGTGATTGTTGGTGCCACCGGCGTGTAGCATTTGCCTGAAGTACCGGCATTGTAAATGGCGGCAATCTCATTCGAAGAAAGCGCGCGGTTGTAAAGGCTGATTTCGTCAACCATGCCGTTGAAATAATATGGTCCTGCAGGCGCATCTCCGCCAATGCGGACCGGCTGGGTTGTCGTGATAATTGGACCCGTCACAGCCATCTGTGAATCCAGGCTGCCGTTCACGTAAAGCTTTAACGCGGCTCCGTCATACGTTTCAGCCACATGATACCATGTGTTTGACTGAATGACCGCAAGGCTATCAAGAATCTTAAGCCCTGACGGCACGCCAATATGCGCTCTGAAGTCCCCCGCCCCTAATGTGGTAGAGGAATCTCCAACGTTTAGCATATACTGCCTGCTTGAAGTCGCGCCATCTTTTGTAAACACGCTTTGGGACCATATGCCATTCATTTTACCACGAACGTAAACCCAATACTCAATCGTCAGTGCGTTTGTCGGATCCAGCGACGGCGCATCGGCAACCGTCAGAGTGGTGGTGCCGTTAAAATTAAAAGCCTGCCCCACCTCTCCAATTGCATAGGTAACACCGGCGGGAACCGTGGCGTTGTTTGTCCCGATTATGTCGTTTCCATTTCCTTCCGCCTGCCACCAAGAAACCAAGCCAGAAGGCGCTGGTGTGCAAACCGGCACAGTGACAGTCAGCGTCGCCGCGACGCTGTTGGTCGAACCGGCGATGTTTGACACCACCACCGAATAATTGCCCCCCTGCGACAACTGCACATTGTTCATCGTCAATGTCCTGTTGGTCGCTCCAACAATGTTCGTCGTGTTGAAGCTCCACTGGTAGCCCAACGGCCCCGTCCCGCTGGCTGCGACGCTGAAAGTCGCCGTCCCGCCGACGATGTTCGTCTGGCTTTGCGGTTGCATCGTGATGACGAGTGCCGCCGGCGTGAAACATTTGCCCGCGCTGCCTGCCAAATAAATCCCGGCAATCTCATTTGAAGACAGCGCGCGATTGTAAACGCTCAGTTCGTCCATGCTTCCAGAAAATCCGCTGCTGGGACTTGTCACCGAATTATAAGTCGTCCGAGCCCCAATTAATAGATTTGTAAAGCTCGTTTGCGGGGTAAAACTGCCGATGTTCGCCTGCGCGACATTGGTGCCGTTGATGTAAAGCGCCTCAAGACCCGAAGCCTTGTCGTAAGTCAGGGCGACATGCTGCCAGACACCGGCAACCAGCAGGTTCGCCGGGGCGTAAATCTCATGTGACACGAGGTCATGTGGATTCGCAACTACATCTGCATAAAGCTGTGAGGACGGGAGAATTGCAAAGTCAATGCCAACATCCGCACCGTCGCCAGACCCGAGAGCCCGTTCGTATTCAGCGATCAACTGCTCGTTCGCCACTGTTGTCGGCTTGATCCAGCATTCAATCGTCAACCCGTTTCCCTGACCCACATCCAAACTTGAGGGAGAAGCTGGATTGACGAGCACGAAATTGTCCACACCGTTGAAACTAAACGCCTGACCCACTTCGCCGTTCGTGAAGCTTGTCCCGTTGATGAGCGTGCCATTGTTGTTGCCGATGCTGTCGTAGGCATTGCCTTCCGCCTGCCACCATGCCACCAAACCGGCGGGCGCTGGATCGCAGCCCTGTGGATACACCGAAACAACCGCCATGAAGACCATTGCGAAGACTGCTATAATTTTTTCCATAATCACCCTTGCTGTTTTTTGAGACGCGCAGACTCTAAACAACAGAAGCCTGTTCCCATCTGTTTATAACAGGCAGTTTAAATTCTTAAAAATCATAATGCAAGCCTAATTTTTCATTCCTTTTGATCCTCCTGTTGCCGGCCAAAGACATCTGAATGATGAAACATCCTCTGAAATCAAACGTCTTCAACCAAGATCAATAAACAAAGCACCATTGTGCTGTGGCTTGCGCCGTGGGACATCGGTAATGCTTCACAAAATGACGTCATCCTATCACGCCGATGGTGGCCACATCGCTCCACTGGCCGACCTGCTGGTCGTTCAGGCGATAGATGGCCTTGTATTTCCACACCGCGCTGACGCCCGGCGCGGGCATCGGCGAATTGTCCGCATAATCCGTGTTGGTCGTGATGTTCAATTGCACAAAGCCTTTGCCGTCGCCACAGTCCCTCCAGAGTTCCAAACTGTCCATGCCCTGCTTGGCCCAGCCGATGTGCGGATGCCCGGCGTTGAGCGAGAGATAAAGCACCGGTTTCATGCTGCTTGGGTCAATGATCACTTCCGGGCCGATGATGCCGAGATCCTGGCCGATGGCCTCGGTGTAGTTGGGGTGGTTTTTGATGCGCAATGCCAGCGTGCAGGCACGTCCGAAAATATCCGGCGGCACGACGGGCGGCGGCGTGCCGGGATCGGGTGTCACCGGGACATCGCCCAGAGCGTCCCCGTGGGCGGCCTGATGCTTGAACGCCGTCCAGTCGCGCGTGGTCTTGGTATGCTGGCTGTGCGCATCGCAGACGTAATTGAAGAACAGATCGTCTGCGGCCAGTTGTTTGACCTCGTCGGGCGTCACGCCGACCACGGGGGCGTAGGTGGGCATCTTGCCGGAGAAGTTGTTGAGCCACGCGCGGCGGCGCGCTTCGCCGGGAGGAAGGAAGTATTGTTTTGCCATATTGTTTTGTTGTTTGAGTGTTTTGGTTGGTTGATTTACCGGTCTCTTTTAGCGGCTGAACGAGTTGCTGGAATGGTTAAACAAGTTCCTCCAGCCGTTAAATAAGTTCGTCCGGCCCCTGAACGAGCTCGCTGGACGGCTGAACAAGTTCGTTGGACGGCCGAACGAGTTCCTCCAGCCTCTGGACGAGTTCATCGAACGGTCCAACGAGTTCGTCCAGCCCTTGAACAAGTCCGTTGGAAGGTTAAATAAGTTCCTCGGACCGCTAAATAAGTTGTAGCAGCCGTTAAAAAAGTTGCCGGAACCGCCCGAAAAGCCCACGCCGACACCGCGCGGGCTGTTCTGGGGATGGCGGGAAATTTCTGTAAACTGTGCAGCGTCGAGGCAATGCCAAGACAAATCCGCCTGAAAACGGCGCGTTTCCGGCCACAGGCCGGACATTACAACTTTTTGTCCGGCAGACTTCCGGGCGACGCTGGCGATGTTGTTTGAGGACGCTTGCATTGACGTGCCTCATTTAACCACTTTGCATCGCCCCTGTGAACGCAACTATAGTGGCATTTGCAACAGCACGCCGGCTGCCGTTTCAGCCAGCGAAACGCATCCAGAGCCAACTGGAAGTGGGGGATGCCAAACGCAATGGCGATGCGCTCCGTGGTGTCCCACGTGGGTTTCCTCTGGTCGTCCTCAAGAAAACCCAGCATCTGGCGCGAAACACCGGATTCCTCGGCGAGCTTGGCGAGCGTCCATCCACGCCGTTCGCGGTGGCGGCGGATGACGCCCGCCAGCGCGTGACATTCCGGCATCGGCAAATCCCACGTTTTGTGCCAGCCCGTTTCGATTCCTGCTTTTTTATTTTTCATAGACCCCAGTCTGCCCAACCCGGTGGGACAAAGGCTGTCCAAGTCTCAAAAATCACGGGAGTATGTATTTAACGCAAATTGGAGATGTCTGCAAAAAGGGTTGTTTTTGAAAACGGGCAATCATGTTGATGGCAGCGCTAGCAAAAAGGGACTGCCAGTTAAAGCCGGTTGCCGCTTTTGACCTGATTTGCGTTATCTACATGCTCCCGAAAAATCAGGCCTTATGCATTTCTGGCGTTTGGAGATGTTCTTGGCAAAGGGCCGAAACCCGACAAGCCGGAAGATAAAAAGCCAACACTCACACACGAGAAATTATTGACGAGCTTTCTTGCAGGAATCTGCGACGGCGTCCAATACAGTTCGGAGCTGGAACAATGCACGAAATTATTGATGCCATTTTTTAGGGATAGACACTAGGAGATTGACTTTGCCGATGCGCTGCCGGACTTTTCCCCCATGTCAAAGAAAAAGGCCCTCATCACAGGAGTCACCGGGCAGGACGGTTCTTATCTGGCGGAATTTTTGATCCTAAAGGGTTATGAAGTTCACGGCATTGTCCGCCCGCACAAGCCGGTGGCACAAAGCCGATTTGAATTCGCCCTCTGCTTCTGTCAAAATCATCCCATGCCATCCGCCCTGGATAATTTGCCCCGCGTCAGCGCGATATTGAACATCACATCAACGCAACTAAAATGAAACCCGCCCCCATCAACGCTGAAACCATCGTGCAACGGCAGATTGAGTGGACTCATCGCTGGCACGAAGCCCCGACCCCGACCCATCAGGATGAACCGTGGCCGGCCATCGAGCGCAACCACCGCATGAATTTTGATGTGTGGCACGCGGAGGATGAAGCGCGCCGGGACGACCTCGGCCCGGCCAGCGTGCACGCCGCCAAACGCATCATTGACCGCTGCAACCAGTCCCGCAACGACGCCATCGAGCAATTCGACGTATGGCTGCTAGGGCAGCTTCCGCCCGCCCGCGAGAATGCGCCGCTGCATTCTGAAACCGCCGGCATGATTGTGGATCGTCTCTCCATCCTGGCCTTGAAAATATTCCATATGCGCATCGAAGCCGCGCGGGCTTCAGCGGATGAGTTCCACCGCCGCAAATGCGCCCAAAAATGCGCCGTGCTGGAAGAACAACACAACGACCTGAAACAATGCCTGCAAACGCTGATGGAAGAAATGCTGGCCGGCACACGCCGGTGCAAGCTCTATCGCCAGTTCAAAATGTATAACGACCCCAGCCTGAATCCGCAACTCTACCAGAAGCCCGCCGAAGCCGGCCGCTGAAACCCCATTCAATAAAATCAGGCAACGGTAGTTTGTGCATGGTCGAGCATCTTTTCAATCATGCCACGGAATGAGGTTGTGGGACGCCAGCCGGTAAGCCGCCGCAATTTGCCGGAGTCGCCGATGAGCCGTACCGGTTTTTTCTTCAATATCCCGTCGTCGGTCTCGGCACATTCACGCCAGTCCACGCGGGCAAGTTCGCAGGCGATTTGCAGAAATTCCCCGACTGTGTGTGGCTCGCCGGTGGCCACGACAAAATCCTCCGGAGTCGCATGGCTGAGAATATGCGTCATCGCGTCAACGTAATCACCCGCGTAGCCCCAATCCACGGTGGCGTTCAAATCACCCAGCACCAATTTCTTTGTCTTGTCCTTTTGAAAAGTCAACACGCCATGCACGATTTTCTGCGAGAGAAATTTCACAGGGCGCAGGTGTGATTCGTGGTTGAAAAGAATGCCCGTCGCCGCGAACACGCCGAGTTCCCGTCGAAAATGACGGCAGCAATGAATTCCCATCGTCTTGGTGATGCCGTAGACATTTTCCGGGTTGAGCGGGGCGGACTCATCCAGCGGCTGAATGTGTGGTGAGCCGAAAACGTGCGAAGAGGCCGCATAAAACAACCTGGTGTTTTTTGACGTTTGTGAGATGGCATTCAAAAAATGAATCAAGCCGCGAACATGAACCGCATAACTGCGCTCGAACAATACCGGGTCGCCCGGCTGCAAGCCGGTGTCTTCGGCTGAATGATGAAAAGCGGGCAGGTAATAGCATTCGACGGGCTGCGTTTTTTTGAGCAGCGACAAAACTTGTTTTGGCTGGAGGATATTCACGGTATCCCATGGTTCAATCGGGACGCTCCAAGTTTGATGGCGGCTGACGCCAATCACCCGATCGCCGCGACGGGTCAGTCTTTCAGCCAAAAGTGTGCCGTCTTGACCATCTGCGCCAATCACCAGTGAAGTCTTCACGTCAGACAGTATGGATTGCTGGCAGTGGAAAAAGAAGCTTTCCACCACGCTTTAGAAAGGCGGATTCACGCTGGATCACATTAGCTTTAAAATGCCATGGCATCACCATGAGAAAATCCGGGTTCCGCGCGTGACCTTCAGGCTCTGAAATGATCGGAATTTTTGTGCCGGGTGTGCAGCAGTTAAATTTGTCCGGGTTTACTTCGAGTATGGCCGGCAGCGAGCGGGTCGTGATATTGCAGAACTGAAGCATGACGTTGCCTTTCGTGGACGCGCCGTAACCGAGCACAAGTTTTCCGCTGCGCTGAATTTCAGAAAGCCGGGCGGGAAGCTCTTCGCGATGCCGTTTCACAAAGTTGATGAACGGGGCAAAGCCCGCGAGACTGTGTAATCCCTGTTCCTTTTCCTCACCTAAAATTCTCTCTATCGTCGCCTTTGCTTCAGGAAAAACAGATTTATCATGCGCCACGGACACCGCAAAACTGCCGCCATTGCAGTCATTGATCTGCACGTCTATGATCTTCAAGCCGAACTTGTCGGTCAGCCATTTGATTTGTTTGAGCGCATAATATTCCAGATGCTCGTGGCAGATTGTATCATAGGCGTTGACCTTGAGCATGAGTGGCATATAGCTCTGTTCCAGATGCCAAATGCCGTCAGGTGCCAGCACATCTCGAATCTGCTCCACGAATGAGGCCGGCGATTGCAAATCATAAAACATGGCGATGGAGCTGATGATTTTTGCCTTCCGGATGCCGAATTGCTGCTTGAAAGCTTTTGCGGAAAAGAAATCAACCAGGAGCTGCACACCGTGCTCATAATATTTTTTGAATTTTTCTCCCGATGGGTCAAAACCGACACGGTTCGTCTCCGCAGGATAAAACCCGAGGGACGTCCCATCATTGCTGCCGATATCCAACACTATGTCGCCTGCTTGTAACGGACAAAGTTTTTGCAAGCCTGCGGCCTTGGCGCGGAGATGCTCGACCATGGATCTATTCAGCCCGGAACGATATCCGTAAGCGGGTCCATAAAGCATGGACGGTTCAAAATTATGGTGCAATTGGACAAGGTCGCATCGCTCGCACTTGATGATTTCCAGCGGTGCGGCCGCGAGTGGTTCGCTTGCATTTTTTGGGAAAATTCCGGTGAAGCATTGCTCGCCTAGATGAAGGATGGATGACAATTCGTGCGATTCACAAATCCGGCAGGTGGTGATGGCGTGATACATACGGACAAGTTTTTGGTTCAAGACGGAAGTAATCGCAAGTGCAAAAGCATTTTATTTGCTGGTTTTGGGCCGCTTGCGCAAGTCCTAGGCTTTTTGAAATTGTTGGGCGTGCAGTTCGCGCTCGGCCAGGTCAAAATCGTGTTCGGTCATGATTTTCACCATTTCCTTGAACGAGATTTTGGGCTGCCAGCCGAGTTTTTTCCGCGCCTTGGCCGGATCGCCCTTCAGAAAATCCACTTCGCTTGGCCGCAGATAAAACGGATCTGTTTTTACATGCTCCTGCCAGTTGAGTCCGAGCAGTCCGAAGCTTGCATCCAGAAATTCCCGCACGCTATACGATTCGCCGGTGGCCACGACATAATCATCGGGTTTCTCCTGCTGCAGCATCAGCCACATCGCCTCGACGTAATCTTTCGCATAACCCCAGTCGCGCTTGGCGTCAAGATTGCCGAGATACAATTCCTTTTGCAGCCCGACCTTGATGCGTCCGGCGGCCAGGGTAATTTTGCGCGTGACGAAATTTTCGCCACGCCGTTCGCTTTCGTGGTTGAACAGGATGCCGTTGCTGCAATGCAAAGCGTAGGCTTCGCGGTAATTCACTGTGTGCCAATAGCCCGCAACCTTGGCGATGGCATAGGGGCTGCGCGGATGAAACGGCGTGGTCTCGTTTTGCGGCGGCGGCGTGGATCCGAACATCTCGGACGACGATGCCTGGTAATAACGCACCGGTTTGCCCGACAGCTTCTGATAATCACGCATCGCCTCCAACAGCCGCAGCGTGCCCACATCCGCCACGTCCACGGTGTATTCCGGCGTGTCGAAGGAGACGCGGACATGCGACTGCGCGGCGAGATTGTAGATTTCATCCGGCGTGACGCGTGTGATGATGGTGCGCAGCGACGAGCCGTCCGTCATGTCGCCGTATTCGAGGTAAAGTTTTTCCCGTTCGAAATTGCGCGAGCGGTAGATGTGTTCCAGCCGCGTGCGCGCCAGCGAACTGGAACGGCGCACGATGCCGTGAACGGTGTAACCCTTGGACAGCAATAGCTCCGTCAGATAAGAACCATCCTGCCCCGTGATGCCTGTGATCAATGCACGCTTCATTTGTTTCGGTAAATTATGCCGGTTCCTGCCGCCAAAGCCAAGCCCTGCGTCAGCCGGGTGCGCGCGACTGATTTCCAGCGGCCACCGTGGAGGCATTGCTGCAAGGATTAATTCAAAACGGGTTTAGGCGCCTGTCTGGTGGAATTCAAATCTGCGCCATGTTTGGTTTGACAATCAAGTTTCACACAATTTCAATGTGCATTCGAATGAATACCAGCTTTGTGTATTTGGACATAATGAAACCGCAGTTTGAGGTTTTTACCGCGCGATTCATTGAAACTTATGCCGCGCACCCGGCCGGCGCGCAACACCAGTTGATTGTCGGCGTCGTCGGGCAGGATTTAAACGGTTCTCGGCGCAGGGCGTTTGACTCATTGAAATGCCGGTTCATAGACCTTCCGGCAGACGGTTGGGGCATCACCTGTTTCCAAAAAATTGCCGGAAATCTGGAAAGCGACTTTGCGGTTTTTTGCGAAGCCAAGACATACTTTCACCGCGCGGGTTGGCTGAAGAAATTAGTGGAAGCAAGAATGTCATATGGCGAAGGATTTTACGGCGGATCCGGTCATTCCCATGAATGTTTTCCACATCTCCGCACAGCACTGTTTGGCTGCCATCCCAACTCCCTGTCCTCGTTGCGTCCCATAACCAACCGGGAGGAAGCAGGGCAGTTTGAACATGGAAAGGACAATATCACGATCGCGTTCAACAGCCGCGCCCATGCGGTCATGTGGGACGAAGTCGTGCATTATCCGTTCAACGTGTTTAAGAAAAATTATTTTCGTGACGGCGACCAGAGCAACCTTCTGGCCTTCGACCGGCACACGGATCTCTACGCCGGAGCATCGGAAGGAAGAAAACGCATCCTGGAAAAACAGACGCGCGGAAAATATGTCGGCCTCGGCAAGCTGATGCGCGCCAAGGACGAACTGCTGTTCATGCTGAAGAAATGAGCGCTGGACTTGCGGGCTATGAAGCCATCAGCGGCCAAAATGCGCGTCCACAATTTTTTTGATGCTGCGCAACAATTTCCCCATCTGAAACGGCCTGCACAAGGCGCAGAGCAGCCGTCGTTTTACGGTGAAGGGATATCCGCGGGCGATCGCGGGCAACGCCTGCATTTTGGATTCGCACAACGTCACGGGGCCATGCCAAGGGAGCTTGCGGCTGCCGCGGAGAAAAACCCGCCCGTCATAGCCACAAAAAATATACGTCACGCAATCGCGGTTTGTCCACAAGGCGGTAATCCGGTTGTCTTCAACTTTAAACGGCGGGAATATTTCCTTCGTCACAAAAAATGCGTTCACCCCAAGCACCGCCACCAATTCATAGTCCTTCGCGTTTCCAAGTTCAACGATGGATGCCAGACTGCTTCCCTGACTGACCGACGAGTCGGCAGGCTGGACAAATTTTATTTCCGGCGGAATGGAGGGATTGAATTCGATCATGACAATCTTGGGCCGGTATTTCACGATTGCGTTCCACACGTGATAGTCGTTGCCGTCAATGTCTATTGTCAAAAAATCGAAATCCGCCGGGATGGAAAATTTGGACAGGATTGCATCCAACCCGTCCTGCTCCCTGAACCCCACGAAGCCGTTCAAGGGGAAAACATTGTCGCGCCCCTCGCAGTTTTTCTTCAATTGCGCGAAACGGCTCTGGCTTCCCTCAATTAAAACCGCCGAGTAGCCGTGTTCGACAATCAGGTTGCGGGCGTTGGAATCAATGCCGTCGGCAGCCCCGAATTCCACGCACCAGCGGTTGCGGACCGAAAGCTTTTCCAGCAATTTTTCGATGGCCATTTCCGTCACAGCATTTTGATTTTCTATAGTTGTGTAAAATCCGATGTCTTGGAATGGCGAGGTCTGGGGCTGGATGCTTTGCTGCGAGGCGTCACGGTTCATAATTCAGGAAAATTGAGGTCAAAGCGAATTGTTTGTAAAGACGAAACTGCCGCAAATACTTCACAAATTGTCGTAACAGATCATTTCCGGCGAGGTTCAAAAGGATTGTTCGACTTCGCACGGATGATTCCTTTTTCAACCGCCTCCCAAATCGCCTTTGCGCGAGCGTTCCAATCCCATTCCAATCCGGCGGCGAGCGCCTCCTTGCTCGTCCCGGCGTAAAGTTTTTCGTCCGTGAGCATGCGGTGGATGCAACCGGCAAAACCGGCGAGGTCTCCCGGCGAAGCCTTGAGCCATCCGCGCGGATAATAAGTTTGCAACGAAGGCAGGTCGAATGAAACCCCCGGCAGGCCGCAGCACAGCGCCTCCGCAGCCGCCATGCCGCCACTGTCATAGACTGCGGGATGCAAAACGATACGGCTGGCCTTTATAATCTTATATTTTTCCTCGCCGTCGCAAAAACCGAAAAACCGGACGTTGTCGGCGATGCCCAACTTGTCCGCCCTGGCCTTGCATTGCACCTCAAGCGGGCCGGATCCAATCACAGCCAGCCTCGCATCCGGCTTCTTCTCCATCAAGGTTTTCCAGATGGTCATTAATTCCAGCGGCCCCTTCTGCGGATGCAGCCGCCCGATAAAAACGGCGTCATAAGTTTTTTTCGCCGGATCTGGCACGCTCCGCGGAATTGACAGGTCAACTCCGCCCAGCACCGCGAACACGGATTCCGGCGCGCGTCCCTCGCCGATCATGAACTCGCGATCTTCCTCCCCAGTGACCAAAATCATCTCCGCTTCGTGCAAAACTTTTCGCAGTAAAATTTTCTGCACCGGACGGTAAGCCGTAAATACCAGTCCCGGTCCGGCTTTGCCTGAAAACCATTTGGGCGCTAACAAAAAAGTTTCCATCACCAGCGGCGTGCCGGGATGATTTTTTTTAAGGGCGAACGCTGGCATTCCGTTCGGCTGAAATTCATTACTGGCAATGATCAGGTGCTTTTCAACTGGCGAAAACTTGATTTTTTTTGCCTCGCGGCAGCCGATGACGGTTTGTGCGAGCCACCAGATGCCACGTCCGAATTTTTTCCACCGGTCCGCCGGCCATGTGACGTGCTCGATGCCGTCCAACTCGAAATGGTCACATAATTGCCTCGCGCCTTCATTGCCATAGACTGTGATATTATGGACATTCTTCCAGCGCCGGATGCACTCGACCATGATGCGGTCGCCACCGCCCAGCGATATGGGTGGCGGGACGATAGTGTTTGCAATCCAATGAATATGCACGAATGGCTGGTAGTTTAGAGCAGAAGGTCGCCAGCGTCCACTGGCGAACGCGGACTTTTTCCATTCGCGCCAAAAATCAGGGCCAACTTAAAAAAATATCTCGTGCATATTGTATCATTTTGTTGAACTGTTGCCGCCATGCCTGTTTTCCTACAAGAAACCGAAGCACAGAAATTGACTGAAGATGCCGGCCTGCTGAAATCCCTTTTCATCAGACTGGCCGCTGGCAACGCTGAATGAACGACACCATTACCAACCAGCCCAAGATCAGCGTCATCATTTTGAATTACAACGGCCTAGCTTGGCTGCCGCGCTGCTTCGCCTCGCTGGAAACACAAACAATTTTTCGCGAAATCGAGGTAGTCGTGGTGGACAACCAATCGCCGGACGGCTCGGCACGGCTGGCCGCCGAATGGGCGCAACGGACACAGAACGTTCGGGTTCTTGTCAATGAAACCAATCTCTATTTCTGCGGCGGCAACAACCGGGGCGCGGCAATCGCCAATGGCAAATTTCTTTTCTTTTTGAACAACGACACATGGCTGGAGCCCAACTGTCTGGAAATCCTTTATCGGGAAATTGAGGAACGAGGGGCTGCTGCCGGAATGCCGCTGGTGCTCAATTACGATGACGACACCTACCAAGGTCTTGATGGCGGCATGGACATTTTTGGAATGTTTGCGGGCAAGCCGGCTTTTGCCGGAACACGCGAGATTATCGGCGCATTTGGCGCGTCGTTTTTTGTGCGCGCGGACATGTTCCGACTGGTGGGAGGATTTGACGAGGCACTGCTGATGTATGCGGATGAATCCGATTTGTCATGGCGCATACGCACTGCCGGCGGAAAAATTTTCGGTGTGTCGGCGGCCCGGATGCATCATCGCGGTTCGCCGTCCGCCAATCCCGCAGGCGGCAACAGGGTTGTTGAGTTGCGGACTACCGAGAGCAAGCGCTTTCTCTCCAACCGCAACGGCCTGGTGGTCCTCATGAAGAACGCCCAGCATTTTCTGCTGCTCACGGTGGCCTCGCATATTTTACTGTTGTGCTGCGAGGCGCTGGTCAGCCTTGTTTTGTTTCGCAGCTGGCGCTTCACGCGTCATGTCTATTTTGGAGCCATCTTCGCCGCGTTCAAGATGCGTGGCCACATTTCCGAATGTCGGCGGCAAATCCGGGGCTTCCGGCGGCGTGGAGATTTTGCGATGCTACGGTTCATGACCTGGCGTTTGAACCGCTGGGGCGAACTCAACCAAATCATCAGTCTTGGCCTGCCGAAAGTGGAAAATCGCTGAACCAGTCAATTAATCATGATTTACGAAATTGAAATCACATTGCGAACCATCCGTAGGGAGGGGTTTGGTTCGCTTTTCAATAAATTGCGTGCCTATTTCGGGCAGCTCTTTGGTGGAGTCCGCTTCTTTTTTTTGCGGCTGCCACGCAACGCGTCTTCTGAAGAGTTAGTGGATTTCGATTTCACTGCGGCAGGTGGTTTCCTGCAATTGTCGCAAGTGCGCCCGGAAATCATACAATTGACGGCACTAGTTGAAAAGCAACGACCCAAAACGGTTGTCGAAATCGGCACCGCGCACGGAGGCACGTTGTTTCTTTGGTGTTCACTCGCGCATTCTGAAGCGACCATCGTCAGCATTGATTTGCCGGGCGGAATACACGGCGGCGGTTATCCATATTGGAAATCCTGGATTTACCACCGCTTCGCTTGCGCGTCACAAAAACTTCATCTGATCCGGGGTGATTCACAAAATCCGCAGACGATTGCCCAGCTGAAGTCGTTGCTGCCTGACGGCAAAGTGGACTTTTTGTTCATTGACGGCAACCATACCTACGAAGGCGTGAGGGCAGACTTTCAAAATTACTCGCCACTGGTTTCCAGGGGCGGAATGGTGGTCTTCCACGACATCTGCAAAGTCCGATCGGCACTCAACTGCCATGTGGACGTGTTCTGGAATGAAATTAAAAAGGAACACCGGTACCAGGAATTCGTCGCTGACGCCAATCAGGGAGGGTGCGGGATTGGAGTCTTATTGTTCTGATTTTCAACCGCTCCCGCAGCCGGACCCTCAGAAACCGGCATACGATGTAAAATTGCTGGAACAAGCCCGCATCGTCTCATAGATTACTCACCATGTCGTCCAACAATAAAACGCGCTGGTGGTTCACGCCGGCGCTGTGTGCTACAGTGATCGTCTTCCTGTTCTGGCGGAGTTACCAGCCCGGATGTGTCCATTTCAACAATGACGCCCCGGTCGGGATGTTAAGTTCAGCGTGGCTTCACATCCCCGGTGGCTTCACCGGAGCGTGGGACGACCTGAACCTGATAGGCTTCAACGGGGGAGCATCATCCCCCGATTTGAATACCATCATCCTCTGGGCTGGCCCTGTCTTCTACTCGAAATTTGTTGTCCTCATCGTCCTGTGGATGGTCGGTGCCGGCGCGTGGTTCTTCTTCCGGCAGCTTAAATTCTCCACGCTTGCAGCGACGCTCGGCGCGCTGGCAGCGATGTTGAACAGCGGTTATTTCGGAAATGCCTGCTGGGGCGTGGTCTCCCAGCAAATCGCACTGTCCATGGATTTTTTGGCGATGGCTCTCATCGTCTCCAACACCGTCTCGACACCCTGGCTCATCCGCTGGACACGGCTGGCGCTGGCCGGCCTTTGCGTGGGCGTCAATGTCATGGAAGCCGCCGACATCGGGGCGCTATTTAGCATATTGATCGCCGCATTTTTATTTTTCAAGACGGTAGCAGATGAAGACGGCGCGGCCATCGACAGAATATCGCGAGGCATCGGACGCGTGGCCGTGGTGGCCGCGTTCGCCGGCTTCATCGCCATGCAAACCGTGCTTACGCTCGTCGGTTCTCAAATCCAGGGCGTCGTCGGAACCGGACAGGATGCGGATTCAAAGGCGAAACAATGGGACTGGGCCACGCAATGGAGCCTGCCAAAAAAAGAGACTCTCGGCATTTTTGTCCCCGGTCTGTTCGGATACAAGATGGATACGCCCAATTACATGATGCCAGCCGTGCACGACTTTTACAAAGGCGGTGCTTACTGGGGCGGGATCGGGCGCGACCCGGCTTTGGATCGTTTCTTTGACAGCGGCGGACAAGGCACGCCTCCGCCATACAGCTTCGTCCGCCAGACCGGCGAGGGTTATTACTGCGGCATTCTTGTGGCACTCGTCGGGGCATGGAGCATCGCGCAATCGTTCCGCCGCAAAAATTCACCGTTCACTTCCTCGCAGAAAAAATTCATCTGGTTTTGGACTGTGGTCATGTTTGGATCCCTGCTGGTCGCTTGGGGAAGGTTTGTGCACATCGGAAATTTCAAGGGCTTTTACTGGCTGCTCTACCAACTGCCGTATTTCTCCACCATCCGCAACCCAGACAAGTTCATCATCTTTTTTTCCCTGGCGCTGGTGATCATGTTCGCCTATGGAATCAATGCCTTGAGCCAGCGGCTCGAAGCGCCGGCGGCAAAATTTACCGGAATTATGGCGCAGCTAAAAAACTGGTGGGCGAAGGCCGGCGGCTTTGACCGCAAATGGATTTATGCCTGCGCCGCAATTTTCGTCATCAGCCTCCTCGGCTGGCTCGGTTATGCTTCGGAAAAGGCCGATGTCATCCGCTACCTGCAAAAGATTTATGCCCCCGGCGACCCAAAAGAAACCGCCGAATTCAGCATCAGACAGGCTGGCTGGTTCGTTGTGCTGTTCACCATTGCGGCGGGACTTGTCGCGCTGGTCCTCGCCGGAATTTTTTCCGGAAAGCGCGCCAGGCTCGGCGGCATTTTGCTCGGAGCATTTCTCGTCTTTGACATGGTGCGCGCAGATTTGCCGTATGTCATCCACTGGGATTATTTCCAAAAATACGAAGTCGGCTCGCTCAATCCAATCGAGTCCATTCTCAAGGACAAACCTTACGAACACCGCGTTGCGCGCCTGCCGTTCAAATGGCCGGATCAATTTGAGGAGTTCGACCAGCTTTACGGCATCGAATGGACGCAGCAACATTATCCATTTTACAACATCCAGTCGCTCGATCTGATCCAAGCGTCAAGAATGCCTGCGGACTTGGCCGAATTTGAAGGTGACCTGGCCTTTCGCGGCGACGCCGAGAGCACCTGGCTCATGCCACGCCGCTGGCAGTTGACCAACACGCGCTACCTGCTCGGCCCCGCCGGTTTTCTCGACGTGATGAACCAGCAGATTGATCCCGTCTTGCACCGTTTCCAAATCGTCAAACGCTTCAGCCTCGTGCCCAAGCCAGGAATCGCGCAACCGACGCGACTCGAAGAAATCACTGCCGAACTCGACGACATCGGCCCCTACGCGCTTTTTGAATTCACCGGTGCGCTGCCCCGAGCAAAACTTTATTCCAACTGGCAGGTAAGCACTAACGACGAAGCCAATTTGAAAAAGCTCGCCGACGCAAATTTTGACCCGGAGAAAACAGTTTTGATTTCCACGCCGCAGAAGGATCTGCCCGACACGGCCACAAACGAAAATTCCGGCACCGTCGAATTCCAAAGCTACGCATCCAAGGACATCGTGTTCAACGCGAGCGCCATCGCGCCTTCTGTCCTGCTGCTCAACGACCATTACGACCCCAACTGGCGTGTGAGCGTGGATGGCAAGCCCGCAGAACTCTTGCGCTGCAACTTTATCATGCGTGGCGTTTACTTAGCGCCCGGCAATCATACAGTGGAATTTCAATTCAGCCTGCCCAACAAGCCGCTTTACGTCACGCTTTCGGCCATCGGCACCGGAATCATCTTGTGCGTCATCCTCTTTTTCGCAAGCCGCCGACAGCCCGCGACAATGGTTCAACGGCAACGCTGATCCGCTCAATTCACAAACCTGTCGGATGATCAAGAAATTCCCAAGTCACCTTGAATTTCCTTGAAATCTCCGACGCGAGCGCCTTCACACCAAACGTCTCCGTCGCGTAATGGCCCAC
>Ga0302319_10006627_pt1 | contig 22934 bp, 25 predicted proteins | sample Bog_T0_2_FD_203319 | JGI IMG/M metagenome (GOLD analysis project Ga0302319, IMG submission 203319) | Peat permafrost microbial communities from Stordalen Mire near Abisko, Sweden - Bog_T0_2 | ecosystem: Environmental > Terrestrial > Soil > Wetlands > Peat | place: Sweden: Abisko, Stordalen Mire...
ACTCATTCCAGTCCTGCTGTCGCAGCACATACTCGTTCTCCGGTGAAGGCCAGACGATCCACTCCCGCCCGTCGCCGTAAATCCCGCCGGTATGATGATTCAAGGTCGGGTCGATCTCGAACTGCAAACCCTGCGTCACATCCGCGGTCCCGGCCTTGAACCGGGTATGGAAGAAAACCCCGCTGTTCCCATCGCCCACGCACTTGAACCGCAAGGCCAGATGGAAATCCTTATAGTCCTTCGCGGTCTGCAGATACCCGTAATCGTTGGTCAATGTCGAGCCGTGGATGATGCCATCTTCCACCGTCCACTTCTCTTTGCCAACCGGCTCCCATCCCGTCAGATCCTTGCCGTTGAACAACTCCACCCACTGTTCGTTGGGAAGCTTCGGACGATTCTTCGGAACCTGTGCCAACAGCCCCAGCCCCACAGCACAAAGCAGCATCAATCGAATTCGCATAAGGCAGTTTTACCCCAACTCCGCATGAATTGCATCCACGATTCGCCTCGCCAGCATTTCCGTCTGCCCCTTTTCCGGCCCCTCCACCATCACGCGCAGCAGCGGCTCGGTGCCTGAAAAACGCACCAGTACTCGTCCCGAACCGTCAAGCATCGATTCGCAAGATGCAATCTCATCCGTAACTCGAGGCATATCTTCCAGCGGCCGCCGCTCCTTCACCCGGACATTCAGAAGGATCTGCGGATACACCACCATCTCCGCGGCCAGTTCATCCAGCGTCGAGCCTTCGCGCTGCGCCGTCTCCAGCACCTTCAAAGCCGTCAACATCCCGTCGCCCGTAGTCCCATACTCGCTGAAAATAATATGACCCGATTGTTCGCCGCCCAAAGGAGAATTGCGCCGCAGCATTTCTTCCAGCACATACTTATCGCCCACCGAAGTCCGCACCATGGCGATCCCGTGCGCCTCCAGAGCCTTCTCCAGCCCCAGATTCGACATCACCGTCGACACAATCAGATTCCCCGGTAAATGACCATCCGCCTGCAGCCGCCGAGCCGCGATCAACATCACCGCATCGCCATCCACAATTCGGCCTGAAGGCGCGATCAGCAGCGCGCGATCCGCATCGCCATCGAATGCCACACCAGCATCGGCTTTGGTCTCGACAACCAGCTTCCGCAGAGCATCCAGATGCAATGCCCCGCAATCCAGATTGATATTCCGGCCATTCGGCTCATTGCAAATCGCCGTCACTTCCGCGCCGGCTTCGCGAAATAACTCCGGAGCCAACGCCGATGCCGCGCCATTGCCGCAATCGATCACGACACGTTGGCCGCAAAACAACGTCGAAATCGTCGAAAGCAGGAAATCCAGATACCGCCGTACCGAATACGAAACGGTCAAAGGCGCGGGTGCAGCCTGAGCCTTCGCTGTTATGCCTGGCAAAATCCGAAAAATCTCTTCCTCTATTTCGTGCTCTTCGGCGTCCGGCAGCTTGTAGCCGCTCTTCGCGAACACTTTGATGCCGTTATCGGCAAAGGGATTATGCGACGCCGAAATCATCACACCCGCAGCAAAATCCCCGGTGCGCGTCAGATACGCAACGCCAGGCGTGGTGACCACGCCCGCGAAAGCCACTTCGATATTCCGCTGCGCGAGCCCATGCGCCAGCTGCGCGGCAATCGCGGGGCCCGATTCACGGGTATCCATTCCGAGCAGCACCGGCCGTCCTGCGAGCGAATGGCGATTCAAATCGTCGCCCAACGCCATGCCTAGCGCCGTGACTGTTGCCTGATCCAGTGGCGGCTCTCCGGCAACGCCCCGGATCCCGTCCGTACCAAATAACTTTTTTGCCATCAATGAGTTTTTTCGACGTGAATATTCACTGTAACCTGAGGCACGTTCAGGAAACGCACCTGCGGCTCGCCGATGTAAACCGAAAGCTTCTGCGTCGAGTCGCGCGTCACCTGGGTAAGATCGAACGGATCGGACTCCACCTTGAGCACCGCGTCGACCCGGCTCTCCGGTCCCGCAATCGTGAGCGTCTGTGGTGTAACGGTCTGGCTCACCATCCTGAGGCCTGGCGCGAGTTTGCCCGTAAACGGCACCTGGACCGCAACGCTGCGAGTGAGCCGGTGCTCGAACTCGAAGCGCAGCTGCGCCGGGATAATCCGAATCAGCTGAATGCCCCGCGGCAGTTTCACCTCCGCCGAGGTGAGCGTAAACGTCCGCTCGCCCGGAGATTTTACGCTGCTGAAATCGACAATCGCCGCCAGATGCGAATCGGCAACGTCGCGCAGCTGGTTCGCCGCCCCGTGCGCTTCCACATCGATCGATTCCACGATTTCCGAACTGATCTCCAGGTCTTTCGGGAAGTTCTTGTACTCAACCGGCGCCGCGATGATGCTCGACAGTTCCGGTTCATTCGCGATATTGAGCCAGATAAAGAACGCCGCCACAAGCGACAGTAACTTCCACCAGATGTTGTCCGTGATGAAATGCAGCATTTAGTCGCGTACCCTGACTTCGTCTTCCGCCGCGGCATTGCGCACGGCCGGAACCGCGGCGTGCGGACGCTTCCTTCGCGCCACGCCGAAGTGCTGGCTGATGCGCTCGTCGGCCCGATCGATAGTAAGACCGCGCTCCAGATTTCCGAAAGCCGCGATCGAAATCAGACCGGTCTCTTCGCTCACGATCAGCGCCAGGCAATCCGTCTCTTCGGTAATGCCGATGGCCGCCCGATGCCGCGTGCCGAGCTTCGACGATACGGCGGGATTCACGCTCAACGGCAGAAAACACGCAGCCGCGGCAATCCGCTCTTTCTGAATAATCGCCGCGCCATCGTGCAGCGCCGTGCCAGGCATGAATATCGTGAGCAGCAGGTCGCGCGATATGTCCGAATCAAGCCGCACGCCGCTTTCGACAAACGTACGCAGCCCGATATCGCGTTCAAGCACAATCAGCGCACCAGTCTTGTCCTGCGACATCGCGGTGAGCGCCAACAGGATCTCATCGGTCGATTCGGGCCGCTGATATCCCCCAAACAAACGCTTACGGCCCAGGCGCGCGAGCGTTCGCCGGATTTCCGATTGAAACAGCACAATAATCGCGATCGCAGAATAAGGCGCGAGCGAAAACAGCAGCGCCCTGAGGGCTTCGAGATGTGCGCGCACCGCGATCTGATAAATCGCCGCCACGGTAACGATCCCGACCAGGATATGCGCGGCGCGCGTGCCCCGTACTATCTGCAACAGCTGATAAATAATGAACGCTACCGCGAAGATATCGATAAACGCGGTGAGTCCCATGTGCGGAACGGTGAAATTGAGATCGGCCGGACGCATGGGTAACTGCCGCTATTGTATCGAGACGAAGCCGCGGGCCTGGTGTTTTTTGGGCGCGAATTTAACGCTTCGAAGCTTTGGACGGCTTCTTATCCAGATATTCCTGAACATCCTGGGGTGTGGCTTCATACTTTGCCGGATGCTCCTTTTCCGTCAGCATCGCGGCGCAAAATCCGGGACCATCCTGCAGCGAAAGCCGGTGCGGGGCGAAGAAGCTGTGCGCGATCCGAACCTCGAACAGATCGCCTTCAGCCCGGGCCGGCAAGCGGCCGAAATTGAAGACGCGCGATTCCACCGTGGTTGTGAAGCCGAGGTAGCGGATCGGGCCATCGGGCAGGATTTTCCGCCGAAGCATGCGCGCGTCGAACACGGCCTTAGCCCGGGGATCAGCGATCAGCAGCGTTTGCACTCGCCCGGAAAAGCGCGAACCATAACCTGGAATCGACTGGCCCCGCACCCTGAATTCGGCGCGTTTCTCCTCGAGAATCCCGATCAGAGCCGCGATTTCTTCCGGCGTCAGCCCCTGATATCGCGAAGCGCCGCCCGTGATAATCCCCAGCACCCGGTCGAATTCAAGGTCCACGGTGTTGCGTTCGGCCGCGTACCCGCTGCGAATCTCCGCGTTCGGCATCACTGCTCCCATTCTCGGCGAACCGACCTGTCAGACTCAACTGTAGCAGGTAGAATGTGTTATCGTGCATGCGGTTATTCACCGGACTCGCCATCCCCGCCCCCGTAATCGCGCCCATCGAGACCGTGATGAAGCAGTTGCGAGAGAGCGCAGCCCTGCGCTGGTCGCCGCCCGAAAACCTGCACATTACGACTAAATTCATAGGCGAATGGCCCGAAGCGAGGATGCCCGAACTCGACGATTGCCTTCAAAAAATGCCGAAACCCCAGCCCTTTAGCGTGACCATTGCGCGCTTCGGCTTCCTCCCCAACCCGCATCGCCCGAAGATCTTCTTTGCAGGAGTTCATGCCGACGCCGGCCTCAATGAACTGGCGAAGAACACCGAAGGCACCCTGGCGAATCTGGGGGTTAAAAAAGAAGATCGCCTTTACACGCCCCACCTGACCCTGGCGCGAGTAGGACAGGCGCTTCCGCCTGTCCAGTCTCTGCGAGAGAGAATCGCGGAATTGACGAATAATGGGGAGGCATTCGAATTCGGTTCTTTCCAGTCCACCGAATTCAACCTCTACCAAAGCAGGAATTCCTTCTACACAATCCTCGCCAGCTACCCTCTCGCAAAGGAGCGTTCGTGACCCTGGGCCTCCTCGCCATCGCAATTGCTTATGCCCTGGGCGGAATCCCCTTCGGCCTCATCATCGTCAAGCTCAAAACCGGCAAAGACGTTCGCCATTCCGGCTCCGGCAATATCGGCGCCACCAACGTCCTCCGCACCACCGGCATCGCCGCCGGCATCCTCACCCTGGTGCTCGACGCCGCCAAAGCCTGGCTTGCTGTCTGGCTTGCAGACCGCCTCACCGGAGGCAGCACCCTGTGGATGAGTTTCGCCGCGCTTGCCGTCCTGGCTGGCCACGTCTTCCCCGCCTGGCTCAGCTTTAAAGGCGGCAAGGCGGTGGCCAGCTTCATCGGAGCTTTCGCCTACCTGGCGTGGCTCCCCCTGGTCGCCGTGCTCCTTATATTTATCGCCGTGTTGGCCGTAACTCGCTATCTCTCGCTCGGCAGCATCATCGCTGCGGGCCTGTTTCCCTTCGCCTGCTGGATGATCCTGCATCCCGACTGGCCCCTGCTGGTCGCGGCTATAGGCGGTGCCACGCTCATCATCTGGCGCCACAAGGCAAATATGGAACGCATCCGCGCCGGCACTGAAAATATCTTCCGTTTCAGGCGCACCGCGTGATGGAAGACAAACTCGCCATTATTGGAGCCGGCAGCTGGGGCAGTGCGCTCGCCTGCGTACTCGCCCCGCGCTTCACCAGCGTCACGCTCCAGGCTCACGAGGCCGACCTCGCCGAACGCCTCCAGGCGACCCGAGTCAACGACGTCTTTCTCCCGGGAATCCGCCTGCCGGACAACGTGAAGGTCACGCATTCGCTTGAAGCCGCTCTCGATGGCGCCGGAACAGTCCTTAGCGTCATGCCTTCCCACGTGGTGCGGGCAGTCTATACCCGGATGCTCACGCATTTGCCGGCGGGCGCCGGAATCGTCAGCGCTACCAAAGGCCTTGAAGGCGGCAGCCTGATGCGCGTGTCTGAAGTGATTCGCGATGTGGTCGGCCCGGATTTCCGAATTGCCGTCCTCTCCGGCCCCACTTTCGCCCGCGAGGTCGCCGCCGGAAGTCCCACCGCCCTGGTCGCCGCCTCCGAGAAGGAAGCGTTCGCTGAAGAAATCCAGCAGCGATTCTCCGGCCCCGTATTCCGTGTCTATCGCAATAACGACCCGGCCGGAGTCGAAATCGGCGGTGCGCTCAAGAACGTAGTAGCCATCGGAGCCGGCATCTGCGATGGTCTCGGCCTGGGCCACAACGCCGTCGCCGCGCTCATTACCCGTGGCCTCGCCGAACTCACCCGGCTCGCCGTCGCCGTCGGAGGCCGCCCCGAAACCCTGGCCGGACTCGCCGGGCTGGGGGATCTGGTACTTACCTGTACCGGAGATCTCAGCCGCAACCGTCAGGTAGGATTGAAGTTGGCCGCTGGCCTGAAGCTGGGTCAGATCGAAGACGCCACGCCGATGGTGGCCGAGGGCATTAAAACGACCTCTGTCGCACTGCAACTCGCTGAGCGCTATAGGGTTGACCTGCCCATCGCGAGCCAGATGCATGCGGTGTTAAACCTGGGGCGCTCGCCCGGCGAAGCGGTTCAGGAGTTGATGCGCCGAAGCCTGCGCAGCGAAATATAAATGAAACCCGGGAACGTAAACGCGCGTAAAGGGCCCGAAACTTTATATGTGGCAAGGGGTTAACACGGTTATGGGAGCCTCTCCGGCCCCGGATCTGGACGCTCAGTTGATGCTCCGGGTTCGAGACGGCGATGAGGACAGTTTTCGTGTTCTCCTCGACAAACACCGCAACCCGCTGTGCCACTTCCTGTACAGGATGGTACAGGACCAGGCGGTGTGCGAGGAATTGGCGCAGGAAGTGTTTTTGCGGATTTATAAGTCGCGGCAAAGTTATGAGCCGACGGCGAGGTTTACGACGTGGATGTTCCGTATCGCCACTCACCTGGCGCTGAACTGGCTGCGGGACGAGAAGAACGAACGGGCTCAGGAACGGCTCGACGGCAACAGAGGCGGTGGCAGAGGAAATGATCGGGATGAACTCCCCGCGCGCGAAGTGGCCGACCGCAAGCCCTCAGTGGAGCAGAGGATGGTGTATCAGGCCAGGCTGCAGGAAGTCAGGGACGCGATCGCGAAGCTGCCCGAGAAGCAACGGGCCGCGGTCCTGATGCATAAGTACGAGGAGATGGAATATGCTCAGATCGCAGGCGTTCTGGAATGCTCGGAATCGGCGGTGAAAAGTCTGCTGTTCCGCGCCTACGAAACTTTGCGGGCGAGGCTGGCGCATATGGTTACAGGTAACGCGGTATGAAGATAAAGGAGCGGACTATGAATTGCCCTTTGCAGTCGGAAAACACGATAGACGTTTTGCTGGATTATTCGGCGGGCAAGCTTGATCGGGCACGCCTTTCGCGGTTCGAACAACATCTGCCGACCTGCGCCGAATGCTGCGCATTCCTGACGGGCCAGACCGAACTGTGGCAGACGCTCGACGCCTGGGAACCCGAGCCCGTCAGCATGGATTTCAACCGACGGCTCTGGCAGCGGATCGACGCCGAAGCCGCGCTGCCCTGGTATAGAAAGCTCGCCGACTCTCTCCGCACGGGCGCATGGAAACCGGCGCTGCCTCTCGCCGCCGCAGTGCTTCTGGTAACTACCGCGTTTGTGATGGATCATCAGCGCTCTGTCCCGGCAACGGAAGGTATCGCAACCGCCAGCGGTGTTTCGGCCGGAACCTCTAATGCTGCGCCACTCGATGCCGATCAGGTGGAAAAAACCCTGAACGACATTCAACTGCTCGGTCAGCTCGACGTCTCCTCCGCGGAACCTAACACTTCGAAAACGATGTGATGCGGGAATTGAATTGAAATGCTGCGACGCTTAGGCCTGGTGCCGACAGGGGTGTGCTTGCTGGTTTCCTCTGCCTTGCTTGCACAAGCAAAGCCGGATGAGAAGGCCGCGGTAAAGCCTCCTGCCGTCCCGAAAGCTCAGGCGCCCAAACCGCCGGCTCGTGGGGGTGCGGTGAAACCGTCCGCCGCTCGGCCCGCACAGCAGCCAGCCAATCAGCCTGGCGAGAGACCGATCGACAGAGTCCTTAAAATGAGCCCCGAGGAACGGGAGAAGTGGCTCAGCACGCTGCCCCCCGAAAGGCGCCAGAACATAGAACGGCAGATCAACGCGATCCAGAAGCTTCCTCAGACGCTTCAGAATCGCCGGCTTCGCCAGGCCGAGATGCTTCAGAGCCTGCCGCCCATGCGGCAGAACCAGGTCCGGCGATCCCTCAATCAGTTCACCCAGTTGCCTGAAGACCGCAAGGTCCTGATCAACCGCGAGCTTCAGAAGATGTCGCCGCTATCCGATGAAGATCGCCGCGCCTACATGAACACCGAAGAGTTCCGCAACCGCTATTCGGCCAACGAACAGCAAATGATGGGCAATCTGTCTGAGATCACTCCCGAAACCCCGCCTCACGACTGAGCAGCTAATTTCTGACCGCTACCACCGCCGACCACGCATTCAAACCATTCGCATCGTAAGCCCGCACGATAATCGTATTCGTCCCCACCAGCAGCGGAATTGATGAAACCATCCAGTGCGAAGTGCCCGTCGCGGTTCCGGTGCAACCCGTCGAAGATTGCCATGTAACCTTTGTAATTCCGGCTCCGCCCGATGCCGTGCCCGCAATACTGAACGTCGAAGCATTCACATTGACCATAGTTGCTGAAGGCGTCGATATCGAAACCGTTACCGGAGCGGTCTTGGTTCCGGTCGAAGGCGTCGTCGCCGGTGTCAGCGTCACGCTTGCGGTCTGGGTCGCGGTCTGACGATTCGCATCGAATACCGTCACGCTGATCGCGTTCTCCCCGTTTACCATCGAGATACCGGAAGCGGTCCACCCGAGTACGCTCGTAAACGTTGCCTTTCCGCTGTATCCGTGGTCGGTCAGCCATTGCACCGTGTAAGGAGCCGTGCCGCCCGAAACTGTACCTGTTGTCGAGAACTCCGTGCCCGTTGTCGAAGCGGGCGTGGAATCGAGCGTCAGATGCAGCGCCGCCGGCGTTGGTGTCGCAGTGGGCGCTGGCGTCGCGGGCGCCGCGGTCACCGGAGCGGCACTGGCGGCAGGCGTTCCGTAGAGCGCCTGCGCGGCTCCGATATCGTTGGCTGAAAGCGTCATCCCTCTGCGATAGTACGGATACATCACGTCTCCGGGTTTGTCGGAATGCCCCAGACCGATCGCATGACCAGCCTCATGCAGCGCGACGCTGTAGATGTCCAGGTCGCCGCCCACATGCCAGTTTTCATCGGCGTTCAGATGCATGTCTCCGGCGATCGATTCCGGGTTCACCGGCACCGGGTAGAAAGTGTGCGCGAGCACGGCACCCTCCGAATCGAAAGGATAGGCGTCGCCATGCGCGCCGCTGGCGAACTTGATCGCGATGGTGCGAGCCGCCGCCGCATTTGTCCCCGCGGTGAAAGCTACGTTCGTATACTGCGACCACGAATTTAAAGCCCTCACGATCTCACTTTCCACCAGCGAGGCCGTTACATTAGTCGTCAATGCCCCGAACACATAACCCAGATGCGCAATGCCGTCGGCGTCCGGAGTCCAGCCATGAACCAGATTCGAATACTGCGCGATCGGCCCTGAGAGCGTCAGCATACCCGCGCACATGCTAAAACCGCTGTCCGTCAAAAGGGTCGGATCGGCCGGGAAGATGTAAGCCACTTCGTCGTGCGCCGCCAGAGCCTGAAGATCGGTAAGCGCAACGCCCACCGCAATGGCGTGATTGGGGCTCAGCACGGCGGGACGCACCAGTGCCACACCCTCGTCCTGCGCCACCGTGTTCTGCTGGTTCACCGTGACGTCGGCATGAAACTCCACAATCACCGTATAGGGGCCAACAGTGCCCGGCGCGGTCAAAGTCGGGCTCAGCTTATCCGTCGCGTCGATGCGAATTACGGTACGAATCCCGGTGGTCGCCTGAACGACCGCGCCAGGCGACGATACAACCACGGCATTGTCCGGAACCACGCTAACCACAGTCGCGCCCGCCGCCAGCAATGCATCCAGATCTTCCACGCTCGGTGTGTGGTCGAACTGAATCAACTGGTGAGTATCGGTTGCACGGGGAGATGCCTGAGGGGTCGATACGGCAGGAATATCTCTCGTCTTGAGATGTATTTCCTGCGCTGAAGCGATCCCCGCGATTAACCCTGCGATGATGATTGCGTTTACTGCCCTACTACCGTTCATGCGCTTCCATCGGCAGGCATTCCCGAATTCTGCATATCACTCGCGATAATCTGAGGGTCGTATGATTCCCATAGCTCTGACTATTGCCGGATCCGATCCCGGCGGAGGAGCGGGAATCCAGGCCGACCTCAAAACTTTCCAGCGCTTCCACGTATTCGGAACCGCTGTGATTACCCTGATCACGGTTCAGAACACCACTCGTCTTTCCCGAACCGAAATACTGAGCGCCGACCTCGTGGGCGAGCAAATCGACGCCGTGCTGGAAGACCTTCCGCCGCGCGCGATCAAAACCGGAGCGCTTGGCAATGAGGCGATCGTCCGCGCCATCGCCGCGCGTCGGTTCGGCGCGCCCCTCATTGTCGACCCGGTAATGCTCAGCAGCGCCGGAACGCCCCTGATCGATCCCACCGCCCAACAGGCCTTGCGAGACCTGCTGCTGCCCAAGGCGTTCCTCGTGATGCCGAACCTCGCCGAGGCCGCCGCGCTGACGGGCAATGAAGTCCGCAACCCCGAGCAGATGCGCGAAGCGGCCCGAGCGATCGCCGGTCTCGGTCCCCGCGCCGTGCTGGTCAAAGGAGGGCACCTCGAATCCGGAGACGCGCTCGACATTCTTTTCGACAACGGAGCCTTCACCGAATTCACAAGCCCCCGCATCGAGACTCGCCATACACATGGAACCGGCTGCACCTACTCAGCCGCGGTAACTGCGCTTATCGCCGAGGGTCTGGCGCTCGAGCAGGCGGTCCGCGGAGCCAAGGCTTTCGTTTACGAGGCCATCCGCCAGGCCCCCGGAATCGGAGCCGGAGCCGGCCCCCTCAATCACTGGGCTATAATCGCGGTTTCCCACCCATGACCAAAGTTCAGAAACACTTCCGCCTGCAGCGCGCTCTCGACGAGCCGCTCATGGAAAACATCGCCGCCGCCAATTCAATCTATGGAATCGAGCACATCGTCATCGCGCCCTCGCGCGAAGACCTGCTTGTGGAATATGACGCCACCCGCCTGCGAGCCCCCGACGTCGCCGCCGCCCTCGAGCGCGCCGGAGTGCCGGTCGCCGAAGTCATAAACGCCGGCGGAGCGGTCTAATCAGCTGCCTTCCGCCGAAAACCCGACCTTCTCATAAGACTCGGCCAGCGATAAACGGCAACCTACCGAAGAGAGCTCTACGGACTCTTCAGGGCGGCTCGCCGCCCTAAGCAGCCATGTTCCATCCGCCTGGCGCGAGAAAAGATCGGCGCGAACTCGATCCTGCGACAGCAGCAGATATTGCTCAAGAGATTCAATCAGTCCATATTGCTCGAACTTCCGGCCACGATCATAGGCTTCGGTCGAAGGCGAAAGAATCTCAATAATCGCCTTAGGGTTAAGCAGCGTGTCCTGATAACCATCGAGCAACCTGGGCGTGCCGCAGACAATCACGATGTCGGGGTAAGTATTGAGCCCGGTCGCGACCACCCGGACCCGCATGTCGCCCTGATACACCTCGCAAGGCTTCGATCGCAACTGCGAACTGATTTGTCCTGCCGTATTGGTGGCAATAAGATTGTGCTCGCGGGACGCGCCCGCCATCGCAAACATCTCGCCATTGAAATACTCGCTCTTGCGCTCGGCCTTTCGGTCGAGTTCGAGGTATTGCTCCGGCGTGACCATCAAACGCTCGCCGAATCTCGAGGCAAAAACCGCCGAATCCCATAATCGTAAGCCGCCGACCCCAATATCCCGCCCAAAATCGGCCCTACAATCGGAACCCAGAAGACCTTCGGCCCATCCGTTAGCCCGTTATTCTTAAACCCCGCCACCACCGTAAACAAACGCGGCCCGAAATCGCGCGCCGGATTGATCGCATACCCATGCATCCCCCCGAACGCCATCCCGATCGCCACCACCACCAGGCCGACCATCAGGGCCCCCATATTCGCCCCCGGAGGCTGATTGCGCTCGTCGGTAATGGCCAGAATCATCATCAGCAGCAGAGCCGTCCCGATCGTCTGATCCAGCAACCCCGCAAACGGCACCATCGGAAACGCCGGAAAAGTCGTGAAGATATTCGCCGTCTTCTCCAGCCCCGGGTCGTAAGCCTGAAACGCCGGCAGATAATTCCAGTACACAATCGCCGACGCCAGAAACGCCCCCAGAATTTGCGCGGCAATGTAAGGCGCCACCTTGCGCCACGAAAAATCCCGATACACCGCGAGCGAGATCGTCACCGCTGGATTGAGATGCGCCCCCGAAATCTTCCCCGCGAGGTAAATCCCCATCGTGACCGCCAAACCCCAGGCAATCGTGATGTTCGTATAACCGCCCTTCACGACCTCATTCGTCGCACCGGTCCCGAACAACACCACCATCGCAACAACCCCCGTGCCAAACAACATGAGTACCAGCGTGCCGAGAAACTCGGCGATCAGTTCGGGAAACATGGGAAGTGGGGATTCTATCATTCACCCTGGTCGCTGATCGTCTTAAGACAGCAACGTTGTCTTGTGAGGTGTCGACGGAGGATTGTGGAAAAAGTCCTTACCTCGCGTAGGGTACCAGCGCAGGGTAAAGACACGCCCCTTGCTGTCGGCAATTTCGATTACGGGCGATCCGTTTGTCTCAAACCCGAAAACCGCGCGCGCCGCACCGTTACTGTCGACCAACACGAACTTCTGAGCCTGGATCTCGGTGGGCGGCGTCGTTTGCCCTTGTGCATAGACGGGTGCGGGGGACCAGTAACGAGAAGCGAGACCGCCTAAGAACCCGGCGGCCAGAGCGAATGCGAGTGCAAGGTTGGTTCTCATGGCCGGATTGCACATCGGATCGTCCGCGAGGTTTGCAAAATTCCGGCCCGGCGAGTGTTGTCCTCTTCGGCCAGCGCCTTAATATGCTCCAGCACGCGTCGATGAACCCCGTGCACCACGTAGTCCGACCACAAACGCCAGTACAGCGCCGGTTCGAGCCCATGCGAATACCACGAAGTTCCTTCGATCCGCGTCCGGCCGCCGGGAAGCGGAGTCAACCGGAATTCGCCCTGACGCGAGACGTAAAAGCCATGCAGATGAGGCGGATCTATATCGCGCCACGGACTGAGCTCATGCATAGCCGGCGGCATCGAATCGACCCGGAAACGCAGCAGATGCGGAGTCTCCCACGCACTGACGGTCTCGTTCAAAACCCCCGTCGAAAGCACGCAGCGCCTCGCCACGCCAGGGCCATCTCCGTCAATCTCCGTTCTTACCGGATAAGCTACACCAGCCCGGAAGATCAGACCCGCCGGTGTGCCGATAGCAGGAAACTCGGTGATGTAGCGCCAGACGGTCTCAGGCGGTGCCTCCACGATCATCGACGTGGACACCGCAAACGTTCGCGGCTCGGGACCGTGGTGTCCAAAAACAATTCCTGGCGGGACGATCAGCAACAAACACGCGCCGACCGCGATACCCGCCACATGTCTCTGCAGAAGCCAACCGACGTATCCCCCAAGCAGCCCCACAGGCACGGCGATGGGCGCCGCCGTCGCGATGCAGATGATGCCTTCGATCCGCCACACCAGCAGAAGCACAGCCACGCCGAGGAACGGCCAAATGGAAACCCACAGACACTGCCCCAGCCTGCGGCGCTCGCCCCATGTGTATATGACGACCGCCAGAAAGCCGGTCAAAAAGGGCACTCCCAGAAACAGCAGCCATCCGTACGAGGCCTGGCGTCCGGCAAGAGCGATCAGGGTGAATCCGACCGCAATGCCGATTAGTAAAGACAACCCTTTCGAACGATCTTTCACTTCTCTCCCCCTTTAAAAAAACGCCGAATCGTGGTCCGAACCCGAAACAACTGCCTCAAAGCCGAGGGCGAGACGCGTCGGAATTCGTCGTAAGCTCCGCTCATCGATTCGAAGAACGCCTGCATTTCCTTCAGGCGTTCGGCCTCGTATTCGGACCCGCGAGGTTCAGAAGTAGATTCGCGCAGCATCGCGAGCGTAGGATCCACCTCCCGCCGCTTCCGTTCATCCACCACGATCTGAAACATCTGCCAGACGTCCCTGAGCGACTCGAAGTGGTCCCGCCGGTCCCCGAGCACATGTGCCACGCGCACCAGTCCCCATCCCTGCAGTTCCCGCAGACTGTTGCTCACGTTGGACCGCGCCACCGACAGAACCGCTGCGATGCTCTCGGCATGCATCGGCTGAGGCGAGAGATAAAGCAGAGCGTGAATCTGGGCCACGGTCCGATTGATTCCCCACCGGGTTCCCATCTCGCCCCAGTGCAGAATAAAACGCTCGGCCAGCGGCGAAAGGGTTTGCGGCGTATCAGTCATTTCTGTATAAACAGAAATTACTGTATCAGGGAGCCTTTGTCAAGTCGGTCGTTTCTATTTCTTCTTCCGGGGACTGTAAGACCGCGGCCAGTTCGTGTGAGGCCAGTCGAGCAGCGCCTGCGCCATTTCGACCCGTGCATAAAGACCCATATCCCGATTCTCAATGCGAGTCAGAACCCACTCCGAATCCACGCCAAAAGCCTTAACCGCACTGATCGATGCCTTGCGATAGGCATTGGACGAAGGCCATTGATCGCGCAGGCCAATATTCGGCTGATTGGGGTCGGTGTCGCGCCTGAGAAGCGCCGCCGCATTGTCCAGCGCATGGTCGATTGCCTCGCCGGTCAGCTTGTCGTGTTTAATCTCATGGGCCACATCCGCGATGTTGTTCCACGGCTCAACCGTGGCATCCGGATCTTTAATATCCTTCAAGATCTCCATGCAGTCGGCCAGAATCGATTTCGCGATTGCCGGCTCATCGGTCACCGCGCTGGCAATCGATGAAAGCTGCTCGGCCCGCCGACCCGGATCCGGCAGCGTCTTAATCAGTTCGAGCATCTTCATGAAATTCTTCTCAGCCTCGTCATCCGGGAGATCCTCCACCTTAAACAGCTTCCCCACCTGCTCCATTACGCTGGCCAGCTGAGTGCCCGCCTGGCTGTCCTTCATCGCGCTTTGAACTGATTCCGGCGTCGAATCCTCGCTGAGGTTGATGCTGATGACCTGCCCCATGCTTGCGCGGCCATCCGGGAAGCGGTCGAGAGCGGCTTTCAGTTCCGAATGGCTGGCCAGAATCTCTTCGGCGCGCTTCTTATCGAAGCTCCGCAGCAAATGCATGATGTTGAACAACTCCACATCCTGGCGGGTGCGAAGCGTAAGCGCGCCTTTGCTCGATCCAATGGTTTCCAGAAGATACTCATCGCTCTTAAAGCTCAGAGCGTAAGAGACGATAGCCTCAACGGCAGCTTCCGCCGAAGACTTCGGCAGATCTTTCCAGTGCTCCACGATGAAGTCCGTGAACGGTGGGGCCGGCCGCAGCGCGTATACGGCGAACGCGGTTCCGAAGATCTGCAGACGCCGGGGATCCTGCTTCGGCAGATTTCGGAAAATGGCCTCGACGGCGGCGTAAGGGTACTGCCCTATCACGCCCACGCTGTTGACGAAATCGAAGGCCTCGTCGAACTTCTTCTCCTCGATCAGACGCGTGACAATCCGGTTGACAGGCTCCTGCCGGATGTCGTACCGGGAAGCAACAGGCTCAACCTGTTTGATCATCTCGATGGCGTCTTCCAGATTGATCTGCGCCGCGGCCGACACTACCAGAACCTGCACCCTCTGGCTCTTCGCATCGTCCGAAGGCGGAATCCCGAGCGAAACCGCGAACGCCCGCTGCATCGCCTCACGAGCCTTCTTAGCGTCCAGGCCCTCATAGTTCTCGCCGATCCGCATCAGCGCCGTCGCGCCCACTTCCGGTTGAGCCCCCGGAGCCATGTCGAAAGCCGCCTGCAACAGCTCACCGGCTTTCTCGTTCGGTGTCGGTTTAGCTGGCTTATTCTGCGCAAACGCAGGCAGACATAAAACCGCGACGGAAAACAACGAAGTCAATCGACGCATGGATCTACGGTCGCACAATAATAAAGATGCCCGAACATGCTTGCCTTACCGGTCACTGAAAGCTATCGAGACATTGTCGAACCACGCTGCACCTTCACCAATTAGCTGCATTCCGAACTCGATGTCACGTGCGTCCAAAGCAATCGGCGCTTGAATTTCATAAGGGGCCCATATCCCCGCCGAAACGGGATGATTTCCCATGTCGTCGCGGAAACTGGTGCTGCAGTCGGTGCGGTGTACGCGCACCAACAACCGAGCCACGCTTCCTGCCGCAACGTCAACCCGAACATTCGCCCGGTAAGTCAGCAGCTTTCCACGAAATTGACCTGCATCGATAACCTGATAGAGAAAGCAAGTCCCCGAATGGTCGGCCCGAAGCGAATGCACTACCGCACATTGTTGGTTCGTGCTGCACGAAGTACCTGTAACGATCTTCGCTTCGTGAGCGGGCAACGTGCCGGCTGGTCTGAACCAGTCAGGACCAAGGAGCCATCCCGGTGGGTCACTACCCGGATTCCCTTCCGCGAAGGTGAGGTTTTCCGCTGCGGCCCGCATCTCCTTTGGCGGTCGACACTCTTGTTGGGCGGCAACAGAAAATGCAAGCCCAACGCAGGCGACGATGCCACGCAATGCTGTTAGCTGCTTCATTCGCACCTTTCTGCCTTAATGCTACCCGCGACAGTCCCTGTCGCACAATAATAAAGATGCCCGAACCCCTCCGCATCGCCGCGGCCGACAGCGGTTACGACCGCCGCGTGCGGGAGTTCGCCCAAAGTGTTCGGGAACGCTTTCGCTACCATTCCATCGAACTCAAAGACGGCTCCATACTCCCCGGCCTGCAATCGATCGAACACCTCCGCTGGCGCCTGTCCTTATTCAATCTCCCCGAAGATCTAACCGGCAAACGAGTCCTCGACATCGGAGCCTGGGACGGTTGGTTCAGCTTCGAATGCGAACGCCGCGGCGCCGAAGTCGTGGCCACGGACTGCGTCGAACTCGATACCTTCCTCGAAGCCCGCGCCCTGCTCGATTCCCGCGTCGAATACCAAGCCCTCGACGTCACCGAACTCTCAGCCAAACGCCTCGGCCGCTTCGACATCGTCCTCTTCCTCGGAGTCCTCTACCACTTAAGGCACCCACTCCTCGGCCTCGAAAAAGTCCTCGAACTCTGCACCGACACTGCCCTCATCGAATCCTTTGTCATCGCCCGCGAAACCCGCGACATCCCCGCCGTCATGGAATTCTACGAACGCGGCGAACTCGGAGGCCAGATCGATAACTGGTGCGGCCCCTCCCCGGAATGCCTGCTCGCGCTGTGCCGTTCCGCGGGCTTCGCCCAGGCCCAACTCAAAGACGTCACCAACCAGCGCGCCTCCCTCGTCTGCCGCCGGCGCTGGCCCGAACCCGCGCCCACCGGCAAAACCACCGCCCACCTCGTCTCCGCCGTCAGCAACCGAAACTGGTCCGCCCGCTTCCATCCGGCCAAAGAGGAATACATCTGCTGCTACTTCAAATCCTCCGAAACCGCCCTCGACCCCGACACCATAAACATCGAAGTCGATGGCTACGGAGTGCCCTGCCTTTCGGTCGCTGCGAATGGCCCCGGAGCCTGGCAGGCCAACTGCCTCCGTCCTCCAGGCCTCGACCCGGGCCGCCACAAAGTCCGCCTCCGGATCGACCTCGGCGAGCGCGGCAATGCCGTCGAATTCATCATGCTCGACGCAAACGGAGATGCACTACCCAATGAACCCGCATCCCTCCCCACCGCCGCACCTGAACTCTGCAGCGTCGAATTCCAGCCCTCACAAGATCTCCGCATCGCCCTCAATCGCGGCGGGGCATTGGTCTGCTACTTCCGCTCCCCGGCCGAATCCCTGGGGATCGACGACGTGTCCATCGATCTCGCCCACACGGTCCTGCAAGCTCAAACCGTGGCCTCGCCGGAACCCGGTGTATGGCAGGCTAACGTACTATTGACCGAAGCGCTCGCTGCCCACGCCTCCGCCAGGCTTCGTTTAGGATGGGGTGAATGGAGCCAGTCCCTCCCGGTAAACCCACCCTCCGCGTAATCGAACTGGGCGACGGCCTGGCTCTGCATCCGGCCTCGACCGACGATGCCACGGAGCTCTTCGCCGCCATCGACCGCAATCGCGCCCGGCTCCGCCAGTGGCTCCCCTGGATCTCCAACCACTACTCGTTTCACGACGCCCTTCGCTTCCTCGAACAGGCCGTAACGCAGAACGCCGAGGGTTCCGCGCTCACCATGCTGATCCGCTCAAACGGCAAAATCTGCGGAGCCATCGGCCTGCACAGGATCGATTACCCCAATCGTGCGAGCAGTATAGGGTACTGGATAGGAAACGACCACGAGGGCAAGGGATTCATCACCCGAGCTTGCCACGCCATCCTGGATCTTGCCTTTCTGACCTACGGCCTGCACCGGATCGAGATCCGCTGCGCCACCGGAAACACCCGAAGTACTGCAATTCCAATACGTTTGGGTTTCAGCGAGGAAGGCATCCTGAAAGAGGCGGAGTGGCTCTATGATCATTGGGTCGATCTCCGAGTCTTCGGACTTATTGACGTCAACTGGAAAAAAGTTTCGGGGTAATGGTACGTCGCTGGTAACTTTTAACACAAAACTTTACGCAATGCGGTAACATTACTTACAGAAACTTTAGTTGTACCCCCAAAGTAAAGTAACCTGAAAGAACTGAATGATTCGTCGTCACTGCCTGGTTGCGCTTTTGTGCGCACTTCCCTCCTCAGCATTAGCCCAAATCACTGCAGCCGGTTTCAATGGTGTTACAGCCTCCGTCTCCAATTCGGGTTCCTGGTCCGTTTCAGCGCCCACCACCGGCTGGCGTTTTTCCGGCACGCTGGGTGCCTCCGCCCTGGCCCCGCACCTCAACAATGCAACCGACAGCGTCGGCAGCTATGAAGAAGTCGCATTCAGTTATTCGGCCGGCTCGAGCTCGCGATCCGCGTCCATCCGCCTCTATTCCGGCCGCCCGCTCGTTCTCTTCACCGTGACTTATAACAACGCCGCAGCCAACACTGCCCCGTTCCCGGTCATCTCCTCTTATCCTGCTCTTTCTCACCTGAGCTTCAACGGCATGTTCGCCGCGCCGGACTTCGTCAACCTCAACGCCGACAGCCCCTGGGCGTACTTCGATCCGTCCATGAATACCTTCATTCTGTCCTCGGCCGCGAATTACATGACGGCCGGAATGAACCTCACATCGGCCAAGACCATCACGTCGGGAGTCTCGAACCAGATTTCCACGCTGCCCGCCGGCTTCACCCACCGCACGGCGCTGGTATTCGGCGAGGGCATCAACAACACATTCGCGACATGGGGCCAGGCCATTACGGATCTCGGCGGCAAGGCTCGGCCCGGCAACGGCGCCGACGTTCTGCTCAAAAACATCAGCTACTGGACCGACAACGGCGCCACCTATTACTACAATCCCGGTGACGCCGGCTATATGACGACTCTCGACAACGTTCGAGCCGAGTTCGCTTCAAAAGGCGTCAAACTCGGATCCCTGCAACTGGATAGCTGGTGGTATCCAAAAGGCCCCGATAACAGCTGGTCAAGTCACTCCGGTATCTGGACCTACACTGCCGCCCCGGACTTGTTCCAGCCCGATCTCGCCACCTTCGCCGCGGGGCTGAAAGTGCCCCTCACCACCCACGCTCGCTGGATCGATGCCGCCAGCCCCTATCGCAGCCAGTACACGATCTCGGGTAACGTCGCGACAGATCCGCAGTATTGGGAAGATATCGGCACTTACCTCAAAACCTCCGGCGCGGCCGTCTACGAGCAGGACTGGCTCGGCGAAAATGCCCAGGCCAATTTTAATCTCACCGATTCCTATTCCTTCCTGGGCAACATGTCTGCCTCCATGGCCAGCCGTGGCATTGACATTCAATACTGTATGGCGCTGCCGATGCATTTCATGCAAAGCTCGGTGTACAGCAATGTGACCAGCATCCGCGCGAGCCAGGACCGTTTCGGCTCCGATAAGTGGACCGCCTTCTTTTACAGTTCCCGTTTCGCATCGGCTCTGGGCCTGTGGCCTTACTCGGACGTGTTCATGAGCGGCGAGACCGGAAACATGATCGTGGCCGTGCTTTCGGCCGGTCCCGTAGGTGTCGGAGATAGCCTGGGCAGCCTTTCGAAGACCAACCTCTCTCGCGCCGCCCGCGCCGATGGCGTGCTGGTGAAGCCCGACGTATCCGCAACTCCGGTGGACAGTGTCATCGCAGGCGACGCTCTCGGAATTGACGCCCCGATGGTCGGCTCCGCATACACCGATTTCGGCGGCGGCCTCCGCGCGAATTACATATTCACTTACCCCAGAGTAAGTAACAGCAATCTGACCATCGATCCTTCGACTTATGGAATTACCGGCGCGAGCTACCTCTACGACTATCTCGGCGGAACCGCCACTTACATTGCCGCGGGCAGCACTTACTCCACAATTCTGGCCGGATCCGCTTACTATGTTCTCGTGCAGGCAGGCCCTTCCGGGATCGCGCTTCTGGGCGACACCGGACACTTCGTGACCATGGGCAAGCAGCGTATTCAGACGCTTACCGATAACGGAACCCTGAACGTCACTGTGAGTTTCGCGTCCGGCGAAACGTCGCGAACCCTTTCGGGATACTCTCCTGAGCCTATCTCTGTCACATCCGCGGCCGGATCGCACAAAATGCCGGCCTGGGACGCTTCCACGCAGAAATTCACCGTGGTCGTTCACCCCTCCGCCGCGGGTGTGGCGCGCCTTCAGATGTCCGCGGCGAGCGTAGTCGCCCAGGCGCCCGCCTGCGTCACGCACTGCATCCAGTGACACGGCGATCCTGGCGCCGGTTCTACTTCTTCACGTACGCAATCACTCCGGAGGGATCTTTCTCCCTCAGTTCCTTCACCTTCCCCTCCTGCGCCACAAACTCATACGTCAGATCCGAAAACTGAGGCGTCCTGAAAATCAGCGCTTTCACATGATTTCAACGGAACCGCCGGTTGCCCCGGCGAAACCATCGACAGTCCTCCTCCCGCCGCCGATGTGACTTGAAACTTCCCCCCGCTCGGCGTACTGTACTCGCCTGCCATCTCGGACAATAGCTTCGGGTCTATGGTATCCGGCTTGCGGACAAACACCGCTTCCTTTTCATCCAGCGACATCACCGCTTCGTCGATATCGCCCTGCGGATTCGTCCGGAAATTTATCGAAAACCTGCCATACTGCTCGTCGTCCGGCGTGTCGAACCGGTCGTAGTGAAAGCGCGTCAACGGAAATTGCAGCTTGTGAAAGTCGAACTGAAGCTGGTTGTCTCTCAGCCCTATGGTCAACTGGCCATACGCTGGATTCTCGTATACTCCCGCGTAATCTTTCAGCGCATGCGACGGCTCCGTATTCGGAACTCGGCCCTCGCCCGCTCTTGCCCGCGCTTCCCTCCCCGCCTTCTTGTTTTTGAGCCGGATCTCGAGCTGACGTTCGCTCCAGGGCGTCTGGTCCATCCCCAGCAGCCTTTCATAGACGTTGTAGCTCACAATGTTGTAAAGTGGCTGGCTGTGATTCCCGGCCCATCCCGTAAGCCGCATTCAGAATCTCAGACCAGCCTCTGGTCTCGAGGGTCGAATTTGGGCAACGCGATCGCAGGCTGCATGCAGCGTGGCGTTCAGAACTCCCGAAGGCAGCACTTGCTTACCGTCGTACTTCCCCCCATTCATCAGCGCAATCAGCCAGTGCGACATGTCTTCGATATTCGAGACGATCGCCCCGCACGGTCCAACGCCGGCGATGTCCTCGTAATAGGGAATCCTGTATAACTCAAACGAATCGCGCCTGTCGGCGCGATTGCAGTTCGATCATATAACCCGCGGCCGCAAACATCAGGTTGTTATAGAGAAAGGTTTCGCGAATCGGTTCCTGCGGCTCAAGGTATACCAGCTTGTCGAACAGTTCCCTCCGCGTGAAATCGGACTTGAACCAGATGGTGTCGTGCCGGGTTATGCCGGTCCGGTGTGAAAGCATATCGCGCAGCGTCACCGAATTGTTGAGCTGATCGTTATAGAAACGAATCGACGGCACCGATTCGCGCACCGGCTTATCCCACGTCAGCTTGCCCTCCTCCACCAGCATGCCCGCGGCCACCGCGGTGAACAACTTGGTGTTGGATGCGATCGGTACCATCGTGCCCGGCGTAAACGGAAGTTTCTTCTCGTAATCGCGAAACCCGTAGCCCTTCGCGAACACAAGCTTGTCGTTCACAACTATGCCAACACCTACGCCCGGCGCGTTCCAGTCCTTAAGGGTTTTGGCCATCCATTCGTCGAAGCCCGCCAGTTTTTGTTCGACAACCACCTTTTGTTCCACACTGGCCGTTTGCCCGCCGGCAATCGATGCGGCTGCCCGAAAGAGAAACACAATCGCTTTGCATTTCATGGCGATCACACCTCCTTGATTCGGAAACCCCGGTACTCTATCTTCATGGGGCCGCCCACATGCACCTGCACGCCGATCAAACCCTTCATCGCACGGCCCACCGGATCGTCGTCGATCACCATACTCATCAGATGTCCGTTCAAAACATGTGCCAGGACGTTTCCGCGAATAATCAGATGGTATGAATTCCACTCCGGTGTAATGAACGCCGCAAGCTCCTTAGGATCGCCCAGCGAAGAGATCACAATCGGTTTCCGCACCCCGGTCACATGCGTCACAGTGCCGCGAGTCGCCAGAAATAACCGCCCCTTCTCTTCATAATTCTGCCCCGTGTAATTGTTCTTGCCGTCGATATCGGCCTGGTACCCCTTCATAGCGAACTGATTTGAGGGAGTCACCGGATCGGGCACCACCACACTCCGATAATTAATCCCGCTGTTGCCGCCCCACGCGCCGGCGGTAAGCCGGTAATCCACCTTCAACTCGAAATTATCCGGCGTCCCGCCCCGCCAGATGATAAACGTATTGCTCTTCAGCAGATTGTCCGGAGTCACTTCGCCCACCAGACCGTTATCCGCCGCTCGCCAGTATTTCGGGTCGCCTTCCCAACCATCGAGATTCTTTCCATTGAAGATTGGCTTGAATCCGGCTTCATCCCCTTCAATGGGTTCCGGCCGGTCGCTCTGTTTCGGCTGATAAGGAGTCTGCGCCGCCAGAGGCAGGCAGGTGCCCGCCAGCAAAGATGTCAGAAAAGGCCGTCGTCCGCAAATAT
>Ga0302319_10006628_pt1 | contig 22931 bp, 13 predicted proteins | sample Bog_T0_2_FD_203319 | JGI IMG/M metagenome (GOLD analysis project Ga0302319, IMG submission 203319) | Peat permafrost microbial communities from Stordalen Mire near Abisko, Sweden - Bog_T0_2 | ecosystem: Environmental > Terrestrial > Soil > Wetlands > Peat | place: Sweden: Abisko, Stordalen Mire...
CGCCGCCGTCGGTTTTGCGCTGACCGCCTATCCGATCGGCGTCGAGCGGGGCTACGTGACGCGTGCCGCCGCGCGCGACCGCGTGCTCGCGACCCTGCGCTTCTTCCGCGATGCGCCGCAAGGGCCCATACCCGTGGGCATGAGCGGTTACAAAGGCTTTTACTACCATTTTCTCGACATGAATACGGGCGTGCGCTATGGCTCCCGCACGGAACTGTCCATGATCGATACCTCGCTGTTGATCGCCGGCATGCTCGTCTGCGAGACGTATTTCGACGGCCGCGATGCCGGCGAAGCCGAGATTCGACAGATCGCCGACACCCTCTATCGACGCGTCGACTGGACCTGGGCGTCGCGCGACGACGGCGAGATCGCACTCGGCTGGACGCCGGAATTCGGCTTCCATCCGCGCAGCTGGCGCGGCTACAACGAAGCGATGGTCCTCTACGTCCTGGCACTCGGTTCGCCGGGGAAGCCGATTCCCGAGACGGCGTGGCAATCCTACGTCTCGACCAACCAGTTCCATTGGGACGGACCGCCCGACGAGCAATATCTTTCCTTTCCGCCGCTGTTCGGCCATCAGTATTCGCACGTCTGGATCGATTTTCGCGACATCCGCGATGCGTTCATGCGCGAGAAACGCATGGATTACTTCGAGAACACGCGGCGCGCGATCTATGCGCAACAGCGCTACGCGATCGCAAACCCCATGCACTGGAAAGACTACGGTGCGCAGATGTGGGGCATCACCGCGAGCGACGGGCCCGCCGACGTCAAGCTGCCGTACGGCGGCGAGACGCGCGCCTTCCACAGCTATGCGGCCCGCGGCCTCGGTGGCCCGCAAACCTACGACGACGGCACGCTGGCGCCCAATGCGATCGCCGGATCGCTGCCCTTCGCGCCCGAACTCGCGCTGCCCGCGCTCAAACACATGAAGGAGCAGTACGGCGAGTACCTCTACTCGACCTACGGGTTCCTCGATGCGTTCGATCCAAGCTTCGACTACGACGTGCCGCTCTGGGGCGGCCGCCGGATCCCGGGCGTAGGCTGGTTCGACACCAACTACCTCGGTATCGATCAGGGACTCACGCTCGCGATGATCGAGAACTACCGCAGCGGCCTCATCTGGCGGATCATGCGCCACAACCCGGCCGTGCGCCGCGGCTTGGAGCGCGCCGGCTTCAAGGGCGGCTGGCTCGAGACCGCGAATTGATGCACGGCCTCTCAGCGGCGCGCGCGGTCGATCTCGGCGAGCCAGGCCGCAAGGTCCGGCCGTGCGAGGATCTCCTCGAGATCGGCGGATAGCTTCCGCTGCCAATTCGGATATTCGTGGCTCGTACCCGGCACATTGACGGGCGCCGCCATGCCGAGCAGATCCTCGATCTGCACGGCGGCGAGCGCAGCGCTCGAGCGCGCGAGGTACAGATGCAGGGCCTGGGCCAGTTCCGAGGTGAACGCCTCGGCGGCCGTCGCAGGATGCTGCGGCGACAGGCGCTCGTCACCGAGCGCGGCGAGCAGGCTCACGCGGTCCGCATCGCGTTCGCGTTCGACCGCCGCCAGCAAATCCGCACTCGGATAGAGGTTGAGGCGCGCACGCAGGGCAATATCCTCGCCCTCCCAATAGCCGCGCAACGTCGGCATGTCGTGGGTGGTCACGGTGGCGAGCGCCCGGCGCAGGAAGTCTTGCGGCTTGCGGAAGCGGCCCGCCTGTTTCTCGAACAGCATCACCTTGTAATGGTAGACGCCGTACTCCGGCATGGCGGCGCGCATCTCGTCGGGCACGACGCCGAGATCCTCGCCGACCACGAGGCAGGAGTTGCGCGCGCTCTCGAGCGTGAGCACGGTCAGGAGTTCATGGAAGGGATAATGCACGTAGGCGCCGCCCTGCGGCGAGGTATGCGCTGGAACCCACCAGAGGCGAAACAGCGACATGACGTGGTCGAGGCGCAATGCGCCGTAATAGCGCATGTTGTCCTGCAAGAGTTTCACGAAGCCGTTCAGACGGGTCGTCAGCATGACGATCGGATCGGGTGGTGGAATACCCCAGCCCTGACCCTTGAGGGCGAGCGGATCGGGAGGCGCGCCGATCTCAGCCTGGAGTCGAAAACTCTCGCGGTCGATCCAGGTCTCGGAGCCGGCGGCACTCGCTCCCACGGCATAATCGCCGTAGAGTCCGAGCGCCATGCCGAGTTCCCGCGCCAGCGCTTGCGCGCTCGTCAGCTGCGCATGGGCGAGCCACTGGAGGTACAGGAAAAACTCGACGTCGGTCGCATGGGCCTTCGCGAACTCTGCAACCGCGACGCCGCCCGGATCTCGATACGCATCGGGCCAGTTCATCCAGCCCGAGGAGGTGCCCGCGGTCCTGCAAAAATGCCGGTCGAGCGCGTCGAACAAGGCATGCTGGGCGAGTTTCCCGCCACCCGCGGCGACGAACGCGAGAAATTCCCGGGCGCGTTCGTCGCCGCGCGCAAGATGCGCCTCGCGAAATTCCGCGTGCAGCAGCTCGAGCATCGCGAATTTGACCGCGGCGACACCCCCATAGTCGACGAGCGATGCGGAACGCAAGCTTGCCAGACGTGCCGCGAACTCCGGGTGGGCATGGCGTTCCTGCGCACGCGCCGAGGACGCGAACTCCGGGACCGCGGCGACGGCGATGTAGAGGACATTGAGGAAATGCCGGTTCGAGGCGCTGTAGGGACTCGAGCGCTCAGGTTCCGCCGGGGTCAGCGCGTGCAAGGGATTCAGACCGATGAACCCAGCGCCCAAGGGTGCCAGCCAGCGCACCAGCCGTGCGAGATCGTCGAAATCACCGATGCCCCAATTCAATCGCGAACGCACGGTATAAAGCTGTACCGCGACGCCCCACAGACGGCCGCCGGCCAGGATGGCCGGCGGCTCGTAGCAGGCCGCCGGCGACATCACGAGCGCGCAATGCTGGACCGCGCCGTCGTCGACGCGCGCCTCGAGAGCGTGCAACCCGGGCGGCAGGTCGACCGGCAATTCGAAGCGGCGCCGCACGATCCGCGTTCCCGCGACCTCACCGCGCCACAACTCGGGACAGTCGTGTACGTTCACGCGGCCTTGCAGGGTCGCGCCGGTTTCGAGCCGCACGACCCAGGCGATCGCGGTCCGTGGCCCGGCATCGTCGAGATTCAGGTCGAAGCCGATGCGCGGCCCGCGGGCGGCGGCGACTGGAGGCAGCAGAGCGAGCGCGCGCAAGCCCTCGAGCCGCGCGATTTCCGCGCCGAGCCCTTCGGCCGAGCTTGTGTCGCAGCCCATGGCCGCGAGAATGGCCGCCTTGGTCGCGAGACTGAAATACTGCAGATCGCCGCGGTAGTCGTGGTACGCATCACCCACGCCGCGCAGGCGGGCGAGCCGTTCGATCAATTCCGCTTGCAAGTGTCTCAAGCCTCCAGGAGTGCCACGCTGCGCGCCACGAGCGGGTAGTGGTCGCCCACGGGACCGTCCGCACCCGCGGCTGTGTCGAAACGGCGACGCCACCCCGTAACGGCGGGCGGTGCCGGCAGGGCGAACGCCTGATCCATATGGCTCGCGTTCACGAGCACCAGAAGCTTTCCGGCGGCGCTGTTGCCGCGTGCATACCAGATGCCGAGTGTGCGCAGGCTGCCGTCCAGCCAGTCCGTGTGCGTCATCTCGGCGCCGCGCGGATGCAGCCAGGTCACGTCCTTGGCGCCGGCGCGTGAGGCCGTTCCCTTCAGAAAGGTCTCGCGGCGAAATTCGGCGTGCTGGCGCCGCACGGCAGCGATCGAGCGCACGAAATCGACGAGGTCCGCGTTGCGCTCGAGTTCTCGCCAGTCGACCCAGGAAATCTCATTGTCCTGGCAGTAGGCATTGTTGTTGCCGCGCTGCGTGCGGCCGAACTCGTCGCCGCCCTGGAGCATGGGCACGCCCTGCGACAGAAACAGCGTCGCGATCAGGTTGCGCTGTTGCCGTTGACGGAGCGTGCGGATGCTCGAATCGTCGGTCTGCCCCTCCGCGCCGCAGTTCCAACTGAGGTTATGGCTCGTGCCGTCCGCGTTGTTTTCGAGGTTTGCCTCGTTGTGCCGCTCGTTGTAGGACACGAGGTCGGCGAGCGTAAATCCGTCGTGTGCCGTCACGAAATTCAGGCTCGCGGTGGGCTTGCGCGCGTTGTGGCGGAAGATGTCGCTCGAGCCCGCGACACGCTCGGCGAATTCGCCGCATTTTCCGCCGTCACCGCGCCAGAACGCGCGCACGGCGTCGCGGTACCGATCGTTCCATTCGCTCCAGCCGGCGGGGAATCGGCCGAGTTGGTATCCGCCGAGCCCGACGTCCCAGGGCTCGGCGATCAGTTTGATGAAGGCGAGCGAGGGCTCGGCGCGGACCGCCTTGAAGAACGCCGCAGTCTCGTTGAAACCGTTGCCGTCGCGCGCGAGAACCGTGCCCAGATCGAAGCGGAAGCCGTCGACGTGCATCTCATCGACCCAGTACTTGAGGCACTCGATCACGAGGGTCCGAACGACCGGATGCTCGCAATTGACGGTGTTCCCGCAGCCCGTGATGTTCTCGTAGTAGCGCGGGTCGCTGCGGATCAGCCGATAGTAAACCGCGTTGTCGATGCCGCGCAGGCTCAACGTGGGCCCGAACTCGTTGCCCTCGGCCGTGTGATTGAAGACGACGTCGATGATGACCTCGATGCCTGCCGCATGCAGCGCCTTGACCATGGTCTTGAATTCCACGACGGCGTCCGCGACGGCATATTGCGGCGCGGGCGCAAACCACGCCACGGAATTGTAGCCCCAGTAATTCGAGAGACCCCGGTCTTGCAGGAACTGCTCGCTGACGAACGCCTGACAGGGCAGCAGTTCGACCGCCGTCACGCCGAGCGACTTGAGGTGGGAGAGCACCGGCGCCGCGGTCAGGCCGAGATACTTGCCGCGCCACCGTTCCGGAACGCCCGGATGCAGCTGCGTGTAGCCCTTCACGTGCAACTCGTAAATCACGCTCTCGCGCCACGGGATCGCGCAAGGACGATCGCTGCCCCAGGCGAACTGGGCGTCCACGACCCGCGCGCGCAGCGGCTCGCCGGGCGCGACGTCGCGCGCATAGGGGTCGAGGAGCGGCTTGGCAGGGTCGAAACGATGGCCTTCGCCCGGTGCGTTCGGGCCATGGACGAAGAATGTGTAGCGCGTGCCTGGCCCGGCACGGCGCGCGGTCATCGAGCCATGCCACACATCGCCCGTGCGGCCCGGCAAGTCGCAGCGCGCGGTCTCGGCGCCGGTGTCGGCATCGAACAGCGCGAGTTCGACACGGGTCGCGTGGCTCGAGAACAACGCGAAGTTGACCCCGCGCTTCGTCCAGGTGGCGCCGAGCGGCCTTGGCGAACCCGTCTGAATGATCCTCACGTCAATGGCGGTCCCGCGAAGAACATCGCGCCGAGAGGCGGCAAATCGACCTTCAAGGAGTATGGGTAACCCTGGCAGGGGTCGTTCGTCGCCAGGACCTCGGACTGCCGGTTGTAGCCCGACCCCCCGAAGTGCGCATCGTCCGAGTCGATGATCTTCACGTAAACTCCGGGCGCCGCGACTCCGATCACATAGGCATCGCGCGGCACGGGCGTCGCGTTGAATACGCAGGTGAATGGCGCCCCCACATCGGCGCCGGTACAGCGGCGCTGGAACGCCCACACGCTCTCGTCGGCGTTGTGCAGATCGACCCAGCGGAAGCCGTCGTAGTCCGCATCGCTGCCGTAGAGCTGGGGGCTCGACGTGTAGAGGCGGTTGATCGCGCGGCAGAAATCGCGCAAGGCGCGATGCGGCGCCTGTTCGAGCAGGTACCAATCGAGCTGTTCGTGGTCGCGCCACTCCTGCCATTGGCCGAACTCGGAACCCATGAAAAGCAGCTTCTTGCCGGGGTGTGCCATCATGTAGGCGAGCAGCAGCCGGTAATTGGCGCGTTTTTGCCAGTCGTCGCCCGGCATCTTCGTGAGGAGCGCGCGCTTGCCGTGCACGACCTCGTCGTGCGAGATCGGCAGGATGAATTTTTCCGACCACGCGTACATGAAGGAAAACGTGATGAGCTGATGGTTGAAGCGCCGATACACCGGATCGAGCGAAATAAATTTGAGCGTGTCGTTCATCCAGCCCATGTTCCACTTGAAGCTGAATCCCAAGCCGCCGTGGTCCGGCGACTGGGTCACCCCGGGGAACGCCGTCGACTCCTCCGCGATCATGAGCGCGCCCGGAAACTCCGCGTGGACGGCCGTGTTGAGCTGGCGCAGGAAATCGATCGCCTCCAGGTTTTCGCGCCCGCCATGGCGGTTCGGCAGCCAATCCCCCGGATTGCGGCTGTAGTCGAGATAGAGCATCGAGGCCACGGCATCGACCCGCAAGCCGTCGACGTGGAAGCGGTCCATCCAGAAGAGCGCGTTGGCGACCAGAAAGTTGCGCACTTCATGGCGGCCGAAATTGAAGATCTTGGTGCCCCACTCCATGTGTTCGCCGAGCCGGGCGTCGGCGTGCTCGTAGAGGGCGGTGCCGTCGAAATAGGCGAGACCATGATCGTCGCGCGGGAAATGCGCGGGCACCCAGTCGAGCAGGACGCCGATTCCGGCTTCATGGCAGGCATCGACGAAGCGCATGAAGTCCTGCGCGCTGCCGTAGCGCGAGGTGGGCGCATAGTAGCCGGTGACTTGATAGCCCCACGAAGCATCCAGGGGGTGCTCCGCGACCCCCATGAGTTCGATGTGCGTGTAGCCGAGCTCCGTGACGTAGGGAATGAGCTGGTCGATGGCGTCGTTCCAGCTCATGAACGGCGGCTTGCGCTGGTCCCACGGCCTGCGCCAGGATCCCAGGTGAACTTCGTAGGCCGCGAGGGGGCGCCTTACGGCATCGGCACCGCGCCGTTGCTCCAGCCAGGCGGCGTCGTTCCAGGCGTAGCCGTCCAAGGAGGCAACGATCGAGGCATTGTCGGGGCGCAGCTGCATGGCAACGCCGTAAGGGTCGGACTTGAGGATGAGGCGCCCGTCCCGGGTGCGCATCTCATACTTGTAGAGTTCGCCGATTCCCACATCCGGCACGAACGATTCCCAAACGCCGGAGACGCCTCGTCCCTCGAGCACGTTGCGCCGCCCGTCCCAGGCATTGAAAGGGCCGACGACGCTCACGCGCTCGGCGTTCGGGGCCCAGACCGCGAAACGGGTGCCCGCGACGCCGGCGTGTACACCCGGGTGTGCCCCGAGCTTCTCGTAGATTCGATTGTTCGTGCCCTCGCCGAACAAATACAGATCGAAATCCGAGATCGTCGTATCCGTCGAGATCTTCGTGTCCGTCAATTCCCTTCGAGTCCTCAGGTTGGCGCGGGCCTCAAATCACGGGTTTCACCGCCCAGATCCGGTCCGCATATTCCCGTATGCTCCGATCGCTCGAAAAATACCCCATGTTCAGGCAGTTGAGCACCGCCTTCCTGCTCCACGCGTCCTCTTGACGGTAGAGCGCATCGACATCCGCCTGCGCTTTCGCGTAAGCGGCGAAATCAGCGACGACCAGATAAGGCTCACCGTCGCCGAGCAGCCGGCTCACGATCGGCTTCGCCTCGTCCGGACGGCCCGGCGAGAAATACCCCGAGTCGATCAGGTCGATGGCCGCCTTGAGTTCGGGGTTCGCCTCGAGCAACACCCTCGGGAAGTAACCCATGGCGCGCTGCGTGGCGACCTCTTCGGCCGTCATTCCGAATATAAACACATTTTCGGGTCCGACGTGATCGCGAATCTCGATATTGGCGCCGTCGAGCGTTCCGATCGTCAGCGCGCCGTTGAGCGCGAGCTTCATGTTGCCGGTGCCCGAGGCCTCCATGCCCGCCGTGGAGATCTGCTCGGAGAGGTCCGCCGCCGGCATGATTTTTTGGGCGAGCGAGACGTCGTAGTCCGGCAGGAACACGACCTGCAGCTTGTCGCGGACGAGCGGATCGGACGCGATCGTGCGCGCCACGTTGTTGATCAGCTTGATGATCGCCTTTGCCATCACGTAGCCCGGCGCCGACTTGCCCGCGAACATCACGGTCCGCGGAACGACGGCGGCCTCTGGGTTCGAACGAATCCTGTTGTAGCGAACGACGACGTACAGCAGATTGAGCAGCTGCCGCTTGTATTCGTGTATGCGCTTGACCTGCACGTCGAACAGCGAATCGACGTTGATCTGCACGCCCATGCGGCGTCGGATCTCGGTGGCGAGACGTACCTTGTTCGCGCGCTTGATGCTGCGAAACCGGGCGCGAAAGTGCGGATCCTCGGCCGATCCGATCAATCGACCGATCTCCTCGAGATCGTTCTCCCAAGCGGTGCCGAGCCGCTCGGTCAGCAGCGCCGAGAGACCCGGATTCGACTGCTTGAGCCAGCGGCGCACGGCGATGCCGTTGGTCACGTTCGTGAAACGCTCGGGGTACAACTCCGCGAAACCCGAGAACACGTGCTTGCGCATGAGATCCGAATGCAGCTTCGCGACGCCATTGACCTTGTGGCTGCCGATCACCGCGAGGTGCGCCATGCGCACCTGGCGATCGCCGTCCTCCGTGATGATCGACAGGCGCCGGGTCCGGTCCGAATCGGCCGGGTAACGCGCCTGGACCTCGGCGAGGAAGTCGCTGTTGATCAGGTAGATGATCTCGAGGTGCCGCGGCAGCAGGCGCTCGTACATCGCGACCGGCCAGGTCTCGAGCGCCTCGGGCAGCAAGGTATGGTTCGTGTAGGAAAACACCTCGCTCGTGATGCGCCAGGCCGCAGCCCAGGGCATGCGGTGTTCGTCGACGAGCAGGCGCATGAGTTCCGGAATCGCGACGGTCGGATGGGTGTCGTTGAGCTGAATCGCGGTCGACTCGGCGAGTGAATCGAGCGGCCGGCCTTCGCTCAAGTGGGTCGAGAGCATGTCCTGAAGGCTCGCGCACACGAAGAAGTATTGTTGCTTGAAGCGCAGCTCCTTGCCCTGGGGCGTGGAGTCGTCCGGATAGAGCACGCGCGACAGATTCTTCGCCTCGATTTGATCGTGCACGGCGGCCGTGTAGTCGCCCTCGTTGAACGCATGGACGTTGAACGGCGTGATGCCGCGCCCCGACCAGAGCCGGAGGTGATTGACCGAGGACGTCCGATTGCCGGGGACCAGCTGGTCGAAGCCGATCGCGTTCAGATCCTGCGTGTCGACCCAGCGATGCGGCTGGCGCGGATCGGGATTGTCGAGCGCCACGCTGCGGCCGCCGAACTTGACGAGATAGCGCGCGCTGCTGCGCGGAGTCTCCCAATAATTGCGCAAGCGCAGCCAGCTGCTCGCGACCTCGCGCTGCGCACCCTCCGAGTCGATCACCTGCGTGAAGATGCCGTAGTCATAGCGTATGCCGTAGCCGATCGCCGGGTACTGCAGCGTCGCGAGCGAATCGAGGAAGCATGCCGCGAGCCGTCCCAGGCCGCCGTTGCCGAGGCCCGGATCGATCTCCTGGTCGACGATCGCCTCGAGTTCGTAGCCCATGTTGCGCAGGGTCGTCCGGGCCTCCTCGACGAGATCGCCGCCGAGGCTCGAGAGCGCATTGAGCAGCAATGCGCCCGGAAGATACTCCACCGAGAGATAGCAGATGCGCTTGACGTGCGCCTTCGATACGCGCTTTTGCGTGTTGAGCCAGCGTAGCGTGAGCTCCTCCTGGACCGCGAGCGAGAGCGCGTCGTAGATGTCGCGCGGAGTCGCCGTATCGGGATTCTTCCCGAGACCACGGGTCAGCCGGTCCATGAGGGCGGCATGGAGCATGCCCGGTTGCAGAGCCACGTTGCGCCGAGTTGAGAACTGTGTCACAGCCGAATTCATTGTTTTCACCGTCTTTCTGGATGATAGCAATTCACCCCGCAGGGCAGGGTAAACTTATAGAACCGCCAACTTACAGGTTACTATATGGGGGTTAGCGTGCTTACGTCGCGGAACCTTAATACCATGACAACGAACCCCGCCGATTCGGGTCGGAATTCCGGACTTGCCGTCGGCGTCGACGTCGGCGGATCGTCGATCAAGTGCGCGCTCATCGATCTCGCCACGGGCGAGTTCACGAGCGAGCGTTGGAGCGTACCGACGCCCGCGCAGGCATCGACGGCGGCGCTGCTCGACGCAATTGCCGCCGCGGTCGCGAACATTCCCGGCGATCATCCCGTCGGACTCGCTTTCCCGAGCGTCATCACCCGCGGTACGATCCGCACAGCGGCGCATTTGAACAAGGAGTGGATCGGCCAGCCGCTCGCCGCGCTCGCCACCGAGCGGCTCGGCCGGGGCGTGATCGCGATCAACGACGCGGATGCCGCCGGGCTCGCCGAATTGCATTTTGGCGCCGCCAAGGACGTCTCCGGCACCGTGCTGCTGCTCACGCTCGGCACCGGGATCGGCTCGGCGCTGTTCATCGACGGGCACCTCGTGCCGAACACGGAACTCGGACACTTGCAGGTCGGCGGACGCGAGGCGGAATTGCGCGCGGCGGCGCGCATCAAGACCGAGGAGAATCTGAGCTGGGATGCGTGGATCCTCGAACTCAACGCGGTGATCGGGGAGATGCAATCACTGCTCTGGCCGGATCTCATCGTCCTCTGTGGCGGCATCACCGAAGAGCCCGAGAATTTCATGCCCAAGCTGCGCTGTCCGGCACCTGTGCGGGTCGGCGCGCTGCGTTCAGGGGCGGGCATCGTCGGGGCGGCCTTGGCGACGGCGCTCGCCTGACCGAGAGCGCTCGAGCGCTTGCGAGCTTGAATCCTGCACTGCTCATCGCACTCGCCGTTTTAGGGCTCGCGGGATGCGCGGACCGGAGCCTGCGACCCGTTGCCGCGAGCGGCACCGCAGGATCCGACGGCGGCGGCGTTTCCGGGGCGGCTGCACCCGGCGCTCCGCCGCCAGGCGCACCGATCCCGCGCACGACGACGGGTTCCGGCGCTTCCGGAGTCCCCCGGATCGATGGCGCCGCCGAAACCGCGGACGCCTCCGAGTCGCTGCGCCGGTTCGTGGCGGCGGCCATGCACATGCTGGGTGAACCGTATCGTCGCGGCGGCAGTGCGCCCGGCGGCTTCGATTGCAGCGGACTCGTCGCGTACGCCGGCCGGCAGATCGGTCTGAATTTTCCCCGTACCGCGCGCCAGCAGCAGCGGAGCGGCGTGCCGGTCGCGCGCAATGCGCTCGAACCGGGCGATCTCGTCTTCATGCGCCTGCGGGGGCGCCAGCATCATGTCGGGATCATGATCGATGCCATCCACTTCGTCCATGCGCCGTCCTCCGGCGGCCGCGTGCGCATCGACTCGGTGGACGAGAAACCCTACGCGACCCGGATTCTCGCGGCCCGCCGCCCCGACTTCCCGCCCTGACCCCGTCGCGCTACCATGCGCGCCTGCTTGCAACCTGAGGAAGCTCTCATCATGAAACTCTACTACTCCCCCGGTGCCTGTTCCCTGTCCCCGCACATCGTGCTGCTCGAAGCCGGCCTGCCGTTCGAAACCGAAACGGTCAATCTGAAGACGAAGAAAACCGGATCCGGCGAGGACTTCACGGCGATCAACCCCAAGGGCGCGGTACCGGCATTGAAACTCGACGACGGCAGCGTGCTTACCGAAGGGGTGGCGATCACGCAGTACCTCGCGGACCAGAAGCCCGACTCGGGGCTCGCGCCGCGCGCCGGAAGCTTCGAGCGCTATCGGCTCATCGAGTTGCTCAATTACATCGCCTCCGAAGTGCACAAGGGGTTCGGCCCGCTGTTCAATCCCAAGGCCTCGGCCGACTGGAAGGCGAGTGCGGTCGCTGCGCTCTCGGGCAAGTTCGACTGGCTCACGGGCTATCTCGGCACGAAGACGTTTTTGTTCGGCGACAACTTCACGGTCGCCGACGCGTATTTGTTCACCATCTTGAGCTGGACGGGCCACGTTGGAATCGATCTAGGCAAGTGGCCGGCGCTCGCCGCGTATGTGGCACGGGTCGGTGCGCGCCCCCAGGTACAGGCGGCGTTGAAGGCCGAAGCGGCCTAGGCCCGCCCAGGCCTCAGGCGGCGCACTCAACCGACGAGTTTGCCCGCGCTCGCCCGCTCGCCGGCGTCCGGCGCCTCGTCGTCGCCGGCGCCGTCGGGAACGGCGACGAGCGCGAACTGCAGCGCCGCGAGACGGGCATAGAGGGGACTCGTGACGAGCAGCTCGGCATGTGTGCCGACGGCGACCTTGTGGCCGTGGTCCATGACGACGATGCGGTCCGCCTTGAGCACGGTCGCGAGCCGATGCGCGATGATGATCGTGGTACGGCCCCGCATGAGCTTCTCGAGCGCCTGCTGCACGAGCCGTTCGGATTCCGCGTCGAGCGCGCTCGTCGCTTCGTCGAGGAGCAGAATCGGCGGATCCTTGAGAATCGCGCGCGCGAGCGCGATGCGTTGACGCTGGCCGCCCGAGAGGCGCGTACCGCGCTCGCCCAGGAACGTGTCGTAGCCCTCCGGCAGCTTGCGCAGGAACTCGTCGGCGGCCGCAGCCCGGGCCGCCGCCTCGATCTCGGCATCGCTCGCGTCCGGGCGGCCGTAACGAATGTTGTCGCGCGCGCTCGCGCCGAACAGCACCGTGTCCTGCGGCACAAGCCCTATTTGCGAGCGCACGTCTTCGGGGCGCAGATCCGCCAGCGAATGCTCGTCGATCAGCACGCGTCCGCACTCAGGGTCGTAGAAGCGCAGCAGCAGCTGGAAGGTCGTGCTCTTGCCGGCGCCCGACGGGCCGACGAACGCGATCGTCTCGCCGGGCGCGACCTCGAGACTGAAGTTCTCGAGCGCGGCGGTTTCCGGCCGGGAAGGATATCGGAAGGTGACCCGGTCGAAACGAATCGAGCCGCGCACCCGCTTCGGCAGGTCGACCGGGTGCGCGGGCGCCGCAATTGCGGGTGTCGCCTGGAGCAATTCGGATAGTCGCTCCATTGCCCCGGCAGCACGCTGCACGTCACCCCACATCTCCGTGAGCGCGGCCGCCGATGTGCCGACGAACGCCGCGTACAGCAGAAACTGGCCGAGCTGTCCGCCGGTGAGCTCGCCGGCGAGCACCGCATGCGCGCCGATCCACAGCACGAACGTGATGCCGCCGAAGACGAGCATGACCCCGACCGCGGTCAGCAATGCCCGTATTCGTGTCCGTTCGACCGCGGCGTCGAAGCTGTGCTCGACCGCGGCGCCGTAACGCCGGCTCTGCAGCTCCTCGAGCGTGAATGCTTGCACCGTCTGGATCGCGTTGAGGGTCTCGTCGGCGAGGCTGCTCGTGTCCGCAATGCGATCCTGAGAGGCGCGCGAAAGTCCGCGCACGCGCCTGCCGATCAGGATCAAGGGCGCGACCACGAGCGGGATGCCGATGAGGATCACGCCCATGAGCTTGGCGCTCGTCAGGCCGAGCATCACGAGACCGCCGATCAGACTCAAGGTCGAACGCAGGATGATCGAGAGATTCACGCCGGAAATCGCCTGCACGAGGGTCGTGTCGGCGGTCAGGCGCGACAGCACCTCGCCAGTCCGCGTAATCTCGTAGAACAGCGGATCCATGCGCACGACGCGCCGATAAACGGCCGCACGCAAATCGGCGACCACGCGCTCGCCGAGCCAGCTCACGAGGTAGAAGCGCAGCGCCGCAAACAGGCCGTAAACCACGGCCGCGGCGAGGAATCCCAAAAAGTAGCGATTGATCGTGCTGGCGTCCTTGGCGGCAAGCCCATGGTCGATCAGCTGTCGCAGTGCCACCGGCAACACGAGCATCGCGGCCGAGGCCGCCAGCAGCGACGCGACGGCGGCGACCAGTGTGCCCCGGTAGGGACGCAGGAAGGGGGCAAGCGCCCGCAAGGGGTTCAGGGATTTGGCGCGGGGTCGGTCGGCGGGATTCGTCATCCGAGCATGATCCCACAAGTGCCCGCGCATCGTGCATCGACGGCTCGCGCATGCCATCGAGTGGTGCGAGTTGCGCGACGGCAACGCCATGCCTGCGCCCGTTCGGGCGGCCGATTGCCTTTCAGCATTCGGAGCGCTATCGTGAGATTCGCCTAGGGAATCGCGTGTTCGCCTGGCACACGACGTCAAAACGAACAATGGGGATGCATCATGCTGGGATCTCGGCACTATCGGGCGTTGCACGCGGACCACGGGCGGGTCGATGGACGCGACAGGATTTTGCGTGGCGCGCTCGCCAGTCTGATCCTCGCACTGCCGATTCTCGCATCGGGGGCCGATACGGCGGCGACCGCGCCGGCGGAGACGGAGGCCGCAGAGGGTCCGTTGCAGGAAATCACGGTGACCGCGACGCGCAAAGAGGAAAGCCTGAGCCGGGTGCCGATCAGCATTACGGCGCTGACCCAGGAGATGCTCGATGTCCGCGGCATCAAAGACTTCCAGGACGTGGCACGCTTCACGCCGGGCGTGCAAATCGACAACTCGGGAACGAACAACATTTCCATCCGTGGAATCGCCTCGACCGGCGGCGCCGGTACGACCGGCATCTACCTCGACGACACGCCGATCCAAATGCGCGCGCTCGCGTTCAACCCCGACGAAGCGCTGCCAAAGTCCTTCGACCTGGACCGTGTCGAGGTCCTGCGCGGCCCGCAGGGCACGCTCTTCGGGGCGGGTTCCGAAGGCGGCACGGTGCGCTATATCACGACCCAACCCAGCCTCACGAAGACGAGCGTCTATAGCCGCGACGAGTACTCTTACACGCAAGGCGGCGCGCCCAGCTACGAGGCCGGGGTCGCCGGCGGCACACCGCTCATCGACGGTACCTTGGGCATCCGGGTCAGCGCCTGGTATCGCTACGACGGCGGCTGGATCGACCGCATCGATCCGGTCTCGCTGCAGACCGTGCAAAGGAACGCGAACTTCGATCAGACCAAGGTGATCCGCATCGCCGCGATCTGGGCGCCGACGGAAGGCTGGACCGCGACGCCGAGCTTCAACTACCAGGATCGCTACCGCAACGACGTCGAGAACTACTGGGGCATCTACTCGAACCCCGGCAGCGACCGCTTCGTCGATGCGAACCCGACCCAGCGCACCGACCCCGACACGTACCGGCTCGCGGCACTGAAGATCGAGGGCGACTTGGGCGCCACCAAGCTGATATCGAATACGTCGTATTACCATCGCGACGAACAGACGGGATACGACGGCACGCTGTACAACCTCGGTTTCTATCAAGCTCAAGGCTTGGCGCCGGTCATCGGGCTGTCGAGCTTTCTGCCGGGAGTGTTCCCGCTGCTCGACGGCACGGGGCTGCATCTGCCCCCAGGCGCGACCAATTACCGTGCGCCGACCTCAATCGACAACGGCCAGGAGAACTTCACCCAGGAAATCCGCCTGCAATCGAACGATCCGTCGTCGGCCCTCAACTGGACCACGGGACTTTTCTTCGGGATCAATCATCAAGATTACCTTGAGCAGATTCACGATCCCCTGCTGAATGAACTGACGACCGCCGCGACCGGCCAGGGCTACCTGAATTTCTTCTATTACTCGGATGCGAACGGCAACCCCGTGGGGGTGCCCTACGATTCACGCTTCCCGAACGACTCCTATTTTTTGCAGACCTTCTCCACGGACAAGCAACTCGCCTGGTTCGGCGAGGGCACGTATTCGTTCACCGACCAGTGGAAGGCGACCGTCGGCCTGCGCTTTTCGAAGACTGAATTCTATTTCAACACGCTGACAGGGGGCCCTCAATTGTTCCTGCCGCCGCAGAGCAACGCGGGCGACAAGAAGGAGAACTCCTTCACGCCGAAGGTCAACCTGTCATATCAATACGATCCGCACGATCTCTATTACTTCACCTATGCGAAGGGTTTCCGGCCGGGCGGCGCGAACAATCCCGTGCCGCAGGCGGCCTGCGGCACCGACTTCGCAAACTTTAATATCACCCAGGCGCCGGCGACCTACAATTCGGACTCGGTCGACAGCTTCGAGGTCGGCGCGAAGAACAATTTCGACAACCGGATCAAGATTTCATCGAGCATCTACTACATCCGCTGGAACAACATTCAGCAAACCGTGGTGCCGCCGATCTGCCAGATTTCCTTCATCGACAATCTGGGTCAGGCCGTCGCCAAAGGCGCGGACATTCAGGCCGATTTCGCGGTCACGGATAGTTTCTCGGTGGAACTCGCAGCCGGTTATACCGACGCCCGCTACACCAAGGACTCTCGCCTGACACCGGCGGAGACGACGCCGATCGTCGCGAGCGGCGACGCGATCACCGGTCAGAGCGGCCAGCCATCGGCGCCCGTGACGCTCACCGTGGGATTCGAATACCGCTTCTCGGCGCTTTCGCACGATTCCTACGTTCGCATCGACGACGAATACGAGGGCCGCGCCAAATGGCCCTCACCGCAGCAGGATTCGACGACGCAGCAGTACGATTCCGCGAACTACACGCTGTCCTCGACGAACTTCGCCTCCGCTCGGCTCGGCACCAATGTCGGCGACTGGCAGGTCGCTGCGTTTGTCGACAATCTCACCGACACGCACGTCATCACGAACTACGAATGGTCGATTGATTCGGGCACGGGCGCGAGCCGCCTGCAGCGCGAGTTCACGTACCGGCCGCGGACCTTCGGCTTGACGTTCACCTATCGCAGCCACTGAGTTCCATCGCAGACCCGGGTCGACTGGTCAGTCACCCGCGTTCCGGGTCCGCACGATCTCGTGCGAGATCCGCGAGCGCCCTCTTGCCGCCGGTTGCACGGCTTGTACCGCGATGTTAGTGTCGGCCGGTAGGGCATTTATATAAGCATATAACGCGGGGATACGATGTCAGCGACTCATGGCAGGAAGCGCTTTCGCCGGCTTTGCGGACACCTCGTGATGTCCGGCGCAGCGATCGGCACCTGTGCGGGGGTCGGCCCGCGCGCGCACGCGGCGGATGCCGCGGAAGCGGCGGCCGGCGCACTCGAGGAAATCGTCGTCACCGCGACGCGGCGCGAAGAGAGCATCAGCAAGGTGCCGATCAGCATCACTGCACTCACCCAGGATGCGCTCGACCAGAAAGGCATCAAGGATTTCTCCGAGATGGTGCGATTCACGCCGGGCGTGAACTTGGACACCTCCGGCACGAACGCGATCTCGATTCGCGGCATCTCCTCCTCCGGCGGCGCGGGCACGACCGGCATCTACATCGACGACACGCCGATTCAGATGCGCGCGCTCGGCTTCAATCCGGACGACACGCTTCCGAAGGCCTTCGATCTCGACCGCATCGAGGTGCTGCGCGGCCCGCAAGGCACGCTGTTCGGCGCGGGTTCCGAGGGCGGCACGGTGCGCTACATCATGACGCAGCCGAGCGTCACGGCCTCGAGCAGCTATGCACGCACGGAACTCTCGACCACCAATTATGGGGATCCGAGCTACGAAGCGGGGTTCGCGCACGGTGGTCCCATCATCGACGACGTGCTCGGCTTCCGCGCGAGCGCCTGGTATCGCCACGACGGTGGATGGATCAACCGGGTCGACGATACGACCGGCGCGATCACCGAAAAAAATGCGAATTACGGACAGACCGTCGCCCTGCGGCTCGCGCTGCTCTATCAGCCGTCTGAGGCGCTGAAAATAACTCCCAGCGTGATCTACCAGAACAAGCAGCAGCACGACCTTTCGACCTACTGGCCCGCGTACTCGAACCCCGGCGCGGGCGAGTTCAACAATGCGACGCCGGAGCGGATTCCGATCCCGGATGAGTATTACCTGCCCGCCCTGAAGATCCAGGCCGATTTCGCTCACGTGACGCTGATCTCTAACACCTCGTACTACCATCGCAACGAGCAGGATTCCTACCAGGGCACGGGCTACGATCTCGCGTTCTTCCAGAGCCAGAGCTGGCTCGGCGTCAATGCCTCGGCGACGCCGGCCTGCGGGTCGGCTTCGACGACCGCCGTGCCGCCGTGCTCGTGGTATCCGCTGATCGATGCCAACGGCATCCATCTGCCCGCAGGCTTTTCCAAGTATTCGACGCCGAACACGATGACGAACCAGCAGCGCACGGTCACCCAGGAAATCAGGCTCCAGTCGAACGACGACGCGAGCGCCTGGAAATGGACGCTCGGCATGTTCTGGTCGCTGTCGCGCGAACTCAGCATCGAACAGCTCTACGACCCGGAGATCGTACCCTTCTGGACCGCTCTGTTCGGCAGCAGCCCCTTCGACTACCCGCTGTTCCAGGATGCGCTCGGCAACGCCAACTATTATTGCAACGGCGTGGGGACGCCCGGCACCGGCTTGCCGAACTGCGACATCTACTACAACCGGAACGTCAGCCACGATCGCCAGCTCGCTGAATTCGGCGAGGCGACCTACAGCATTTCGGATCGGTGGAAGATCACGGCCGGCGGCCGCTTCGCCTCCATGGGATTCGACCTGAATCACTACGCGAACGGGCTCGAGAATTCCGGCCTCGGAACCTTCAGCGGCTCCTACCACGAAAACTCCTTCACGCCGAAATTGGGCTTGAGCTTCCAAGCGGACCCGGACGACTTGTATTACTTCACCTATGCGAAGGGTTTCCGGCCCGGCGGCGTCAACGCGCCCCTGCCCGTCGCCGAATGCGGTGCGACTCCGACGAGCTATAAATCGGACACGACGCAGAGCTTCGAACTCGGCGCGAAGAACAATTTCGGGAATCGCTTGCGGATCGCGTCCAGCCTCTACTACATCAAGTGGAACAGCATTCAACAAAACGTCTACGACCCCGGTCCCACGGGCGGCTGCGGGTTCCAATACACGAGCAACCTAGGGGTCGCCGTCGCCAAGGGATTCGACATTCAAGCGGACGCCGTGCTGGGCGGCGGCTTCTCGATCGAGGCCTCGGTCGGCTACACGAACGCGCGCTACACCAACAACACGATCAACTCGAGCACGGGGGATGCGATTTCCGGAGAGGCCGCCATCAATTACAGCCCCGGCACGAACCCGCCGTGGAACGTCGCCGTAGGCCCGCAGTTTGGCTTTCCGCTTGCCGGCCACGACGCGTTCGTGCGTGTCGATTGGGAATACTCGAGCCGCAATCCCTGGCTCGCCGCGGTCCAGGATCCGGCCAACGTCAGTCAATACGACCAGTATTCCTATACCCTGCCGGCGACGAGCTTCGCCTCGCTGCGCGCCGGCGTGAAGCTCGGGAGCTGGCAGATCGCCGCATTCGTCGACAACCTGTTCGACTCGCACACGATCCAGAACTACGCGCTCGTGCAGAACGACGGCAATAATCCGGCGGGCCCTCCCCCGCCGCAGCAGAACGATTTCACCTACCGCCCGCGCACGATCGGCGTAACGGCGACGTTTCGCGATTGAGCCGGGCGGAGTCGGCGCGGCGTCGTCGCCTGCCGACGGCCGCCGGGACGGTGCTTGGCGTCAGGCGACGGCGCGCTCGGCCGGGCGTCCTGTCGCCGCGTAGAGGGATTGGGCGAGAATCTCGAGACCTTCCTCGAGCACCGCATCCGGGATCGTGAGCGGCGCGAGCAGGCGAACGACGTTCGCCGAGACGCCGCAGCTCAACAGGATCAAACCGCGCGCCTCCGCCTGCGCGACCACAGCGGCCGTGAGCGCGGCGTCCGGCTCCTTCGTCTTGCGGTCCTTGACGAGTTCGAACGCGATCATCGCGCCGAGCCCGCGTACATCGCCGATGCCCGGCAGTTCGGCAGCGAGCGCTTCGAGGCGAGTGCGCATGAGCTTCCCGACCCGCGTCGCGCGCGCGAACAAGTCCTCGGACTCGATGACGTCGAGCACCGCATGGGCGGCTGCGATCGATATCGGGTTGCCGCCGTAAGTGCCCCCCAGGCCGCCGGGATGGGCGGCATCCATGATGCCGGCGCGGCCGATGACGCCCGACAGCGGGAATCCGCCGCCAAGACCCTTCGCGACCGTGATCAGATCAGGAACGACGCCCGCATGTTCGATCGAGAACATCTTGCCGGTACGCGCGATGCCGCCTTGGACCTCATCGGCGATCAACACGATCCCGTGTTCATCGCAAAGACGCCGCAGCGCGCGCAGGAACTCAGGCGGTGCCACGTTGAAGCCGCCTTCGCCCTGGACCGGCTCGATGATGATCGCGGCAACCGCCTTCGGATCGACGTCCCCGTGGAACAGCCGGTCGATGTCGGCGAGCGCCTGTTCGGTGCTCACGCCGTGGTAAGGATGCGGGAATTCGGCGTGATAGACCTCCGCCGGAAAGGGACCAAAACCGCGTTTATAGGGCATGACCTTGCCGGTCAAACCCATCGTGAGCAGCGTGCGCCCGTGAAATCCGCCCGAGAACGCGATCACGGCCGAGCGCTTCGTGTAAATGCGCGCGATCTTGATGGCATTCTCCACGGCCTCGGCGCCCGAATTGAGGAAAATGGTCTTTTTTGCAAAATCGCCGGGCGCGACCGCGTTGAGGCGCTCGGCAAGGCGGATATAGGACTCGTAGGAGGCGACATGAAAGCAGGTATGGGCGAAGAGTTCGGCTTGCCTGGCGACGGCCTCCATGACGCGCGGATGGCGATGCCCCGTGTTGAGGACCGCGATGCCGGCGGCGAAATCGATGAAGCGGCGTCCGTCGACATCCCAAAGTTCGGAGTTCTCGGCCGTGGCGACGTAGATCCCCTTGGAACCGACACCCGCGGGCACGGCCGCCGCTTGGCGGGCTTTGAGATCGGTAGATTTCGACATGGTGGTCCCCGTAGTTGGCAACGCCGGTGAGGAGAACGGTATCATTGTCGTCGATTTTGAGCAAAACCCAGGCGGTTTGGCGGGCATATGACCGAGTTCGTACTTCCCGATCGATCGCCGCCGGCGCGCGCTGCGGCAGAGCCGCTGGGATCCGGCCAAAGCGGAACGCTCGCGGTGCGAATCGAGCGTTGGCGCGACGGCGCGCACGACAGCGCCGAAGACCGGCTGGCCGTCGAAGCACCGCTCGAATTTCTGCTGCATCATGCGGCGTTTGGCGAGGACGCCATATCGTTTGGGGCGACCATGCGGACACCGGGCGACGACGAAGCGCTTGCGGCCGGCCTGCTCTACGGCGAGGGCATGATCGAAGCGGCCTCCGACGTACTGGCAATCGAGACGAGCACCCGTCGGCCGAACGTCGTCAACGTGCGGCTGCGCGCGGACCTCGCGCTCGAACTCGTCACACCGGCGCGACGCTTCTCGGCCGGCTCTAGCTGCGGCGTCTGCGGAACGACGGGGCTCGATGCCGCGATCGCGCGGGCCGCGGCAACGCGGATCGACAGCAAGCTCCGCATCGAACGGCACCTCGTGTTCGATTTGCCCCGCCGCATGCGCGAGTCCCAGAGGCGCTTCACCGACACTGGCGGAATTCACGCCGCCGCGGCCTTCGACGCTGCGGGCGAATTATGTGCGATCGCCGAAGACGTCGGCCGACACAATGCGCTCGACAAGCTGGTCGGCGGCTCATTGATGAGCGGCGCGTTGCCGCTCAGTCAACACGTCGTGCTGTTGAGCGGCCGCGTGAGCTTCGAACTGGTGCAAAAGGCGCTGCGCGCGGGCGTCGCCGTGCTCGCCGCGATCGGGGCTCCGTCGAGTCTGGCGGTGGGCCTCGCCGCCACGACCGGACTCACGCTCGTGGGTTTTCTACGACCCGATCATTGCAACGTCTATACACATGCCGAGCGACTCAGTTGATTTGACAGCAGCTAATTGACAGCAGCGCGTCAGTTGACTTGATAGCCGCGCGCTTGCAGACATGCCGACATCGCTCGATTGTAATTGCCGCGGCTTTGATCGCCGCCGCCCGGGGCGACGCCCCCACCCGGCTGGGTTGGATCGAAGCCGGTCTGACCCTTGGCCCAGGTATGACACTCGTAGCGGTCTGCGGCCTGCTGTTCGCTCGTTTGTCCGTTCTTGGGATAGACCATGAGGTCATCGCGTGCCGCCGCCGGCGCTGGCGGCGGCGAGGGCCGATCCGCACCCGGCGGCGGGTCCACGACCGCGTAGCCGTTCTGCTCCGGCGAATAGGAGTAGTAGACGTTGTCCGCGTAGTAATAGGGTAGTCCGCCGATCCACACGGTCGAATAATAGGGCGGCAGCACGCTGACGACGAGACCCAGCGGAGGCCTCACGACGACGAAACCAGCGGGTCCGGGTGCGTACCAGATGCCGCCACTGAAATAGAACGGGCTGCCGTGGAAATAATACGGCCGGTAGCCGCCCGGCAGAAACCGTACCGACGTGCCGAAGGCCGGATAGTAGCGTCCGTGGTCGTAGCGGCCGTCGAGCACCTGGCCGTGTCCGTCGATGTGCCCGAACCCTGGGCCGTGTTCCGCCCGACCGCCGACGCCGTGCTCATGGTCGTGCTCGTCGGCGGCGGCGGCTGAGAGAACCAGCCAAATGGATGCAGCGGCGACTGCGATCATCGACTTCATTGCAGAACTCATGGAGTGCGCTCCTAGCTCACCGTGTAGCCACGTGCTTGCAGGCAGGCGCCGATCGCGCGGCGATAGGCCTGAGCACTCGCCTGATCGGCCGCGACTTGCTGGCTCGCATCCGCGCGGCTTTGAGCCGCCTGCGCCTGTGCCTGCTGGTCGGCCGAATTTCCGATGATCGCGCCGGTCGCGCCGCCCAGCAGTGCACCGAAGCCGCCCGCCCGCGGACCCGCGAGTATCGATCCGATGATCGCCCCGCCGACCGCGCCCGTGACCGTACCCGAACCGGGCACGGGCGCGACGACGACGCGCTCATAGGGTCGCGCATCCGGACGGCTGGGATCGACGCCGGTTTGTTGAACGGCCCAGGTGTGGCACTCGTAGCGATCACGCTCCAATTGCTCGGGGCTCTGGCCGTTCGCCGGATAGACGTAGAGTTTGGCCTGCGCCGGCGGCGGGACCGCGTACGTACGCACCGGCGCTTCCACGCAGGCCGCCAGCATGGCGACGACGCCGAGGATCGTGGCGGACTTGATCCAACGC
>Ga0302319_10006629_pt1 | contig 22931 bp, 20 predicted proteins | sample Bog_T0_2_FD_203319 | JGI IMG/M metagenome (GOLD analysis project Ga0302319, IMG submission 203319) | Peat permafrost microbial communities from Stordalen Mire near Abisko, Sweden - Bog_T0_2 | ecosystem: Environmental > Terrestrial > Soil > Wetlands > Peat | place: Sweden: Abisko, Stordalen Mire...
GGCCCTCTCTCGCAACAGGAGAGGGGCGTGCTTCAGGTCGTGATCGTCGGCGGCGGGATGATCACGCACGATCAGATCCTGCCGTCGATCTACCATCTCCAGCGGTTGGGGCTGGTCGGCGCGATCCGCGTTTGCGCCCTGAACTCGGCCCCCTTGAAGGCCCTGGCCGAGGAGCCGAAGTTCCGCGACGCTTTTCCCGGCCAGTCGTTCGAGGCGTCGCCGCCGCTGGCCGAGCCGGCGGAGAAAGCCTTTCCCGATCTCTATCAGGAAGTGATCGCGCAGTTGCCGCCGCGGAACCTGGTGGTGGTCGCCGTGCCCGACCAGTTCCACTACCCGGTCATCAAGGCGGCGCTGGGGCACAACCAGCACGTGCTGACCGTCAAGCCGCTGGTGTTGAAATACGCCCAGGCCGAAGAGATCGAAAAACTCGCCCAGCGCCAGGGCTTGCTGGTGGGCGTCGAGTATCATAAGCGTTTCGATCGCCGCGCGCTCGACGCGCGGGGCCAGTACCGCGCCGGCCGTTTCGGCCAGTTCCGCCTCGGTGAGGCCAAGCTGATCGAGCCCTATTACTACCGGCACTCGAACTTCCAGAACTGGTTCACCCGCGAGAATAGCGATCCGTTCACCTACATCGGCTGCCACTACGTGGACCTGGTGTATTTCATCACCGGGCTGCGGCCGGTGGAGGTCGCCGTCCGCGGCGTCGAGGGCAAGTTCCCCAACGGCAACGTGGGCTATCTCTGGTCGTCAGGCCAGGTGGTTTGGGAGAACGGAGCGATCCTGAGCGTCGTCAACGGGCTGGGCTACCCCGACGAGGGCGCGGGGACCAACGACCAGGCGCTATGCATGTTCTGCGAAGGCGACGACGTGGGGGCCATCGTCCGCCACGACGACCAGTTCCGCGGCGTCAGCCACGGCTACGTCGATCACCTCTCGGGCGCCGCCTTCCGTTTCGTCAGCCCTGACTATTTTCGCCTCGTCCCCTGGCAAGGCGACGGGCTCAAGCCGGTCGGCTACGGCTACGACTCGGTCGAGGCCATCCTGCAAGCGGCGTTGGCGGTGAACGCGGCCGGCGCGGGCCTCGCCGACGCCGCAGCCCTGTCGCGGCGGCAGCAAGCGCTCGCCGAAATCGATCGCCGCGGCATCATCGCCACGCCCGCCAACAGCTCCATCAACGAGCTGGTGGTGGAAGCGGCCCGGCTGTCGATCGCCGCGGCCGGGCGTCACGCGCTGATCGAGTACGCGCCCACCCCGCATGTGCGCCTGCGGGAATAGCGCAGATCATTCACGCGTGTCATCCTGAGCGCAGCGAAGTCGGCCGTCGCCTAGTGAGACGGCGTGAGGTTCTTCGTTGCGCGCAGCAGTGACACGATACGGAATCATCCCAAGAATAATCCCGGATAGGAGATTCTCAATGCCCACGGAAAAATCTCTCTTCGAGCGCGCCAAGGCGCTCTTCATGCACTATGCCCAGCCGATGCGGCTGGAGGAAAAACACCCCGGCCAGTCGATCCTGGAGCGACTGACCACGCCCGATAAGTCGATCATCTATCGCTTGTCGCTGCAGATGGACGACGGGTCGATCCGGGTGTTTCCGGCCTATCGCGTGCAATTCAACGACGATCTGGGGCCCTACAAGGGCGGCCTGCGGTTCCATCCCCAGGTCTCCTTGGACGAGGTAACCGCCTTGGCTTTCTGGATGTATCTGAAGACGGCCGTGGTCAATGTCCCTTTCGGCGGGGCCAAGGGGGGGATTGCCGTCGACTATCCGGCGTTATCGTTGGCCGAGCGCGAGCGGCTGACGAAAAAGTTCGCCATCATGCTCACCAACGACGTCGGTTGCGACACCGACGTGCCCGCCCCCGACATGGCCACCGGGCCGCGCGAGATGGGTTGGATGCTGCACGCCTGGCGGATGTCCAGCGGACGCTACAACCGGGGCATGATTACCGGCAAGCCGTTGGACCTGGGCGGCAGCCAGGGCCGCCTGGAAGCAACCGGCATCGGCGTGGTGGCCTGCCTCGCGGCCTGTGCCCGCGACCAGGGCATCGACCCGCAGGGGGCCACCGCCGCCGTGCAAGGGTTTGGCAACGTGGGCCGGCATGCCGCGCTGGAATTGCTGCGGCAAGGCACCCGGGTGGTCGCGGTTTCCGATGTCCATGGCGGCATCGCCAATCCCGAGGGGTTGGACGTTCCGGCCTTGGTCGAGCACACCGACCGCACCGGGTCGGTGGTCGGTTTCCCCTGTAGCCGGCCGGTCAGCCATGCCGAAGTGCTCACGGCCCGCTGCGACTTTCTCGTTCCGGCCGCGATGGAAGACTGTATCACCGAAGCAATCGCCCCGCACGTCCAGGCGCATATCATCGCCGAAGGGGCCAACGGCCCGACGACCATGGAGGGCGCCTTGATCCTCCGCGAACGGGGCGTGTGCGTGGTGCCCGACGTGTTGGCCAACGCCGGCGGCGTCACCGTGAGCTACTTCGAATGGGTCCAGAACCGTCAGGAGTATTATTGGAGCCGCGCGGAGGTGCTCGACCGCATGACGCAAAAGTTGCTCGGGGCCTACCGCCAGATGGCCGACCGGGCGAAACAGCACGGCACGACCTTGCGCCAGGCCGCCTACGAGATTGCCATCGATCGCGTGGTCCACATCGCCCTGGAACGCGGGGCACAGTGAGGACGGACCCGGGTGATCCTACGTGGTCGCGGCAAGGGTTTCCAAGCGAACGATGTGAATGAGCGCCACCGTGGTGGCGCGATCGTAAAACGGCAGTTGCCGTTCCGAGTCGCTTACCCCGACAACTGCCGAACGGCGCCCCACCATCACCAGTTCCGGGTGCCGGACATCGTAGGCCGTGCCGTCGGTAAGGCAAATGCGGAACGGGTCGAACGGCGTTTTACGGAGTCTTTCCCAAAGGTCTTCAGGAGGCATTTGCTCGCCCTTTGCGTACGCTGCATTTCCCGGACGAACGAATGAAACCCACTTTCACTGCACCTTGCGAATCACGCCCACCACCACGCCCAACACCCGCGCGTTCTTCACGAAGATCGGCTTCATCGTTGAGTTGGCTGGCTCCAGGCGGATGCGGTTCTTCTCGGGGAACCAGCGCTTCAGCGTGGCTTCGTTCTCATCCGTCACGGCCGCGACGATTTGCCCCTTGCGGGCGACCTTCTGCCGCCGCACGACCACGTAGTCGCCATCGGCGATTTGGTCTTCGATCATCGAGTCGCCTTTGACCTCCAGAACGAACAAATCGCTGTCCTCGGGACTGAACAACTCGTTGAAGTCCACCCGCTCGTTCTGCTCCACCGCCTCGTGGAGCACGCCGGCGGCGATCCGCCCGGCCAGCGGCAGGCCGTGCTGGTGCGCCGGTTCGGTGGCCAACTGGATCGCCCGCGACATGTTCGGCTCGCGCGTGATCAGTCCTTTGCGCTCCAGGGCCTTCAGATGACACATTACCCCATTCGGGGAGCGAATGCCGAACTGCAAGCCGATCTCGCGGACGGTCGGCCCGTAGCCCCGGTGGCGAATCTTGTCGCGGATAAACTCATACACGGCCTGTTGCCGTTCGGTGGTCGGTTCGAGCGATTCCATCGTCATCGTGCGTATCCTCTGTGCCTCGGGCGGGAATGCACCACTCCATGCTCTCTGAACAATCGTACAATATACGGCTGTACAGAGTCAAGAGGTCACCACCATGTTGTCGCGGTGGACCACCTCATCGTAGGGGCAGTGCCCCAAGGTCGTGGCAATCTCGTGCGTCTTCAGCCCCTTGATCCGCCGCACGTCGTCGGCGCAGTAGTTGGTCAGTCCCCGGGCGAACTCCACTCCCTGCTGATCCCGCAACGCCACCACGTCCCCCTTGGCGAACTTCCCCACCGCGTCGACCACGCCCGCCGCCAGCAGACTGCGGCCGCTGTGCTCCACGGCGGCTCGAGCCCCGGCGTCCAGAACCAGGTGCCCGCGGGGCTGCACCGATAGGCCGATCCAGCGTTTGCGCGCGGCCAGGCTCTGTCCCTGGGCGAGAAACAGCGTTCCCACCATCTCGCCGGCGATGATCTTCGGCAACACGTGCGGCGTCCGCCCGCTGGCGATGATCACGTTTTCCCCGGCGGCCGTAACCAGCCGCGCGGCCTGGATCTTGCTGGCCATGCCGCCACGGCTGAGCTGCCCGGCGCGATCGCGGACCATCTCGCGGATCGAATCGTCGACGTGATCCACGGTGCGGATGCACTGGCTCCCCGGGTCGCTGGGGTGCGCCGTATAAAGGCCGTCCACGTCCGACAATAGCACCAGCAACGGCGCCTGGATCAGGTTGGTGACGATCGCCGCCAGCCGGTCGTTATCGCCGAAGGTCGTCTGTAGCTCCTCGACGCTGACCGTGTCGTTCTCATTGATGATCGGCACCGCCCCCAGCTCCATCAGCGTGAGGATCGTATTTCGCGCGTTCAGATAACGCATCCGATGATCGAGGTCTTCGGCGGTCAACAACACCTGGGCCGCGTGGTGGCCGTAGTTCCATAGCGACCGCTCGTAAGCCTCCACCAGCAGGCTCTGCCCGACGGCGGCCACGGCCTGAAGATGGGCAAGATCGGTGGGCCGGGTCTTCAGCCCCAGCCGTCCCATCCCCGAACCGACCGCGCCGGAGCTGACCAACGCCACCTTTCGGCCCGAGGCGATCACCTGGTGAACCTGCTCGGCGAGGTCTGCAATCTGTTGCTCGTTGAGCTTCCCGTCGTCGCCGGTCAGCACCCGCGTGCCGACTTTCACCACTATTGTCGTGGCGGCGGTCGAAATCTCTTGTCGCAACAGGTCTGTAGTCATGGCCGGAAGAGGTATGTTATTCGCCGCGCGGCTTTTCATGGTTCGAACCGCGGCGATAGGGAAAGGTGGGCATCATGATATGCCGTTCGAAGTATACCCTGTCAAAAATACCATTTAAGCACATCGGCTATCATTGTCCAACAGCGGGGTGATTTCTGAACGGGAGAATAGGGAACCGGAGATCCGAGAATCGCAGGACGGGTGGGCAGGGGGAAAGGGGATAGCCACGCGACTGCGCACCCACCCGTGCTCTCCTCTCCAACCGATCTATGGCTCGGCTGGTCGGTTCTCCTGTTCTTTTTTCGGGGGGAATATACTGCCACCTGTTGAGATATTGAGAGCCAGATCTTAGAATCGTGTTATGGCCGCACTTTGATGGCGTGCACCCGCTCGGGTGCGATTCTTCCGTGGCGGTCGCGCCGGCAGAAATCCTTCCTTATCACCGATGGCGGATCCGTACCGAAAGGTATCGGCCGATAAGTCATGAGCGAAGCACGCGACGAGTGCGGCATTGTTGCCATCTATCATCTCTCCGGCAATGGCGTGAGCCTGCTCTCGCCGGACCAGAGCCCCGAAGAAGTCTCGCGGTTGGTGCCGCGGATGCTGTTGGACGTGCAAAACCGCGGCCAGCTCGCCGCCGGTTTCTCCACCTACAACCCCCGCCGCAATCAGCTCGTCGACACTTATAAAGACATCGGCAGCGTCAACGAGGTTTTTCGACTGGGCGAACGCGCAAAATTCGAAGCCCTGATGAAGGAATACGCCGGCCGGGCGGCCATCGGCCACGTCCGCTACGCCACCTGCGGCCGCGACGACCGCAGCTATGCCCAGCCGTTCGAGCGCCATCACATCAAGAAGCACAAGTGGTTCGCCTTCGCCTTCAACGGGCAGTTGGCCAACTACGCCCAGTTACGCGAAGAGTTGCTTGCCGACGAGGACAACTACCTCGCCCGTGAAACCGATACCGAAATCATCATGCACTGCATCAGCGAGGCGCTCTCGCCCGACGACAGCACCCCGCTGGTGGACATGCTGCGGCAATTGGCCGAGAAATTCGACGGCGCCTATAGCATGGTGTTCTTGGACGCGCTGGGCGACATGGTGGTGGCCCGCGATCCTTTGGGAATCAAGCCCTTGAGCTACGCCGTCCAGGGGCCGCTGTTCGCCGCGGCCAGCGAGAGCGTGGCGCTGTTGAATCTCGGTTTCGCGCCCAACAACATCAAGTCGCTCCCGCCGGGCAAGGCGGTGATCATCAGCGAAGGCAAGCTCAAGGTCTACCGCTTCGCGCCCAGCCCGCGGCAGGCCCATTGCTTCTTCGAGTGGATCTATTTCTCCAGCGTCGCCAGCACCATCGACGGGCAGAGCGTCTATCTTTCCCGCAAAGCGTTGGGAGAAGAGCTGGCCCATCTGGAAACCATTCCCATCGACGAAAACACGATCGTGGTGCCGGTGCCCGATACCAGCAAGGCGGCCGCCGACGCCATGGCCTACCAGCTCAAGGTCCCCTGCCTGGAAGGTTTGATCCGCAACCGCTACAGCGGCCGCACCTTCATCGAAGGCGGTGGCGACCGCAAGCAAAAAGCGCAGATGAAATACACCCCCCTGCGCGAGGTCCTGGAAGGAAAGCGGGTGATCCTGGTGGAAGACTCCATCGTCCGCTCGACCACCATGAAAGTCCTCCTCGACCGCATCCGCTGGCAGGGTCGGGCCCGCGAAATCCACGTTCGCGTGGCTTGCCCGCCCATCATTTCCCCCTGCTTCTACGGCATCGACATGTCGACCTACAACGAGCTGTTCGCCCCGCATTTTCTCAAGGGCAAACCGCTCACCAACGAAATTCAAGCGCAAATGGCCGCCCATCTCGGCGCCGATTCGCTCCGCTACCTGCCCGTGGAATCGATTGCCCGGGCGATCGGCAAGAGTCCCGACCAGCTCTGCCAGGCCTGCATTACCGGCAATTATCCCACTCCCTGCGGTCAGAAGCTGGCCGAATCGGCCTGGGAAGACCGTTTGAGTCAGATCACCGTGCGTCCCTACGAGCGGATCGCGGTGGCCAAGCCGTAGCCGCACGGAATTCACGGCATTGCCTCGCCCGCGCGGCGCAGAAGAGGGCTGCCATGGGGAAGTTCTGCCTTACGGCGATCGACGCCTTGCTCCGCTCGGGAGCGCTGTTCGCGCGGAAATTCCACGAGCAACAAGCCGAGCAACTTTTGCAACGGCTCGCCGCGCACGTCGCCGCCGACGATCCTCATGGGCGCCACGGTTGCGGCCGTCATCCTGAGCGCAGCACCGTCATCCTGAGCGCAGCACCGTCATCCTGAGCGCAGCGAAGGATCTACGTCGCTTCGCCAATAGCGTAGATTCCTCGCCGCGCCCAGCAGCGGCGGGGGACCGGCGCGCCAAGAACCCTTGCCGCGTGCCGCTGCCCAGGAGAACTGCAAAGTCTGGACGCGACGGCCCACAGTAGACCGGAATTCATTCCGTTTCCCTGAATAAAGACAAGGCAACGGAATAAATTCCGTTCTACGAAGCAGACTTTGCAGCCCTCCTGTGCCGCTTCTGCGGCAATTCGACAACCGTTGCCGGGTGGATTACAATACGGAAACGGTTGACCCGTTCGCTGTCGTGCGGCCCTCGGCCCGGGGGATCGCGCCCGGCGGTCAGTCTGCTTTTCCCTCTTTGGGCATGAATCCCCATGAGATTGCTGCTCAAGATCGCTGTGGGATTGCTCGTGCCCGTGATTGTCGGCTGGTTGGCCATCCCGCCGTTGTGGGCCTACTGGTGGGCCCGGCATAAGCCGAACTTTCGCCAAGCGGCGGTTACCCGCGGCGATATCATTTCGATGATCAATTCCACCGGCACCGTGCAACCGGTGCTGAACATTCAGGTCGGCGCCTTCGTCTCCGGCCCCATCCAAACCGTCTACGTGGACTTCAATGCCAAGGTGAAGAAGGGCCAGGTCCTTGCCGAGGTCGATCCGCTGATCTACAAAGCCCAACGCGACCAGGCCGAGGCCGCCTTGGTTTGCGCCGACGCCAACCTGTTGCAGGCCGAAGCCAAAGCCGAACAAGCCCGCCGCGAATGGGAGCGGGCCCAAAGCCTGCTGCCCATGAAAGCCATCGCCGACACCGATTACGATCTGGACAAAGCCAATTACGAATCCGCCCGGGCGACCGTGGCCGTCTGCAAAGCCACCATCCAGCAGAGCAAGGCCGCCTTGGACCTGGCCAAGACCAACGTCGACTATACCGTGATCCGCGCGCCGGTCGACGGCGTGATCATCGACCGCAAAGTCGATCCCGGCCAGACCGTGGTGGCCGCGTATCAGACCCCGGAACTCTTCAAGGTGGCCCCCGACATGGAGAAGCGGATGTTCATCTTCGCCTCGGTCGATGAGGCCGACATCGGCCTGGTGCGCGAGGCCAAGCTGCGGCGGCAGCCGGTGATGTTCACCGTCGACGCCTATCCCAACGATCTCTTCCACGGAACGGTGTTCGACGTCCGCCTCAATCCCACCACCACCCAGAACGTGGTCACCTATCCCGTGGTCGTGGAATCCTCCAACGCCGATCTCAAGTTGCTGCCGGGCATGACCGCCAGCCTTTCCTTCCAGATCGACAAGCACGAAAACGTCCTCCGCGTCCCCAACGCGGCGCTGCGGTTCTTCCCCAAGTTGGCGCAGGTGCGGAGCGAAGACCGCCCCTTGCTCGAAGGCAACGACGACCCGCCGGCCGAAGACGACGCCCACTCCACCGACGTGCAACGCTCGGCCCCGGAGAAGGCCGAGGCCGGCCGCAATCGCAATCGCCGCCACGTCTGGATCAAGGACGGCGAGCTCCTCCAGACCGTCGAGATCACGCTCGGACTGAGCGACAACAAATATTCCGAAGTGCTCGGCGGCGCGCTCGCCGCAGGGCAGAGCGTGGTCACGGGCGTGGCCCCGCTGCCGTAAGAATCGGGAAAATCGGGCCATCGGCGAACGCGCGAATTGCGTCCAGCCATAAGCCGGATTATGCAAGTGCTAGTAGCGTTGCGTTGCGCACTTTCTTGCCGTTGGCTTCCGCCCGCCATTTGGAGATAAAGACCATGATTAGGCAGCGTATTCTTTCGACCCTCATTGCCACAACGGCGTTCACTGTATTGTTTCTCGTCACGTTATCGTACATCAGCGGTGTAGCAACCTCCGCACCGCAGTCGAAATCCGCTGCCGTTGACCAGGCAGGCTCAGGCAAAACTCCACCGACCGATGCCGATACACTGGTTTTGCAAGTCAAGGAGCTGCAAAAGCAGCTCGCAGATCTGCAAGCTCGAATGAGTCGGACGCAAACCGCCCGCATTATTGCGGCGGGTACTGCGACTTTCCACCTTGGAGCAGTGCAAGATAATGCGACCAGTGCTCGGGTGCAACTGGACGGTGCCGTCGCCGCACGGCTAGGTGATGACTATATCGTGTTGCTGACGAATCGTTTTCCCAGCGGCGGCTACCCCTTCTTTGTTCCGTATTGGCAACGGGCGAAGGACGGATTTGACATCACGCTTGTTGATGTTACTCTTGGTCCCGACTCCACGGCATCCTACGAATACAACAAGAATAAGATCTACCTGATCGATTGGATCGTCGTCAAGAAATGAGCATCGCGGCAGGTGGCACGGGCATCTTGCCAGTGCTTGCCAGGCGGCGCTGTTTGCTGCCGCGCGCCTTGCCCGTGCTTTTCGAGCCACCTCTTGCGGCAAGGAATCGGGCGTCGACGTTTACTCCGGAACCGTGCCGCAAGGACCGTAGCGGCCGGCATGCGCCAAACGCGCGGCGCCCAAATCGCCGCCCGCGCCGGTGCTGCCAACCGCCCAGAGAAGACGGAAAAGCACTGGCGCCGGCGCCTGCCACTTGCCGGTTCTTTGACGGCTACTCATTGCCGGCGGTTCTACCATAGGGCGTTTCCGTCACGCGCCACCCCCGCCATTCATCCTGTACCCGCATGACCGGCAGATCGATGCTTTTCACGAGTGGTTTCAGGACGTGATCAAAGGCGTTCACGTCTAAAGTGGATCCGATCACCGGCCACCGCTCGCGCACGCCGTTGCGGCTGGTGATCAGGTTTAGTTGCGAGAGGGCCTCGTTGTTCGATACCCCCCCGCAGCCGAGCCGCTTCGTCGTGATGTACTGAAGGTGAACGATCTCTTGTCGCTCAAAGGTCACGCCTTGGCGCGGCAGTTCCACTCGACCGGTCGCCTTGTCGTAGATGAGCCACGGCCCCAATCGCTGTGCGTTGGCGGCCGTCCAGCAGATGGCCGCAGTAAGCGCGCCACAGAACACGAATCCAAATCCGATGGGAAAACCGTAGACGGCCCAGGGACCGGCCTCGGCGTGCTTAAACGCCCAGTGAAACCCATAGAAGAGCGCGATGAGAATCAGGTTGATTATGACGAGCGACCACACCGGCGTGGGGATGGGATTGATGCGGAAGACGTGGTCGTCCTGATAGGGACGGGAAACCCGCATGTTGGTCACGGGGCCGCCGGGATTGCGACCGCCGTGGTGGCCGATGGAACAAATGACGAACTTTTCAGGATCAGCGTCGGGTGGAGGCTTGGCCATGGATCGCCTTCCCGGCAATTGAAGGTCAAGGGGCGTTTTCGTTATGATGCCTGCCACAAGGGGTGCTGTCAACGCTAGACGGGTCGGCATGCGGTACCGGGTGCCTCAGCGATCGCCGGCGTTGTAAGGCCACCTTGTGGACAAGTAGAATGACCACTGCTGTCTCCGCATGGGGGATGGAATGGAAATAGCAGATACCGTGGGCAACTGGGACTTCCTTGGCGGAGGATCGGGATGGTTTCCCGGTTGCCGAGGGTTTGGCGGCGGAGATCCTGCCAGTCCTGCTGCCGACGTGCATCTCAGCCACCCCAGTCGAAACCGGGAGAGCACCATGACGGATATTGCAACGTGGCGGGAAGTGGAATCAAAAGTGTATTTTCCGTCCCGCTCGATTGCCCTCTTGTTCGGCGGGGTTTTCCTGCTGGTAGGAGGCATTGCGTTCGTAACCATCGGGCCGCCCGACGGCCAGTTCTTCTGGTTTGGGAAGCTGTTTGCGGCAATATTCGCCCTGTTCGGCGCAATACTGGTGGCATGGGCCGTCGGCACGCTCATTTTCCCAGCCCATGTTCGTCACGCTGCTCCCGACGTGTTGCCGAATGTTCCGAGAGAGCCCGTGATCCGTGAGGGTGCGGTGGTGCATGGCCGCCTCACCCACGAATTGTACGAAGATGCCCAAGGATGGCAGTTTTGTCCATCGAAACGTTTCTGGCGGCGCAACGGCAACGGTTTGGTGTATGGCTTTGGAATCCCTTTCCTGGTGCTTTCCGCGGGGCTGGTGACCTGGTCGTTCCATGACATGATTGGCGGCTGGGCCGTCTCGGCGACATTCGCGACATTCCTTGTGGCGATGGGTGGTGGCACGGTCTTTCTGATTATCGCCCTACACCTGCGGGCTGGCTATCGCCGCCTTTCTCGGCTCACCATCCCGCGCAACGGGAACGATCTTGAGTTGGATTCGGCGGATGACCCGCAGAAAATCGATCTGGCGCAAGGGTTGAAATGGGTCTTCGAACGGGGAACGAAGCGACATCTTCTGAGTATTCCCCGTGAGCTGGTTGTGGCGGTGCAACTTTGCCCTTGGAAGTATGAGGCAGTGCGGGCGGGCGAGCGCGAAAGGACTTGGGCGGTGCAGGGCCTGCTTGTGCTGGCGTCCTCAGGGGAGGCTGGGTATCATCGGCTGCCCTTTCTGTTGACCTGCGAATTCGCCCGCGCGGCCCGGCTCATGCAGAGGCTGGCCAGCGCTCTGCACGTTCCCTACCTGTTCTGCGCCGATGCCGAAGGATGGAAAGCTGAAGCGATGCGTGCGGAGAATCGGTCCCCGCTACGAATCGGCGGAGTTGACTGAAAGCGAGACGGACGCCTGCTCGGCGGCCGGCCGGGGTGACCAGCACAAGGCGGCAATTTGCGCCGTGGCGATTCGTTAACCCGTGCTAAAGAGATCGTCCAGTTTTCCAGGCAATCGAGGCACAGTGGTGAAATAATTGACCTCCCGGCATTTGGGTGGTATGGGCAGACTGGTTGTGACCAAACAACGATCTGCTCCCAAATGCAAGGAGGCTGAACGATGGTAGGCTGCACGACGCGGCCACGCGAGACCGTCAAGGTGCAATTCGCCGAGCCGCCTTGGGATGAGCGGTCGGCCGAGTGGCAAGTTCGAGACCAACAAGTCGGGGCTGATCATCCGGCGCGAGTGATAGCGAAGGCGATGAAACAACGGGATTTGACACCCCTGTTCGCCCGCTATGTTGGCGCCGCTCTGCCGCCAATACGTCCCGATTTGATGTTGGTCATTGCTCTGATCGAAATCCGCTTGGGGCGACAGCGGCCCAGCCAATGGTTTCGCGACACCCGAGAGAACCTGGTGCCGCAATGGGCCGGTTACGGCGTACGGCCGTCGCGCACGTGTTGGTACAACTTCGCCGGCCGCATTGCGCCGTTGCTCGAGCAGTGGAATGCCGAGGTGCTTGCAATCGCTCGGCAGCGGAGCGTGACTCCCGCCGAGCGGATGTCGCTGGGCGGCACTTCGGTGGCCGCCAACGCTTCGCGGCATCGTTTGCTGAACGAGGCGACCGTCGCACAACGTCGGACGGAGTTGGAAAATGCGTGTCAAGCCGACGCGGCCGAGCGGCCGCCGCCCAGCGTACCGGCATGGATGGCGAAACATCCCGATACGCGCGAAGGGCAACGGCGGCGTTACCGACGGGCGGATCAACGGGGTGCATAGTTATCGCTGTTCGCCGCGGCATTGTCGGGCGTGTCCGCGACAAGCCGCGTGCGGCAGCAATCCGAACCGCGGCCGAACCGTCAAACGCAGCGAACATGAAACATTGGTCGAGTCTCACCGAGCGCGGATGGCCACGACGGACGCCAAGAGCCTTTACCGGCTCCGCAGCCAAACGGTGGAACTGGGATTCGCCGACTTCAAGCAACATCGTTCGATGCGGCAATTCTCCGGCCGTGGCCGTAATCGTGCGCAGCGGCACGTCGGGTTGACGGTCCTCGTGCACAACCTTCTCGTTCTCCACCGCGTCCAGCCATCCCGGGAAAAAACGGCGGCCGCCATGCTAACCACCGTAAGAATAACAACTTGAAAACTGGACGATCTCTAAAGCACTGGCCTGCTACTCGCTGCGCGGGAAAAGGCCCGTGAATGGGCCTCCACCTGAAATCAACAGTCAACCGTCCTCCGACACAGTTCGGGTCCCGCTGAGAACTCTTGCCACACCTGTCCCCGGGGCCCTTGTTGACACCGGCGCCTTCAAGATCGATACTCCATGTTTCGCAAATTGGCCACCGAGGAATAACACCATGTCGATCCCCCGCAGTGCGTTTCTATCGATGCTCTTCCTGGCCACGCTCGTCGGCCTGTCGCTGGGGGCAGACCGTGCCGCGGTCAAGAAATGTCCCGTGATTCTCGACACCGATATCGGCGACGACATCGACGACACCTGGGCGCTGGTGTTTCTGCTCAAAAGCCCTCAATTCGACGTGAAACTGGTTACCACGACCTTTGGGAAGGCCGAATATCGGGCGAAAATCATCGCCAAACTGCTAACGGCGGCCCATCGCACCGAGATTCCCGTCGGGCTGGGTGAAGGGGGACGCGGCGGGGTGGGCGCGCAGCAGCCATGGGTTCGCGACTACCGCCTCAGCGACTATCCCGGCAAGATCGAGCAGGACGGCCCGGCGGCCATCGCGCGGACCATCGCCGCGTCGCCGCAACCGATTACGGTGATTGCGATCGGCCCGCCCACGACCCTCGCGGCCGCGTTGGAGCGATATCCGGAGATGGCCGCCAAGGCCGCGTTGGCCGGCATGCACGGCAGCGTTCGCAAGGGATACGGCGGGGGGAAGGTGTCGGCCGAGTGGAACGTTCGCGCCGTGCCAGCCGCCGCGAGGCGCGTGCTTTCGGCCCCTTGGCGGCAGATCTCCATCACCCCGCTGGACACTTGCGGCCTGGTGAACCTCTCCGGCGAGCGGTTCCGGACGCTCCAGCGGAGCCATGATCCACTCACGCAGGTTCTGCTGGAAAACTACCGCATTTGGGCGAAGAAAGATCGTCTCGATCAGCTCAAAGCGACGACTACGCTCTACGACACGGTTGCGGTCTATTTGGCCTATCCGGGCCCTCGGCCGCTGGTGCGTCTGGAAACATTGCCGATCACCGTGACCAGCGATGGTTTTACGCGAATCGACCCGGCCGGCACGAAAATGTCGGTCGCCACGGAGTGGAAAGACCTCGATGGTTACCGCGACTTCCTGGTCAAGGTGCTTGCCGGGCAGTGATGAGCCCGCGTAGGGTGCGTTCTTGCACGAACGCGATTGGCCGGGAAAAAGCCGCGCGGGTGCAAGCACCCACCGTACAAGCTGACCGCTACTTTTTCTCTTCGCGGCCCGGGTGTTGCGCGACTTCCACCGCCGCCGAAACGAATTTCTCCGTGAAGCGGGTGAGATAGTGGATGCTGCTGGCCTCGCCGCGGAAACCGATCACCCGCTTGTCCAGGTCCATTTGCCGCTCGAGAATCCGGCCGGCGTCGATGTCCAGCCGCACCGTGCCGCTGGCGCCGCACTCGATGAGTTGCGCTTCCACCGCGGGATCCTGGACGGGCGAGAGCACTTCGTTTTCCACGTGGATCTTCGCCACGCCGTTCTGCACGTCGTCGAGCGTGAACTTCTGTAGGATCTTGATTTTCTTGTACGCCTTCTCCGATGTCACTCCCTGATCGTAAGGATACGACCAGGTATCGCCGATGGCGACCGGCGTCTCGGGCAACGGGATCGTCATCTCGGCCTCGGACTTCGAGCCCGCCTTGACCGGACTGCGCCGCCGCTCGAGAATTTTTCCCTTGTTATCCATGCTCACCACGGCCAGGGTGACGCCGACGGCTTCCGAGAGGTTTTCGAAGCCCGCCGGGGGCGTCTTGTCGCTGCGGCTGTTGTAGCGGACCCGCTGCCGACCGGTGAGATCCTGCTGCATGTCGACGTCTTCGACGCGATGCTCGAAGGTGACCGTGCCGTCGGGGGCCACCTTTTGCACCCGCCAGACCTTGACCGAGGTGCTCAGTGTTTCCGCCACCTGGGTCGTGTCGGACATGGTGGTCCGCACCGACGAGCGATGGAGCACGTTCCAGCGAAGCGTTTCGCCCGGGCGAAAGACGTAGCGAAGCGTGTATTTCGTCGCGGCCGAGGGGTGCTGAGAATCGGGGGCGGCGGCGGCCGACGTTGCGGCGACCAGGCCGAGCAAGACAGTCCCGCCCAGGGCGATGTTTCGCGTCATTACTCGAATCCTTTCGAGAGTGGCATAGAGACGGCATCGCGATAAACCGCGAGCGATGGGGAGGCGTTTCTAAACTCCAATCCCCAATCCGTCTTCGTCATTCATCCTTCGCAATTTGTCCGCCCCAGCCCAGCTTTTCCCGCAGCGTGCGATAGTAACTATGCCCCGGGGCGCTGACCATCTTGAACCGCGGCTCGGCCCGCACAACCTGAAGCCGATCGCCCGGCTGCAAGGTGCAGAGCACGCGGCCATCCACGACGACAGACGTCACCGAGTGCGGCCGGGGGACCACCAGTTCGTACACGTGGTCGGCCGTATCCACCACCGGACGGTTGGTGAGCGTGTGCGGGCTGATGGGCGAAACCACAAAGGCCTGCATGTTCTTTCGCAAGATCGGGCCGCCCGCCGAAAGGCTATGGGCGGTCGATCCGACCGGCGTGCTCACAATCAGGCCGTCGCAACTATAAGTGGTTACCAATTCCGCGTCAACGTAAAGATCGATCTCCAGGATGCAAAACGGCGGCCCGGCGTGGATGGCAACCTCGTTGAGCCCTAACTGCTCGTGCACCACGCGGCCGCCACGGTACAGCCGGGCTTCGAACATCAAGTGTTCGACCACGGCGAGCTTGCCGGCGCTGAAATCACGCAGCGCGCCAGGCAATTCAGCGGGCGACAGGTCCGCCAAAAACCCCAGCCTACCCAGGTTGACCGCGATGACTGGCCATTGCCGGCGTCCCATCTGATGGGCCGCGCGGAGGATCGAGCCATCGCCGCCGAACACAATGGCCAGATCGGCGTCGACCGACGAAAGATTGCTCATGCAAGCCAGGTCGAAGATCGCGATATCGACATATTGCGCAATCAGGGGACGCAGCCGTTCGGCCTCGGCCACGACGCGCGGCCGCGATCCCAGTCCCAGCACCACGGCCCGCAAGCGCCGGGCCGCCGGATTTTGGATTTTCGGTTTTGGATTTTGGATTTCGTCCATCTCGTTCCGCCTGAACAAATTGGGTGGCATGCCTTCACGCGGCGCAGCCGCGGGCAGGCATGTTCGCTGCCAAGGGATACATGCCGACCCGACGCTTCGCGTCGTGACGGCATGCCACCCGTAAATCACCATCCCTGTGCGGCACTACGCCGAAATCCGAAATTGTCTATCGGGCTTTAACGCCCGCCTTGGGGGTCAGCCGATCCAGTCCGGCCATCTCGCGGCAGACCTCGGCGATGCCGTCCCGGTCGAGCTTCAAGTCCGCCAACAATTCGTCGCGGTTGCCATGTTCGATGAACTGGTCGGGAATTCCCAGGCGACGCAAGCGGCTGGTATCCATTCCGGCGTCGTTGGCGGCCTCCAGCACCGCGCTGCCGAAACCGCCCAGCAACGTCCCTTCTTCCACCGTTACCACGAAGGGACATTCGCGGATGGCGCGGAGCATCGTCTCGCTGTCCAGGGGCTTGACGAAGCGGGCATTGATCACGGCCAAATCCAGACCTTCGCCGGAGAGCACGTCGGCGGCGGCAATCGCGGCGTGGAGCAGCGTGCCATAAGCGACGATCGCGCCGTCGAGTCCCCAGCGGAGGATCTCGGCCTTGCCCAACTCCAGCGGCGACGGCTCGTGGTCGCCAGGCAGGGCCTGGGCTTTGGGATAACGGATGGCCGCAGGGCCGTCCAGACCCAGCGCCAGCTTGAACATTGCGGCCACGTCGGCCTCGTGGCCGGGGGCCATGATCGTAAGGTTCGGCAGCGGCCGCAAATAGGCGATATCGAACATTCCATGGTGCGTGGGTCCGTCGGAGCCCACGCAGCCGGCGCGATCCAGTGAGAGCGTCACCGGCAAGTTTTGCAAGGCGACTTCCTGGAAGATCTGATCGTAGGCCCGCTGCAGGAAGGTGCTGTAGATGTCGACGATCGGGCGGACTCCCACTTTGGCCATGCCGGCCGCCAGCGCCACGGCGTGCGATTCGCAGATCCCCACGTCGTGGAAGCGGTCGGGAAATTCGTCGCGAATCGGTTCGAGCATGTTCCCCTGGCACATGGCGGCCGTGATGGTCACCACCCGCGGATTGGCCCGCATTTGCTCTTGGATCGCATCGCGGACCACGGCGGTATAGGACCGCGAGGCGGTTTTCGGCAACGCCACCACCGAGCCGTTTCGCCGCGCGAAGGGGGCCGGCGCGTGAAAAGCCGTGGGGTCTTGCACGGCCGGCTTGAAACCATGTCCCTTTTCCGTGACCACGTGGACCAGCACCGCATGCTTGGAGTCGCGGGCCATGGCCAGGTATTTCTGCAACTGGGCAATGTTATGGCCGTCGACCGGGCCGACGTAGCGGAATCCCAACTCCTCGAACAGCATTCCGCCGAGGATGCCGGCTTTGATCGCATCGCGAACGGTGGTCAGCAGCTTCTCCACGGGATCGCCCAGCATCGGCAAGCGATTCAGCAGTTTCTGCACTTCCACCTTCAGACCGGAGTAGAAATGGGTCATCCGCAGGCGGTCGAGGTATTCGGATAAGCCGCCCACCCGCGGGCAGATCGACATCTTGTTGTCGTTGAGCACCACGGTGAGCTTCCGCTTCAGTCCGCCGGCGTGGTTCATGGCCTCGAACACGATGCCGGAACTGAAGGCCCCGTCGCCGATCACGGCCACCGCCTGGCGATTTTCGCCGGGCCGAATCAACTCGTCGCCGCACTGCAACCCCAGAGCCGTGGCGACGCTACAGCCGGCATGCCCGGTCATGAACAGGTCGTAAAGGCTTTCGGCCGGATTGGGATAGCCCATCAGGCCACCGCGGTCGCGAATGGTGGGGAATTGCTGGTAGCGGCCGGTGAGCATCTTGTGGGGATAGATCTGGTGGCCGGTGTCCCAGATCAGCCGGTCGCGACTGAAATCGAAGGTGGTGTGCAGCGCCAAGGCCAACTCGATCACGCCCAGGTTGGAGGCGAAGTGGGCCGTCTTGGTGCTCACCAGGCGATAGAGGGCCTCGCGCATCTCGTAGGCCAGTTGCTTGAGCTGATCGCCCGACAGTCCCTGAAGGTCCTGCGGCGATCGGATGCTCGACAGCAGTTCGTCCATCAATGATTCCTTTCAAGGACAGAGCGGGCCAGCACTTCCAAACTGCCGGCCGCGGGGCCCAACGGCGCCACGGCGGCACAGGCCGCGGCAATCAATTGTTCGGCCCGCCGGGCGCTTTCGTCAATTCCGAGCAGCCCGGGAAAGGTGAGCTTTCCGCACTGGGCGTCTTTTCCCACGCGCTTTCCGGCCGTCGCCGCATTGCCGCGGACGTCCAAAAGATCATCGGTAATCTGGAAGGCCAGACCCAGGGGCCGCCCATAATCGCCGATCGCCCGCAGTTGCTCGGGGCCGGCCTGGGCCGTCAGCGCTCCCAACCGCAGCGAAGTTTCAATGAGCGCCCCGGTCTTGCGGCGATGGATCGATTCCAGGGCTGCCAAGCCGTCGTCGTCGGCCGCCGGCGGCGCCAAGTCGTCGGCCTGGCCGCCGACAAGGCAACAGGGACCGGCCGCCCGGGCCAACGCCGCCGTGCAGGCCGCGGCCACCTCCGCCGGGCGCACGTCGCGGGCCAACGTCTCGAAGGCCATTGCCAAGAGGCCGTCGCCCACCAGGATCGCCGTAGCTTCGTCGAAGGCCTTGTGACAGGTGGGCTGGCCCCGCCGCAGATCGTCGTCGTCCATGGCCGGCAGATCGTCGTGGACCAAGGAGTAGGCGTGGACCATCTCCACCGCACAAGCGGCCGGCAGGGCCGACTCGATTGTCCCGCCACAGGCCTCGGCCGCCATCAGCACCAACAGCGGCCGCAGCCGCTTCCCCGGCGCCAACAGGCTATAGCCGATGGCCTGGCACAACCGCGCCGGGCAACCTTTGCCCAGGTCGGCGTAGGTTTGTAAAGCGTTTTCGACGCAATCGCGCAACCGCCCGGCGTGGTGGGTGAAAACGGAGGTATCGGTGCTTGCCATGTTGCCGTAACTTGTGATGGGCTAAGAACTAAGGTCTAAGAACCAAGATCTCAGTGCTTCGAACTTGGATCTCAGTGCGGAGAGCGTTCTGCCTCTGCCCCTATCTTAGCTCGGCCCCCCCGTCTCGTCCACGCCGGTCGGACCGCCCGGGTCGGTGCAGCCCGGGGAGGTGGTGCGCGAGGCGGTTCGCCGCTGGCTTTTCTCTTCGGGAGCCGTGGTGGCCTGATCGTCAAACGGCGCGGTAATCGGGTTCCCGCTGGCGTCCAAGCCGGTGAGCATTTCGATTCGCCGCTCGGCGCCTTCCAACAGGCCGTAACAGCGGCGCAACAGCTTCACTCCCTTCTCATAGCCTTGGAGGGCCTCGTCCAAACCGATTTGCCCCTCCTCCAGCGCGTGAACGATCTGTTCCAACTGCTGGAGCGCTTCTTCGAAGCTGGGGCCGTCCACCGATTCGGCTGGGGGGGATTTCTTCGCCATCATTCCCACTCGATCGTGGCCGGCGGTTTCGAGCTGATGTCGTAGACCACGCGATTCACGCCCGACACCTCGTTGATGATGCGCGTGGAGAGCCGGGCCAGCAGATCGTAGGGCAGGCGGCACCAGTCGGCGGTCATGAAGTCCTCGGTCTGGATCGCCCGCACCGCCACCACGTTGTCGTAGGTCGGCGCGTCGCCCATCACGCCCACGCTCTGCACCGGCAGCAGCACCGCGAAGACCTGCGACGTCTGCCGATAGAGGCCGGCCGCCTTGATCTCTTCGACCACGATCGCATCGGCCAGACGCAGCGTGTCGAGCCGCTTCCGCGTCACTTCACCCAGGCAGCGCACGGCCAGCCCGGGGCCGGGGAAGGGGTGGCGCCAAATGATGTCGTCGGGCAGGCCCAACTGGCCGCCCAGCCGCCGCACCTCGTCCTTGAACAGGTTCCGCAAAGGCTCGATCAACTCGAAACACAAATCCTCGGGCAGTCCGCCCACATTGTGATGCAGTTTGATGGTGGCGGCCGGTCCGTCGCGTGCGCCGCCGCTCTCGATCACGTCGGGATAGAGCGTTCCCTGAGCGAGGAAATGGGCCCCTTGGATGCGGGCCGATTCGTCGGCAAAACACTCGATGAACGCCCGGCCGATGGCCTTTCGCTTCTCCTGCGGATTGGTGACTCCCCGCAGCGCGGCGAGGAACTTCTCTTCGCCCTGGACCACGTGCAGATCGGTCTTGAAGTGACTGCTGAATTCGCCGATCACCGCCTCCGCCTCGCCGCGGCGCAACAGGCCGTTGTCGACCAGGATACACGACAACTGCGAGCCGATGGCCTCGGCCAACAGCGCGGCCACGACGGCCGAATCGACCCCCCCGGAAAGCCCGCAAATGACGCGGCGGTCGCCCACCAGGGCGCGGACTTCGCGGATCGTTTGCTCGGCGAAGTCGCCCAGCTTCCAGGCGCCGCTGCACTTGCAAACCTTGGACAAGAAGTTGCCGAGGATCTTGCCTCCCTCGGGCGTGTGCGTCACCTCGGGGTGAAATTGCAGCCCGTAGAGCGGCAATCGCTGGTGCCTCACCGCCGCGTAGGGACAGGTTTCGGTGGCCGCCAGAGGCTGAAAGTCGGGCGACACCCGCGAGACCTGGTCCCCGTGGCTCATCCATACCTGGGTTTTCTGCGGCACGCCGACCAGCAGCAAGTCGGCATCCAGAGTACACAGGTGGGCACGGCCGAACTCGCGGGCCGGCGAGCTTTCCACGCGGCCCCCCAAAGCCTCGCAAATCAACTGCATGCCATAGCAGATCCCCAGCACCGGAATGCCCAAGCGGAAGATATCCGGATCGCACTTCGGCGCCCCGTCTTCATAAACGCTGGCTGGGCCGCCGGAGAGGATGATCCCCATCGGAGCGAGCTCGCGGATCCGCTCGGCGGAAATGTTGTGATGGACGATTTCGCAGTACACCTGCTGTTCGCGGACACGGCGGGCAATCAATTGCGCGTACTGCGATCCGAAGTCCAGAACGAGCACTTTTTCGTCGGCGATCCGAACCATTATGGTCTCTTCGAGAGGTGCGAAACCGCCATTATAAATCGTTCCCGCCGGCCCGACTAGGGGGGAAAGGCTGCGGTGAACGGAGAGAACGAGTGGGAAAGAAAGGGAGTGGGGGAGTGGGGGAGACGCGCCAAACGACGTTGCCGAAGAGTCTCCCCCACTCCCCCACTTCCTTCCTCCCTGGTCCCTGGCCCGCATTTCCGGCCCCCCAGCCACGACTTTGGCCTGCCGAAGCGGTTTACCCGATTGAACCCGGCGGGGGCGCTGATTATAGTAAAACTTGGCGATTACGGAGAAAAAACGGTTCCTTTATTTACGGAATTTTGTGACACGGTGCTGATTCTACTTACCAATGATGATGGAATTTATGCCCCGGGGCTGGCGGCGCTCGGGCGGCAACTGCAGCGGCTGGGCGAGGTCCGCGTGGTGGCCCCGGCCAGCGAGCAGAGCGGCGTCGGCCATTCGATTACGTATTTGACCCCCTTGATCGTCAAAGAAGTTTTTGTGGCCGATCGCCCTTGGGGTTGGGCCGTGGAAGGGAGCCCGGCCGACTGCGTGAAGTTGGGGATCAGCCAGTTTTGTCCGCGGCGGCCCGACCTGATCGTCAGCGGCATCAACTACGGGCTGAATGCCGGCATCAACGTGCTCTACTCGGGCACGGTGGCGGCCGCGATCGAAGGCGCTTTTTTCGAGATCACCAGCGTGGCGGTATCGATGGAGTTCAGCGAAGCGGCCCCCTTCGAGAAGGCCGCGCGGCTGGCCTGCACCCTGATCGAGCAGATTCTCGAAAAGAAGGGGGCCGGGCCGCAACTGTACAACATGAACATCCCGTCGGCGGCGCTGGAAGGGCGGCCCGAGGTCCGCGTGGTGCCGATGGACGTGGCCCAATACGGCGAGCGATTCGAAAAGCGGATGGATCCTTGGGGACGCGACTATTATTGGGCGACAGGCCTGCCGCCGCCCCCGACCAGCCAACGTGAAACCGACCTCACGGCACTTGCCAAAGGTTACATCACCCTGACGCCGTTGGACTACGACCTGACTCGTCGCGAGCTGCTGGCCCAGATGACGCCTTGGCAGTTCCGCCTGGCCAGCGTCGCCGCCGAGGTAGACGGGGAACCGCCCCAGCGGCCGGTAGTTCGTAATAAGCGGCGGAGCCTGCCGATCCTGCCGGACGATGGGTCGGGAGTTAAGAGTTAGGAGTCAGGAGCTTCCCTTGTTCGTCTTTCTTCGCGGATATTGCTTCCATGAAATCGCACCTTCGACTGCTGGGGATTCTGGCGGCGCTGTATATCGCGTCGACCACCGTGGCCCGGGCCGACAGTTGGATCTTCCAACCGTCCTATTTCACGCACTCGCCGGATACCGGTGAACGGGTCACGCAGTACGCCCCGCCCGCGCCTTCCTATATCCGGTCGGGCGAGAACTACCTCCAAAGCGGCTATCGCCATCACACGATCGACATTCCGGGGCCCGGCGGCAACGATCACATGCACGTGGTGGAGACCTGGGGGCTGGGCGATCAGATTCGCCCGTACGGCGAATGGCTGCGGCCCTACCGCCCCGGCGCCACTCCCTACGGACTTTGGGGATATCCGCAAGGCCGAGGAGCGGGCGGGCCCACTCCTTATGGCTCGATGCCCGGCAATCCGGCGTATCCGCAAGCGTATCCTGGTCCTAACGGCGCCAATCCTTACGGGGCCAATCCCTATGGCGCCAGCCCATACGGGGCCGGC